>FLNZ01002598.1_pt1 | contig 12395 bp, 8 predicted proteins | sample 1140391 | NCBI WGS metagenome assembly FLNZ01 (sample SAMEA3878171, study PRJEB12797) | bioreactor metagenome | biome: Moose rumen | place: Sweden | collected 2011-10
GTCAATGGGACGCAAACCTCTGACGGTATAATACTCCATGATTTTCACTGGTGGGGCTGTCTCTGGTCTCAGTTTTCCGGAGGGTCCTTCCACCTTGATGGCATTTGTCCATTTGCTGTCGTCGTATTGTGGCATGTCACAGCCACGTTGCTCCAGACGGGCATCGTAGGATTCTCCTCCATAGATACTGTTGAAAGTGATGGGGCTGGGCATCCAGCGCCAGCTCTCATCGCTGAGGATATATTCTGTGGTGCCATCCGCATAGGTGATGTCCATCCGCAGCAACAGTTGGGGCGGTCCGAAACTGGTCTGCAGCTTGCTATAGCGGTCGCCTCGCTGGACATTGAAAAAACCATTGCCTAACAATACGGTTATGGCGTTGTCGCCTTGCTGTAATTGGTCTTTCACATCGTAGGTGTTGTAGTATACCGTACGGCTATACTCACTCCACAAGGGCGCAAACTCACTATTGCCGATGCGATGGCCATTGATGGCCATCTCGTAGTGTCCTAATCCGCAGACATACACAATGGCATCTGTGATCTCTTGGCTTGTCTTGAACGACTTGCGCAGGATGATGCTTCTTGCGGAGAGGGTGTCCACATTTTCCCATTTGGTCTTGAAGGTATCTTTCTTGAAAACCTCGTTGCTCCATCTTCCGTCGGGTATAAGAGCCTTTTGTCTCGTGATGGCACCAATCCATTGTGGCGTGATGGCAATATTCTGTCCGGAGGAATAATGAGAGGGAGGGGATTGGAGATGGGATGGCACGACACGGATGGTTTGCATCATGCTCCAATCAGACCAATGCCGCCATCGGGCATCGTCTTTGCCTTGGTCCTCATAGCCAATCCTCACATGCCATTCATAGCCATATTGGTTGGAAGACAATCTGGGAAGCTCTATCAACTGACTCTCGCCAGAGTGCGTGATGCCACTGTCGTAAATCAGTTGGTGGCTGACGCGCTCATAGACTTCTATTTGGTAGACATTCTGAACGACGGGCCAGTTGTCAAAGTCGTCGTATTGCCAGCCCACCCTTATTCTGCCTTCTTCTACAATGGCCATCTTGCCACTTTGATAATTGCACGTCGTCTTGGTGACCACCAGACGGGCATGTGTCATAAGGCAGGAAAACAGAAATATGTTAAATAAGACGATTTTCTTCATTTTGTTTTAGTAAATTTGTTAGAAACATGCGAGATGTCAGGATTTCCCCCTTTTCTTCTTGAATCGTTTGTGCTTGTTATCCTTGCTGTTTTTCCCATCACCCTTTTTCCCCTCTTCCTGACCAGGGTATTGGATGCGGGTATGATAGATGCTTTTCAAACGGTCGATGAGAACTTGTTTTGCTGTGGCAATGTCGAGGAAGGTGATAGGGCATTCGGTGAAAAAACCATCATTCACCTGACTGTCAATGATTCGGTTGACAAGAGCGCTGATCACTTCCTCGTTGTATTCTGTCAGGGAGTGCGAGGCGGCTTCCACGGAGTCGGCCATCATCAGGATAGCTTGCTCACGGGTGTAGGGATTGGGACCGGGGTATGAGAACTCTTCTTTGTTGATGGGTTCATCGGGGTGCTCCTTTTGATATTTCAGAAAGAAATATTTGGCTACACCCTGCCCATGGTGTGTCAGAATAAAGTCTCTGATGTTGGAGGGAAGATTGTATTTTTCTGCAAGCCGTTGGCCCTCTATGACGTGGTCGATAATGATTTGTGCACTCTCTTTCTCCGTGAGTTTGTCGTGGGGATTCACGGAAGCTTGGTTCTCTGTGAAGAAGACGGGGTTGCTCATCTTCCCGATGTCATGATAGAGGGCGCCGGTTCTCACGAGCAAGCCATTGGCACCAATCTTGTTGGCAATCTCATAGGCGAGATTGCCTACGGTGGTGGAATGTGTGAAAGTGCCTGGCGCCACTTCACTGAGTTTCAAAAGCAGTCCACGGCTGGAATCGGACAGTTCAAAGAGTGTGACGACGGATGTGAAGCCAAACAACTTTTCAATAACAAACATCAGCGGGTAGGTAAGCAGCAGGAGAATACCGCTTATCAAGAATATCAGGTAAATGGTGTAGTCCTTGGGGACAAGTTCGTCGTTCTGTATAAGTTGGATGGCATAGTAGGTCACTGCCGTGGACAAAATCACAGCAAGTGAGGCCCTGAACAGATGTGCTCGCGCAGACATATCACTCAGTGCGTAGATGGCGGCCAGGCCTCCTACAATCTCTACGATGATAAACTCAAATCTGTAACTGATGGCCAATGAGCAGATGAGAATCATGATGACATGGGTGATGAACGCTGTACGTGTGTCAAGGAATACACGTGTGAGCAGGGGCACCATGGCAAATGGTAAGAGGTAGATGGAGATGAGGGTATGCTGGTTCCTTACAAGTAGTGAGACGATGATGGGATAGACACAAATCAGCACAAACAACATGATGATATGCAGGGGCTTGCTGAAATAGTTTTTCCTGAAAAGTATCAGATAGCAGATGAAAAGAAGCATAAGAATGAAAACCACAAGGGCCTGTCCGATGTATAGCGTGGTTGACCCCTGTTTTTCAAGATTGTTGCGCTCCATCTCGATGACCATGGAACGGAGTTTGTCGGCTATCTCACTGGTCACCATCTCTCCGGTGTCGACAATTTTCTCTCCTTCTTTTACCTCTCCGGTGGAGACTGCGACACTCTGCTTGACAATCTCTTCCTTACGAGCCTCTGACCATGCCTCATCATAAAAGATATTGGGGTGGATGTATCTGCCGAGATTCAGCATGGATAGCTGATCGCTGTAAACGGAGATATTCTCATCTTGGATGATGCTTTCGTATGCTTGTAATGTGGTGAGCATGCTTCTGACATCTATGGGATGGGAGGTCATGCTATTCTCATCGTCAATCAACTGGATGGTGTCAACCTTCAAGTTGGCGCGCTCATCATCGTTGATAATATGTTTTTCGTATGCTTGAAGCAGCAGGTCTTCAATTTTTTTCTTGTAGAGGAACAAACCCACTGACGATTCCTCTGTAAAGTCTTTGTCAAAATCCTCAAGGGCTTTCTGGGCTATGGTCTTGTCTGTCTTGTAATAGGGATGGAAATGTCTGAGTATCTGTTCTCTCTCAAGGTTGATGACAGAGTCTTTCTTGTAGACATGGAAATTGAATTTCGCTATGACGGTTCCGCCTTTCCATGGTGTGCCCTCTTTGTAGTCAAGAACAATGGAGGTGGTTGACTTCTTGGGTAGAATCCATGCAATGATAAGTGTAGAGATCACTACCAGTATGATTCTTGTCAATATATTGCGCCAAGGACTATCGTCATCGTCAAAAAAATATCCCATGTGATAGATGATATTGATTTCAAATGCGAAGATAAACATTTTTTCTTTATCCCCCAAAAAACCCGTAAAAAAACTCATACATGACCGATGACCCCCTCTGTCTTATCCCTCTCACCTTTAACCAAAAATCTTTCATCCCTCACCTCTTGACTATGAATGAAGTGAATTTAAATAGGTACTTCATGTTTAGGCGATGACGCAGAAGAGGCGTTTTAGGTCTTTTTCTGGGTTTTTTGACTGTTCCCCTGTTCTTGAAAGCAGGAAATCAGCTGTTATTTTCCCTTATTCAGAAAATTTTCTGTAATTTTGCCCCAAATTTCTTTCAATGGAATTGTTGAAAATGCAATTCCTCTAAAATTTCGGATTTATGGATGAGAAAAAAGTGAGGGTGCGCTTTGCACCAAGTCCTACAGGACCATTGCATATAGGCGGTGTTCGTACCGCTCTTTTCAATTATCTTTTTGCACGCCAGCATGGTGGTAGCCTCGTGCTCCGTATTGAGGATACGGATTCCACACGTTTCGTGCCAGGTGCCGAGGAATATATCCTCGAGGCTTTCAGATGGCTGGGTATCAAGTTCGACGAGGGCGTCTCGTTCGGAGGCAATTTTGGACCCTACCGCCAAAGTGAGCGCCGCAAGATATACAGGCGTTATGTAGACCAGTTGTTGGATGCCGGAAAGGCTTATGTCGCCTTTGATACACCAGAGGAGTTGGACGCAGCCCGTGCCGCCACACCCAATTTCCAGTATGATGCCCGCACGCGTGGCAGCATGCGTAATTCGCTCACCCTTTCACCTGAGGAGGTGAAGTCGTTGATAGATGACGGTGTGCAGTATGTGGTACGTTTCAAGGTGGAACCTGGTGTGGCTGTGCATATCGATGATATGATTCGCGGTGATGTGATGATTATGAGCGACATTGTCGACGACAAAGTGCTCTACAAGAGCGCCGACGAATTGCCAACCTATCATTTGGCCAACATTGTCGACGACCACCTCATGGAGATTACCCATGTGATACGTGGTGAGGAATGGCTGCCCAGCTCACCGCTTCATGTCATGCTCTACGATGCCTTTGGGTGGCATGAGACCATGCCTCGTTTTGCCCATTTGCCTTTATTGCTCAAACCAGAGGGAAAGGGCAAGCTGTCGAAACGTGATGGCGACCGTCTGGGATTCCCCGTGTTCCCCTTGGAGTGGCACGATCCAAAGACGGGCGACGTGTCTGCAGGATTCCGCGAGAATGGGTATTTTCCAGAGGCTGTGCTCAATTTCTTAGTGCTCCTTGGATGGAATCCGGGCACAGAACAGGAGGTCTTCTCGCTTGACGAACTGGTAGAGGTCTTCGACCTGAGCAGATGTTCCAAGTCGGGTGCAAAGTTTGACTATCTGAAGGGTATATGGTTCAACCATGAGTATATGCTGAACAAGAGCAGTGCCGAGATTGCCAGTCTTTTTGCACCGATTGTCGCCGGCAATGGTGTCGACGAGAGTATGGAGCGCATTGAGCAGGTGGTGGCCATGATGAAAGACCGTGTGAATTTTGTCAAGGAATTATGGCCGTTATGCTCCTTCTTCTTTATTCCACCAACATCCTACGACGAGAAGACTGTCCGCAAGCGTTGGAAAGCTGACTCAGCTGTGGTGATGAGAGAACTGTCGGCGTTGTTGGAGAAACTTGATGATTTCTCTGTCGAGAATCAGGAGCGTGAGGTGAGGGCATGGATAGAACACCGTGGCTACAAACTCGGTGATGTGATGAATGCCTTCCGTCTGGCTCTTGTCGGAATCGGCAAGGGACCGGGGATGTTTGATATCTCAGCTTTCTTAGGCAAGGAGGAGACGCTTAGCCGTCTGCAAAGGGCCATCGATGTTTTGAAATAAATAAGGTCATGGCGGTGTACAACCTCATCATCTACTTATATCTATTTGGCGTAGCGGTCTATAGTCTTTTCAACAAGAAAGTACGCAAGATGTGGCGCGGAGAGCGCGCCGCTTTCGGTGTGCTGAAAGAAAAGGTAGACCCCTCGGCGAGATATGTGTGGTTTCACGCCGCCTCTCTGGGTGAATTTGAGCAGGGAAGGCCTTTGATGGAGCGTCTGCGACAACATCATCCTGAATACAAGATACTCCTTACATTCTTTTCTCCCTCAGGCTATGAGGTGCGGAAGGATTACAAAGGTGCGGACATCATTTGCTATCTGCCGCTCGACACTCCTGTCAACGCGATTCGCTTCTTGCGGCTCATACGGCCGGAGAAAGCCTTTTTCATCAAGTATGAGTTCTGGTATAATTACCTGCATATCCTGAAGCACCGCAATGTGCCTGTATATAGCGTGTCGAGTATCTTTCGCCCGCAACAGGTGTTCTTCCGATGGTATGGACGAGAGTATTCATGGGTGTTGAAATGTTTCACACATTTCTATGTCCAGAATGAGGAAAGCCGCAACCTGCTGTTGTCTCTTGGCATCACACATGTGTCGGTAGTTGGTGACACACGGTTTGACCGTGTGCTGGAAATCAAGGCACAGGCAAAACAATTGCCTGTTGTCGATGCGTTCAAGTCGGGACATAAGGTCTTTGTGGCTGGTTCCAGTTGGTCGCCTGATGAGGATATCTTTATTGATTACTTTAATAAGCATCGCGACTGGAAACTTATTATCGCACCACATGTGATAGGCAGCGACCATCTGCACCAGATATTGTCGGCACTGAAACGCAAGACGGTGCTTTATACCGAGACAAATCCCGAGGAGGCGAAAGATGCGGAATGCCTGATTATCAATTGCTTCGGCTTGTTGTCAAGCATCTATCGCTATGGCGAGGTGGCATACGTGGGCGGAGGTTTTGGTGTGGGCATCCATAACGTGTTGGAGGCTGCGGTGTGGGGGCTTCCTGTCATCTTTGGCCCCAACAACAAGCGTTTTCAGGAGGCGCAGGACCTATTGGCGGCAAAGGGTGGCTTTGAAATCAATGATGAGGAGGATTTTGAGAAAATCATCTCGCGTCTGACTTCTGATGAGGAATTCCTGAAATCATCTTGTCAGAAGGCAGAGGATTTTGTCGCCTCGAAATCCGGAGCTACGGATATCATCTTACGTGAGACGCTCTTGTAATCTCCCGCTACCTGCCTCTGATCCTCACATGTCATCTCTAAACTATGTTGAATACTTGACACAAAAACACAATCAAATCAATTCATAATGGCTCTAATCAAATCGGTCAAGGGACTTACGCCCAAATGGGGTAAGGATTGTTATTTCAGTGAGAATGCTACCATCGTGGGTGAAGTGGAAATGGGCGACGAATGCTCCATTTGGTTCAATGCCGTGGTGCGTGGCGACGTGGCTTATGTGCATATCGGCAATCGTGTCAATGTGCAGGATGGCGCTTGTGTACATGTCACCAACAAGGTTGGACCTACCATTATCGAGGACGATGTGTCGATAGGTCATAATGCCACCGTGCATGCCTGTACCATTCGTTGCGGTGCGCTCATCGGCATGGGAGCCACGGTGCTCGACAATGCTGAGGTGGGACCGGGTGCCATTGTTGCCGCTGGCGCCCTTGTCCTTCAGGGCACAAAGATTGGTGAACACGAGATCTGGGGTGGTGTGCCAGCCAAGTTCATCAAGAAGACGCGTCCTGGCCAAGCTGAGAGTTATGCTGCCCACTATGTGGAATACTCTAAGTGGTACCTCGAAGAAGAGTAGTCACATTGTAAATCCTATCCAATGCCTCCATGAGTTGTCGGCGAGGACAGGCGATGTTGATGCGTATGAATCCCTCGCCGGCTTCCCGGCCATACATGGCGCCACTGTTGACCAGCACTTTGCCTTTCTCCAATAATTGTCGGGTAAAAGTGTCGGAGTCGATGCCCATAGCATGGATGTCCACCCAGACCAGATAGGTGCCCTCCAGGGTAGTGATGTCCATTTGTGGCAGATGTGCCGAGAAATACTCACACAGCGCCCGGTAGTTGCCATGGAGATAATCGCAAAGCTGGTCTATCCAGTCTTCACTTTCATCGTAGGCTGCTATAAGCGCTTCCACACCGAAGGGATTGACATCGCATACCTCGTTGATGTTGATAGCCCTGTCTATGCGTGTGCGTATTTCGGCATTGCTGCTGATGATGTTGGCTATCTGCAGACCTGCGGTATTGAAGGATTTTGAGGGGGAGTTGCAGGTAACCGCGTTTTGTTGGCATGCCTCAGAGACAGAGGCAAAAGGTGTAAAGTGAATCCCTGGCATGACCAGTTCGCAGTGTATCTCGTCTGCCACAACCATGACACCGTGACGCATGCAGATGTTGTTCATCCTTTCCATTTCTGTGGGTGTCCATACGCGCCCTGCGGGATTGTGTGGGTTGCAGAGGATAAACAGACGGGTGGAGGGGTCGGCGGCCTTACGCTCCATGTCGTCGAAATCGATGTGATAGGTGCCGTCCTCGTAGACCAACGGATTTTCCACTATCTCGCAGTCGTTGTTGCGGATGGACGAGAAAAAACAATTGTATACAGGTGTCTGTATCAGCACTTTGTCGCCTGGCTTTGTGAGAGCTTTGACCACAACCGACAGCGCTGGAACCACCCCTGAAGTATAAAGTATCCAGTCGCGCTGGATATGCCATGAGTGGCGGCGGGCAAACCAGTTGATAACAGCGTAATAATAGGCTTCGGGCACATGGGTGTAGCCAAAGACACCATGTTCCACACGCTTCATCAGGGCTTCCGTGATGGGCTTGGCTACACGAAAGTCCATATCGGCTACCCACATGGGTATTGCGCCTGCTGCCTCAGGGGTATCCCATTTCACACAGCCTGTTCCCCGGCGCACAGGGGATTCATCGAAATCATAGGTCATTTTTGTAGATGGTTTGTGTCTTTATTCCCTGACAATGATTTTGCAGTCGGCGGGATCCTTGATGTTCTCGTCGAGGATGATGGCGCCATAGCCATCGGCGATGATGGTGCCGCTGGCAGGATTTTTTACACTCTTTACAAACCCGCGAATGTTGGCTTGTAAGGTGGAATACTCAAAGGCACGGTCGCAGGCGGGGTCGAAGGTGCAGTCTTCCAATACCAAGTCATGAGCATAGCAGAGTGGTTGCTCACCACCAATATGGCAACGCACCAGGTGAAGGTTCTTGGAGTGCCAGCCAAGGTACTCACCATCGAGCACGGAGTCGTAGATGGTCACGTTTTCCACTTCCCAGAAAGCATCCTTGGTAACGATATGGGCATCGTGTATCTCCACATTTTTTACATATTGAAATACATATTTGCTGTCGCTTTCTAAATGGTTGACCTTGATGTTTCGACTGCCCATGAACGGGTAGGCGCCCTCGTGAAGCGTGACATTTTCCAATGTCAGTCCGTCGATATTCCAGAATGTCTCATCGGCATCGTTGATCATCACATCACGAAGGGTAAGGTTCTTCATCTCACGGAAGAATTTTGGGCCGTCGATGACACAATTCCGCATTTCCATGTCGTTGGAATACCAGATAGCTGATCGTGAGCCTGGTGCAAAATAGCAATTGGTGATAAGGCTCCTGTCGACATGCCAGAACGGATATTTGCCTTCAAAACGGCAGTTGTGGGCTTCGATGTCACTGCATTCTTTTACCCCCGACTCACCATCGGTGATGATGATATTCTCCATACGTAGATTGTGTGACTCGAAAAGTGGGCGTTCACCGCCAAGGGTGAGGTCTTTGATAAGTTTCATTGAGGAAAAAGTATTTTCTTAGAAAAAAAGAAAAAAGTGTGCCATTTTGTGATGAAGACAAAAATGGCATGAGCCTGCTGTCGATGCAGGCTCATGGAATGTCAGATCAATAGACTGCTGTCAAATACAGGGGAATGATAGCAGCCTACCGAGGTGTGTCTTACAGGTTGGGGTTGATCTTGTTCCACTCTGAGATAGGAGGTACAATGTTGAGTGTCACCAACTCGTCACGCATCTTGCAGAGATGTTCGTAGCTGGCATCAAGCTTGGCATTCTCCTCGGGAGTTCCTTGTGGTACCTCGAATTTGGCACCTTCGGGAGTCAGGGTGGTCTTCATGGCCATCATGATGTGGTCATACTTGTCGGTCTTCACATAGGTGCCTACAGGGAATCGGAATGGCTCTCCACCCATGGCGGCGCGAATCATCTCAACGGAGAGATACGAGGGGCTTTGGAATGAGGAGCGTCCTCTCAACTCAATGATCTTGGCACCACCCTTAGTGACGTCGGTCTTCATCTGCTCCCATTCCTCTGTGGGGAATTCATCTGTACCGATGATGTCGGTCAGTTTGCGACCCTTGATCTCCACGTGGCTGCCAAATACTGCCATCTGCTCTCCATGTCCGCCGTATGTGGCACAGCCGGTGATGTCATCCTGCATGACATTGAATTTCTTTGCCAATGCGCTCTGAAGACGTGTGGTGTCAAGACCGGCAAGTGTGGTCACCTGACCAGGTTTCAGACCTGAGTAGAGTAGGGTGACAAGACCTGTGAGGTCGGCGGGGTTGAAGATGATGACGACGTGGCGTACGTCAGGGCAGTATTTCTGGATGTTCTGACCCAGTTCCTCGGCTATCTTGCAGTTGCCGGCAAGCAGGTCCTCGCGGGTCATGCCTGCCTTACGGGGAGCACCACCACTGGAGATGATGTATTTAGCGCCTTTGAAAGCCTCTGCAGCGTCGGTGGTGGCGGTGATTTTTACATTGCCGAAACCACTCTGCCGCATTTCCTCAGCAACACCTTCGGGTGAGAACACGTCATAGAGGCAGATGTCGTTTGTCAGACCCATCATGAGGGCTGTTTGTACCATGTTGGAACCAATCATGCCGGCAGCGCCGACGATGGTCAATTTGTCGTTTGTTAAAAATGCCATAATTGTTTATATTTTTTGTTTGTTGGTAATTGTAAATTGTCGATGATTTTATAGATTAGAATCCCAGTCCACCTGCTTCCACACCTTGTTTCTTCAGCCAGTCCTGATATTTGGACAGGAATGAAAGACCAAAAGTCACCGGGTCGTCTGTGATGGATGAGACGGCATCTAAAGTCTTTTTGAAAGTGGGCATTTGATAGAGGTTGATGCCTGTGTCAATGTCTTTTTCAGTTAAAATACCAGCGCTGTTATTAATCAGCATGTTGTTGATATTGTCTTTTACCCATGTGGTTAACTCTGCAGGTAGCTGTGCTGCTCCGAGCTCGAATTCTCTCATAAATTGATTATGGGTGTCAGAAATCTCTATCAGTTGCGTCATCTTGTTGACAAAGTTTTTGTCTATCGAGTCAGAGATTTTGACAGGGCTTGGTGTTAAACCACTGCTTATTTTTTTGTAAGCATCCTTTAAGTTATCTTGCAAGGATGTTACAATTGCGTCTGTCCACGCCATGTTATGAGTGGTGAAAGACTTTGCCTCAGGAGAAGAAAGCAGGATGGTCAGGTCCTTCAGGTCGGTCTCTGTCAGATGCTCTTGCATGATAGGCATCAACATGTCAATGATATCGTTCATCATCTGTTTGTCGAGATAACGATTGGTGAGTTCCTCCACTTTTTCCTTTTCCATGTCACCGAGAATGACAGAATTGAATTGTTGAAGCGCAATCCTCATCTTATCGGAAGAGAAGCTCTGCATGTTGGGATTTACGTTGATGTATTTGCTCAGGGTCTCTCTGTAGCTGTCTTGTGCGAAGGACCCCAGTGCGCAGAACATCAGAAAAAACGTAAAAAAGAAACGTGTTGCTTTCATTTTCTTAAATTTAAAGGATGGGACGATGTAAACCTCTCATCTGTATTTTGGTGCAAAGATACTAAATTTTATTGGATTATTGTTTTTTTATTGAAAAATAAGGGATGAGGAGGAAAGATTGCCTCTATCACGTTATTTCGTTGTTTCGTTATTTCGTTGTCTCGCTACGATGTGATGACGTTATTTCGTTATTTCGTCTTTTTGGGGGGAATTATTTGGAAATCGGACTTATCTCTTCACCTTGAAAAGCATGAAATTCTTGCCAGGTACGTTGAGAGAGATCTTGCCGCCTTCCACAGGTATGGTACTTTCGACGGGATGTATCTTCTCAGGTTGGCCAGGCATGTTGTCTGCATCGTAGTCGGAGCAGTCGAGGGTGACTACCTCGGCGGTGTCATTCAACTTGTTGGCACCTTTCAGGTCGATGCGTACAGACTGGGCTTTCTCTGTTGTGTTGATGACCTTGACAATGATCTCATTTTTCTGTTTGTCAATCACTGAGGAGGCAAAAACACCGTCTTCACCTTTTGGCACAGGGTTGGATACGGCTTTGCCACCGTTGAGACTAATGGTGGTGGGCAGCACGTTGGTACCTTTGTTCAGCATGTACATCTGCTGTACATAGTAGGAAGCGGTGCGGGCGGTGCTCAAATTGTCAAACCAGATGAGGTCGGGGCGCCACTGCCACCCTTCAATATGTGCGAAAAGGGGAGCGTAGGCAGAGATGTGCACCACGTCGGCATTGCGCTCCAGATTGGTCATGAATGCCGCTTCGTAGATGCTGGCGCCGGCGTGATTCCATTTCTTGCCTCTGTCATGACAGGCCCATTCGCCTGCAAACACTTTTGGACCCTTGCGGTCGTAGTTGTCATAACGGTTCATCCAGTCTTTGTACCACTGCACGTTGCGGTAGTAGTGCTCATCTACCAAGTCGGCCTTCAGCTGTCGCATGGCAGCCCATCCGTGCTCAAACTTGTCATCCTCGGCATTGGGACCGCTGGTGCCCACGAGTTTGACCTCGGGATGTGCTTTGCGGACGGCAGGTGCGATGATGGCCAGACGGTCAAAGTAGGGCTGTTCCCACTGTTCGTTGCCAATAGCGAGGAACTTCAGGTTAAAGGGGGCGGGATGGCCCATGTCGGCGCGCAACTTGGCCCATTCGTTGCTGGCGGGGTCGCCATTGGCAAAGTCAATCAGGTCAATGCAATCGTCGATAAATTGTTGCAGACCCTCCTGTGTGGCTGGGGCGTGTGCGCTCTCATCATCGTTTTGGAACTGACACGCCATACCTACAT
>FLNZ01002599.1_pt1 | contig 12343 bp, 10 predicted proteins | sample 1140391 | NCBI WGS metagenome assembly FLNZ01 (sample SAMEA3878171, study PRJEB12797) | bioreactor metagenome | biome: Moose rumen | place: Sweden | collected 2011-10
CGGGGGCGAAGACGGCAAAGGACATGTATGGCTGCCGCGGATGGGTGGCGCATCACAATACTGACCTCTGGCGTATTGCGGGACCTGTCGATGGCTCCACATGGGGCATGTTCCCCAGTGGAGGCGCATGGCTCGCCACACATATCTGGCAACATTATCTCTTCACTGGCGACAAGGATTTCCTGCGTGAGTGGTATCCTGTGATGAAGGGGACGGCCGACTTCTTCCTCGACTATATGCAGCGCGACCCACGCAATGGATACCTCGTCGTGGTTCCCTCTGTATCGCCGGAGCATGGACCGATGGGCAAAAAGACTCCAGTGACAGCGGGATGCACGATGGACAATCAGATAGTCTTCGATGCCTTGAGCAATAGTCTGGCCGCCACAAAAATCTTAGGCGGTGATAATGACTATCAGCAGACCTTGGAAAAAGCAATCTCGCAGCTTCCCCCGATGCAGGTGGGACGCTACGGACAGTTGCAGGAGTGGTTGCAGGATGCCGATAATCCGCATGATGAACACCGGCATATCTCACATCTCTACGGACTTTATCCTTCCAATCAAATATCACCTTATCAGCATCCGGATTTGTTCGTCGCTGCCGGTAATACGCTCCGGCAACGTGGCGACATGGCCACAGGATGGAGCTTAGGGTGGAAGACAAACTTCTGGGCACGTATGCTCGATGGCAACCATGCGTTCCGTATCATCACCAATATGTTGCATCTGCTGCCAGGAGATGAGCAAATGCGCCAGTATCCTGACGGTCGGACATACCCCAACCTCTTCGACGCACATCCGCCTTTCCAGATTGACGGTAACTTCGGTGTGGCGGCGGGAATCGCCGAGATGCTCCTCCAGAGCCACGATGGAGCAGTGCACCTGCTGCCTGCCTTGCCCGACGTATGGTCGAAAGGCAGTGTGGGCGGACTGAGGGCAAGAGGTGGCTTTGTTGTCAGTATGATTTGGGAGGACGGCCGCCTTCTGAATGCTTCAGTGACATCCGAAATTGGAGGTACCCTGCGCCTGCGCTCTTATGTGCCTCTGAAGGGTAAGGGGCTGAGGGAGGCTCAGACACCAACATGTGACAATCCTCTACTGCAACCAGCCCGTACCAAAGATCCTCTACATTCCTCAGAACTTAAAGACTTGCCCGCACCTGCGCTCAGAAAGGTCTACGAGTATGATGTGGAGACAAAGCCTGGAAAGACATACGGTTTTTATGTGAAGTAGCATGTGTCTGAGATGGTCGTAAGGCTGTCTGACAGTGCTGGTGCCTATTTGTTATTTCACCATCCACACATTGAGGGTGATGCCGCCACCTTGTCGCGACCATTCGGGCTGACAGACATAGATGGCATTGTTGGGTCATGCATAGGGACTGTCGTTGGGCGTCTCCCCCAATGAGTACACCTCAACAAGCGTCACACGCAGTTGCATGACGAAATCCAACTGTGGTTTCTCTTTGGGCGCAGTGATCTGTGCATGTCCTGCCAGTGATGTGAGGACCAGGACAAAAAGAAATAGTTGTTTTTTCATGATCGTACTGTATATTTTGGGGTTAATGACTGATTTTGTCTGATGATCTTGGTTGATGAACGATCAGGGCTTAATGGCTTGTTTCTTCCCATTCTTAATATACACTTGTACTGGTTGGATGTGATAGACTTTCCGTCCGTCGAGTGTGTAAACCTGCGAGGATGCGGGGGTGACTGTCAGGCCGGTAATGCCTGCGGGGTCGCTGATGGACACTTTAGTCAGACGAATGCCATGTCCCTGAATGACGATGCCTTTCTGCAAGATGGTGCTCAGTGTGCTCTCATCGAAGGAGAAGGCTGTCACATGACTCGCCCCTGAGCCGGTGGAATAGACATTGCTGGGACTGAAATCGCCCGTGAAGGAGTTGTTGCTGACTTGTTTGTCACATGATTGATCCATCTCACGGGGATGCGGATGACATTGAAGCCTGACTCTCTGACAGCATGGATCGTGGCTTTTGTGGTTTTGGGGTTCCCCCATTCTGTCTCGGTATTGGGACATTCTAAAGAGTTGCCGAGGTTCCAGCCCATCACCACTTCTCGGGTTCATTTCTGGGCACTTTGTGTCATCCCCTCACTGTCTGGCGCAACAACCTGGGCATAGCCAGTTGTCATCGCCATGGCTGCGATTGCCAATAATAATATTTTCATATCGTTTTTATTGCCATTTTTATATAAGTAGGTAACGATAATCGCAAACAAAATCGCTGTTTATTTTTGTCTGACAAGTCAAATAATCCCAAAATCAGCTGTGAAAAGAGTTATGTTCGGTATCGACTCACCTTCCCATCATCCGAAGGTGGAAATCAGGAAAGTCATGTCATGTGCTGCTTATTGTGTTTTCGTGTCTAATAATTTTCTCCTGTATTCGTTAGGCGACATGCCCAAATGCTCACGCACGTATTTCCCAAAGAACGATGCATTGGGGAACCCCAGTTCGTCGCCAATCTCCTTGGCGGAAAGGTCAGTGTTGCGCAAATAGTGGATGATGTCCTCTATAACATATTCTGAGATCCATTCCGTCGGCGACTTGCCGCTTACGGTGCGACAGATGGTAGAGAGGTATTTGGGCGTGATGCACAACTCGTCAGCATATTCGGCCACGCTGAGCTTTTTGATGTGGCGACGGGCAATATTATCCAGAAAGCGGTGAAAGAGCACATCCGTCCGCGACATTTTTTCAGGCTCTTTAGTGGACTCACCTTCCTCGTTATCGTTCATCAGCATCTCACAAAGCTCCAGATAGGCCACACGCAACAGACTTACGACAATCTCGTGCTTGAAGGGACTGCTCTCCTCAAGCCAATGATAGCGCAGCTCATTGTAGATGCCAAACCGGTCTGTCTTTACATTGATGATGCGGGAGTGCTGACTGTAGAGGCTTTTGTTCCATATCGCGACCTGTGCCTGCAGGATACTGCGCTGCAGACGGTCGCTGATGCACATCACTTTACACTCGAAATCGGGACTGACCATAAAGTTCGACAACAGCACATTGCTATGACAGATGAAAATCTGACTGGCGCAGACGCTTGTTGCCACACCCGCCACGTCAAGCGTCATCCGTCCCGACGTGCATGCCGCTAAGATGTTGAATGAAACTTTTCGCGCTGACAAATCAGCCAGGTCGCGCAGGTCATCTATAATCACCAGTTCGTCGTCGTTGTACGTGACAGCTTCTTCTGCCTGCGGCAGCGTAGCCAGATCGCGCAGGTCTGTCTTGACTATTTGTCCTTTATTGTCGTGCATAGTGGTTGTTTTATAATTCTGGTTGCAAAGTTCGGTATTTATTGCGAAAAACAAGCAGGATTCTATAAGACCTATTTCGTTAAAGATGTTCCATATGGCTCTTTACTTGAATTTAGAACATTTTTCGAGCCAATGGCCAGGCTGATAAAAGGGTTAATATATGCATCTTTGCAGACAATTTTGCAAAGATGCGTACACTCTGCCAATCAGACAAGTTTATTGGCGTTTGCTAAATCGCATCATAGCAGTCTAAATTCATTAACCAAGCAAGAAATGGACACAAAAGGAATGACGATGCTGCTGATAGCCGGAGCGATGATGCTGGGCGGATGCGGTAGAAACAGCGAGAAGGATACCGTCGTGAAGGCCATAAAAGTGAAGACGTTGACAGTGGAAACCGGTTCTAACGCTGATACACAAGGATATAGTGGTACGATAGAGGAAGATAGTGGTACGTCGCTAAGTTTCGCCTCGATGGGTACATTGAAGAGCGTCGCCGTTAGCGAAGGACAGATGGTGCGTCAGGGACAGCTCCTTGCCACCATTGACGAGGCGTCTGTAAAAAGTTCCTATGAAGCTGCGCTGGCAGCCAAGGAACAAGCGCTGGATGCCGAACAGCGTATGAAACTGCTTTACGACTCCGGGAGCCTGCCAGAGATAAAATGGGTGGAGGTGCAGACACAGGTGCGTCAGGCACTGGCCGCAGAAAAAATAGCCAAGAAGGCACTGACAGACACACGGCTCTTTGCCCCCTTCAGTGGCTATATCGCCGCAAAGTATGCTGAGGCGGGCCAAAGTGTCGCACCAGGCGTTGCCATCGTGAAACTGGTAAAAATAGACCGTGTGAAAGTGAGTTTCAGCGTTCCCGAAGAGGAGATATCTAAGATACAGAAAGGACAGGCATTGCACGTGAGAGTGAAGGCACTGGATGACAAAATGTATGAGGCGAGGATTACGGAAAAAGGAGTGACAGCCGATGCGCTTTCGCATTCGTATGAAGTAAAGGGCATCATCGGCAATCCGAGCCACGAGTTGCTGCCGGGTATGATAGCTGAGGTAAAGACCCATCATAGGCACCTCTCTGTGGGTGGGAAAAGTGATTATGCCCTGCCTGCCGAGATGATTCAGTTAGACGTTGACAACCGACTGTTTGTATGGAGAGTTGTTGACGGGAAGGCACAGAAGGCTTATGTCACCCTTGGACAGAACATTGGTGACAACGTACAGATTGTCGAAGGCCTGTCGGCTGGTGACAAGGTAATCTGCGAAGGGCAGCAAAAAGTCTGCACAGGAATAGCAGTAACAATTGATAAGTAGGTGGTCAAAATCAGATAATGGTATTTTATGATTTATTTGGATGCGGATTTTTCTCTCAGACGAGGGAGCATAGCGGGCTATGTGACTGAGGAAGAGAGGCAAAATTGCGAGTGGGCGAGTGCCATGCAAGCTTGTTTGCAAATGGCTGAGCGTGAGCAATTTATGCAACAGATGCGCCAAAGAAACATAAAAGACTACACAACACCTACAAGAATGATAGTTATAGATAATTTTGATTACCTATCTTAATTAATTATTGACAATCGACAGTGATGGCAGAAAAGAAACGAAACATTGTGGAGTGGGCCATGCACTATCATCAGATAGTAATCCTGGTGACGTGTGTGCTCATCGCCTTCGGCATCTGGGGACTGGTGGACATCAATAAAAACGAGTTCCCTGACATCATCATCCGCCAGGGTGTGGTGGTGGCTGTGTATCCCGGCGCGTCGGCAATGGATGTGGAACAGCAGGTGACGAAACCGCTGGAACAATACATATTTACTTATAAGGAGGTCAACAAAGAGAAGACCAAGTCGTACTCACGAAACTCGGTAGCCATCATCCAGGTGGAACTGAACGAGGACATCAAAGGCAAGGAGGAGTTCTGGGCGAAGTTCAAGCACGGCATGAACGACTTCAAGTCATCGCTGCCACAGGGTGTGCTGGCGGTGCAGGTGAACGACGACTTCGGTGATTCGTCAGCTATGCTCATCACGATGGAGAGCAACGATAAGACCTACCGCGAACTGGACGACTATATGACCGACCTGAAGAACCAGTTGCGCACCATCGAGAGCGTGGGACGTATGACTGTCGTAGGACAGCAGCAGGAGCAGATCTCCGTCTATCTGGACTATGACCGGCTGTCGCAATACGGCATCACCGACAAAATGATAGCCGTGGCGCTGAAGACAAAGGATTTTGTGACGACGGCAGGCACGCTGAAGAACGGACGCTATGACTCACCCATTTATGTAAGTCACGGAATGAATATGGTGGGTGATGTGGAAAACACCATTGTCTATAGCGACCCCCGTGGCACCGTTGTCAGGCTGAAAGATGTAGCCACCGTGAAGCGCGAATACCCCGATCCGACATCGTTCGTCACCAACAATGGTGTAAAGTGTCTTGTGCTTAGCGTGGAGGTGAAACAGGGGCGCAGTATCACCGATATGGGTGAGCAGATATACAAGGTGCTCGACCGCTTCGAGCCTACCCTGCCCGAAAATGTCCGGCTGTTCCGTATTACCGACCAGGCCAAGGTTGTCAAGGATTCTGTCATCGAGTTCCTTGAGGAACTACTCATTGCCGTTGTCGCTGTAATCGTCGTGGTCATCATGCTCATGCCGCTCAGGGTGGCACTGGTGGCAGCCTCCACGATCCCTATCTCCATCTTCATCGCACTGGGTGGGTTCTATGCTTTTGGCGTGGAACTGAACACCGTCACTTTGGCGGCACTGATTACTACGCTGGGTATGGTGGTGGATAACTCGATTGTCATCATCGACTCCTACATGGAGAAGATAGGTGAGGGCATGTCGCGATGGCATGCGTCGATAGAGAGTGCCACCCACTTTTTCAAGAGTATCCTGACGGCAACGCTGGCCATATCGATTACGTTCTTTCCCTTCCTGCTGACCACAACCGGCTCCATGAACGACACGTTGCTCTATTTTCCCTGGGCTATCTCTATCGTACTCTTTGTCTCGCTCGCTGTTGCCGAACTGGTGGTGCCTTTCTTGCAGTTCTGGCTCATCCGCAAGCCGATGGCATTCGGCGAAAGAAAGAAGAAACATTTTGACTTCCTCGACTTGATGCAGAAGGCCTATGACTGGCTCATCGCACACTGCTTCCGACATCCCTATATGGTGATGGGTGGTGCTGTGCTGACAATCGTATTGGGGGTGGTGATACTTGTCAACCTGCCCCAGCGACTGATGCCGCTGGCTGAGCGAAACCAGTTTGCCGTAGAGATATACCTGCCCACAGGCACGTCATTGGAAAAGACGGCGGCCCTGGCCGACAGCATCGAGAGCCTGTTGCAGAAGGATGATCGCATCGTCTCCATCGCCTCGTTCAAGGGCACGGCCTCGCCACGTTTCCACACGGTCTATGCGCCGCAGTTCGGAGGCGCGAACTACGCGCAGTTCATCGTCAACACCACGTCGCCCAAAGCTACGGAACAGTTGCTGGAGGAGTATAAACCACGCTATGAGGAGGCATTCCCAAACGCCTATGTGCGCTTCAAACAACTTAGTTATGGTTCGGAAGCCAACCCAATAGAGATTCGCCTGCAGTGCGAGGACTGGACGGTGCTGCGTGCTGCCACCGACTCGCTGACCCAGGTGCTACGTCAGAATCCCAAGCTGAAACTGGTGCGCAACGACATGAACGAGCCGCTGCTGACCACCCGCATACAGTTGGACAACGAGAATGCCTCACGATTGAACATCTCAAACCTCGACACAGAACTGTCGATGATGATGCGCTACAACACGACAGGAATGCCGATGGCGACCATCTGGCAGGACGACTATGCGGTAAACGTATGTCTGAAAGGCACGCATGCCGACGGATCCAACCGTCAGCAACTGGGTAATGAGATGATCGCCGCCAATGGTGGTCTGCGCCAGCTGCCGCTGCGCCAGGTGGCAACTGTCAGTCCCACATGGGAGGATGGGCAGATAGCCCATCGAAATGGTCTGCGCACCACGACTATTATTAGCGAAGTACGTGAGGGCCTGAACGTCACCTCCACAACGATGGAACTTCAAAAAAAATTGAAGGACTTTCATTTGCCAGATGGTGTCACACTCGCATGGGGTGGTGAGATTGCCGAGAACGAGAGCAGTCTGCCCCAACTCTTCGGTGCTCTGATTATTGCAGTGGTGATTATCTTCTTCCTGATGGTCAACCATTTCAAGCGCATATCCACTGCCACATTGCTGCTGTTGAGCCTGACGCTCTGTTTCTTCGGAACAGCTGTCGGTCTTGTTGTTACAGGTGAGTTTACAATGACAAGCGTTCTTGGCTTCGTATCGTTGATGGGTATCCTTGTGCGTAATGCCATCATCATGTACGACTATGCCGAAGAGTTGCGACGCAATGAGTGGTTAACGGCTCATGAGGCCATCTTCCTCTCTGCCAAGCGACGCATGCGTCCTATCTTCCTTACCTCCGCAGCTGCCTCCATGGGTGTCGTACCCATGATTGTCAGCGCCTCACCGCTTTGGGGGCCTATGGGTAATGTTATCTTCTACGGAACGCTCATCACCATGCTTTTCATCCTCACTGTGCTACCCATTGCCTACTGGCTCGTCATGAGTGGCAGCACCAACAAACGTCTTGCCAAACAAATGTTAGAAAATCAATGAGAAAATCCATAGTCACCACCCTCTGTCCGGTATGCTGCGACATTAAGAAATCAATGGGAAAAACCATAGTCACCATCCTCTGTTCTGTATGCTGCGACATTGTCGCAGCCCAACCAGCCTATACTCTCCAGCAGCTCAAGGACTCCGCCCTCCACAACAATATCTCCATCCGCGCGGCACGCCAAGACATCGAGGCTTCTCAGCTGCAACGCAAGGAGGCATACACCAAATATTTCCCTAATGTCAGCGCAACGGGCCTCGCGTTCAATGCCGACAAAGGCACGGCGGAGAAAAAGCTCAGCCTCTCTGAGATGCTCTCTCCGGAGATGGGGGCAGGGCTTTCGCAGATGCTTCCCTCAGAGGCGCTGTCGGCGCTATCCAATCCCGTCAGCATCTCCATGATGAAGAATGGCACCATCGCCGGTATCACTGCCCTGCAGCCCGTCTATGCCGGCGGACAGATCGTCAACGCCAACCGTCTGGCGAAAGTGGGAGAGGAGGCCGCCCGCCTGCAGCTGCGACTGTCGGAGAACGAGGTGGAGAAGACCGCCGAGCAATATTTCTGGCAGCTTGTCTCCCTTCAGGAAAAGGTGAGGACCATCGCTGCCGTTGACTCCTTGCTCAGCGATATCCACAAAGATGTGGATGTCGCCGTCAGGGCTGGTGTCGCCCTTCGCAACGACCTGCTGCAAGTGGAGCTGCGCCAGAACGAGACGGAGAGCCAGCGTTTGAGGCTGCACAACGGCATCAGCGTCGTCCGTCTGCTGCTGGCTCAATACTGCGGACTCCGTGACACCAGCTTCGTGCTTCGGTATGCCGCCGACGCTGTCTCCATGCCATTACGGCATGACCACCAGCAGGCTCTGTACGCCACTCCGGAATACCAGCTCCTGAGCAAGCAGGTGGATGCCGCCGACCTGCAGCGTCGGATGGAGGTGGGCAAGAACATGCCCACCGTTGCCGTCGGCGCGGGCTACAACTACCACACACTGCTTGACAACAACCACTCCTTCGCCATGGTCTTCGCCACCGTCAGCGTCCCTATCAGTGACTGGTGGGGAGGCTCTCATGCCATCAAGCGGAAGAAGATTGCCCATCAGCAGGCACAGGAGCAATTGGAGGACAACGCACAACTGCTCACCATCCGCATGCAAAATGCCTGGAACAGCGTCGTGGAGGCACAGCAGCAACTCACCGTCGCCAGGCGCAGCATCGAGCAGTCGGAGGAGAACCTTCGCCTGCATCGCAACTTCTACCGTGCCGGCACCTGCAAGATGTCGGACCTGCTTGAGGCCCAACTGCTTTATCAGCAGTCATGCGACAAACATACAGATGCCTTCGCCGACCTGCAGAACAAAATCCTGGAATACCGTCTGTCTATTGGAGAATGAAATGATGGATATGTTTATGAGGACTACTCATGCTGGGATAAGGAGCGCGGACACTACAACACCGCTGTAAACCGTCTGTATTATGCCTGTTTCTATGCCGTGCTGTCCCTTCTGCTGAAGCATCACATTGCCGCCACGCCCCATGCAGGCGTGAAGTTCAATTCATATCCCACATCAGAGGTTGGTGGAAACTTTATGACTCGTTGGGCGATGTATGCCAACACACCTATATGACAGGAGGCACAAAGCGAATTATATCCCCAGCTCCGCAGGTTTATTGGCGGACATTCACAAATCGATGCCGTCGAACGATTGCTGAATTGGGTGCAGACGGCCTTTGTTTATGAATATGATGATAAAGTTTGGGGAGGCGACCGTGCTTTTTTCCCAGATGAAACCTTGTATTATCCTTATTGCGATTGTGAGGATCGCTCAATCCTGTTTACGCGTTTAGCACGAGACTTGTTAGGATTGAAATGCATTCTTATCTACTATCCTGGTCATTTGGGTCTCTGCTGTATGCTTTACGGAGCATGTAAGCGGTGACTACATACAAGTAAACGGTAGTCGTTTTGTGGTCTGTGACCCTATTTACATAGGAGCTTCTGTTGGACACACTATGCCCGATATGGATAATTCTTCTGCAAAAGTTATTGTGCTGCAATAATTGTTCCACGAAAGTAGTTCCTCATTGAGTTTCTCAATACTATCTATCCTCCGTTTGGGAATGCCTGTAAAATCAGCAGGCTCATCAAGTCTGGTGAGAATTTGAGGGCAAAGATAGTGAAAAATCTGCAAATAATAGCCTGATGGCGGTCTGTATGAACGGGTTTTGCCTGATTTTTAGTAATTTTGCAACGGTTTAACGCTGCAGACTTGGGATGCGCTTGGAATACGAGGTTCCATCTTGCACAAACCTCGCAGGAAATTTGACAACAATGAACAAGAGACTGAAGATTATTGTGGCCGACATCACCACACTGGAGGTGGACGCCATCGTGAATGCCGCCAACAGGTCCCTGCTTGGCGGTGGAGGCGTGGACGGTGCCATCCACCGTGCCGCAGGTCCCGGACTTCTGGCAGAGTGCAGGACACTTGGCGGATGCGAGACTGGCCAGAGCAAGATGACTAAAGGGTACAGGCTGCCTGCCAAGTTTGTGATTCACACAGTCGGCCCGGTATGGTATGGCGGTAAGAGACATGAGCCAGAACTGCTTGCATCATGTTATGACACGTCGTTGAGGATTGCAGAAGAGCATGAACTGAAGAGTATTGCATTCTCAAATATCAGCACAGGTGTATATGGCTATCCAAAACAGGATGCCGCCCATATTGCCCTGAGCGTGATATTCAGACACCTGCGGTCTGCTTTTCGGGGTGAGGTGACTGTGTGCTGCTTCTCTGAGGAAGACAAACTGATCTATGAGAATACCTTGAAGGAACTTGAAAACTAAGGATATATGATAATTCAAACAACATCTTTCAAGCATCTTGACATCGACACGCTCTACGATATTCTGCAACTTCGCTCGGAGGTGTTTGTCGTAGAGCAGAACTGCGTCTATCAAGATCTCGACGGCATCGACAAGAAAGCCATGCACACATGGATTGCCGAGGAAGGGAAGATGGTAGCATACGCCAGATTCTTTATGAAGAACGAGCGCAGGAAAATCGTTCAGATAGGGCGCGTGGTCGTGGCAAAGGACAAGCGACGAGAGCGGTATGCCTCCTTCCTGATTCAGAGTGTCATGGAGAATGCCGAGTATTATTTCCGCGCCAAGCATCTCTATCTTGAATCTCAGTCTTATGCCATTCCATTCTATGAGCGTCTTGGTTTCAAGGTCTGCTCTGAAGAGTTTCTGGAGGACGGTATTCCACATGTGAAGATGGAGTGTGAGCAATTTATGCAATAGATGCGCCAAAGAAACATAAAAGACTGCACGACACCTACAAGAAAGATAGTTATAGATAATTTTGATTACCTACTTAACATTATATTAAATGTGATGAAACCGCTATTGATGCTGTTGTCCATATCTGTTTTGTTGCTGTCTGTCATACCGTGTAATTGGGATGACATGACAGAACGTTTGGATGCAGCACAGTGCCATCAGATGCATAGAAATGACGGCTCTCATCATAATCATACTTCATGTCCAGAAGGGCATTGCTGTTGCTCGCCTTTCTCCAGTTGTTGCGGATGCGCAAACGTCGTCAAGGCGAAAAAAGTGACGGAAGTGTGCTTGAAACCCTTATCTTGCCACACGGCCTTCATTCCTTATATCAATGGATATGAGCATACGGTTTATGTATCTATCTGGCAACCACCTCAATAGTTACAGTTCAAACTTTTAGTGTATTTTAGCCTGCGGTCGAGTCTGCTCACGCCCGGCAAAGTTCAAGCCTGTTTGGCTTTGCTCTCGCTCAATCGCAGCCTTCACGGCAGATTTGTCGTGGATGTAGTATTGGTCATTGATTTTGAACTGAAATTTAAGTTATGTTTCAACGTATCATCAAATTCTCTATTGAGAACAAATTGGTGGTTGGGGTATTTACATGTGCATTGATGGCATGGGGCCTATGGTCTTTGCTTCATCTGCCTTTCGATGCCACACCCGACATCACCAACAATCAGGTGCAGATTATCGTTACATCTCAATCTACCGGTGCTGAGGAGATGGAGCGGAACGTTACCACACCTATCGAAATGGCACTTGCCAATATCCCAAAAGTAAAAGAGAGGAGGAGTATCAGCCGTAGCGGTATGGCGGTTGTCACAATGGTCTTCGACGATGGGACAGACAACTACTGGGCGCGTGAACTGGTCGACCAGCAGTTGGGAGGAGTCAAGGATAAACTGCCTGATGACGTGGATGTGGAGCTGGCACCCATCTCTACCGGTTTGGGTGAAATATACCATTATACCATCCGTGCCGAGAAGGGGTATGAGGATAAATACTCGCTCACCG
>FLNZ01000424.1_pt1 | contig 12241 bp, 10 predicted proteins | sample 1140391 | NCBI WGS metagenome assembly FLNZ01 (sample SAMEA3878171, study PRJEB12797) | bioreactor metagenome | biome: Moose rumen | place: Sweden | collected 2011-10
CGGCACGGGTCGCGGGCGTCCCGAGGCCGCGCTCCTTCATGGCGTCGCGGAGTTCTTCGTCTTCCACGAGCTTGCCCGCACTTTCCATCATCGAAAGGAGCGTGCTTTCGGTGTAGTGCGCGGGCGGCTTCGTCCAGTCTACCTTTTCTTCTATGAAAACGGTCTTCGCCTTTTTCCCCTTGAGGGCGGGGATGTTCGATTCTTCGTCGCCGTCCTTGCCGTAGACGGCCTTGAAACCCGGGTCAGTGAGCACCTTGCCTTCGGTGAGGAAGGTCTCGCCTTCTACGGTTGTCACGCGGGTGGTGTTTTCGTACTTCGCGGGCGGGAAGAATACGGCGATGAAGCGCTGGCAGATCATCGTGAAAATCTTCTGTTCCGCTTCGGAAAGCTCCGAGGGCATCACGCCGGTGGGGATGATGGCGAAGTGGTCCGAAATCTTCGAGTTGTCGAACACCTTCGGCGTGCGCACGACCCAGTTGTTCTTGAGGGCGGTCTGCGCAAACTTCGAAAGCGGCCCTTCTATCTTCCCGAGGGTCGCCTTCACGGGTGCCACGTAGTCCTCGGGCAGGCAGCGGCTGTCGGTACGCGGGTATGTGGTCGCCTTGTGGCGCTCGTAAAGGGCCTGCGCAATCGAGAGCGTGGTCTTCGCGCTAAAGCCGAATCGGTTGTTCGCCTCGCGCTGCAGCGTGGTCAGGTCGTAGAGCGGTCCGCACTTCTGGAGCGAGGGGGCGGAGGTTTCTTCGACTGTGCCCGCCTTTCCCTTGCACTTTTTCAGGATTTCATTGACCTTACCCTCGTCAAGGATTTGCTTGACCTTTTCCTTGCCGTCTTCCTTGCCTGCGGTAAACCACTTGCCCCGGTACTCGCTTCCGTCGTTGTCGAAACCGGCCTCGATGGTCCAGAACTTTTGCGGTACGAACTGCAGGCGTTCTTCTTCGCGGTTCACGATAATGGCAAGCGTCGGGGTCTGCACGCGTCCGCAGGGCGTCACCTGGAATCCGCCCATGGAGCTGTTGTAGGCGGTAAGGCCGCGGCTTCCGTTCATGCCAATCAGCCAGTCGGCTTCGCTGCGGCAAAGGGCGGCTGCCTTCAGGTTCTCCATCTCGGCGCCGTCGCGCATGTGTTCGAATGCTTCCTTGATGGCGGCGGGGGTCATGCTCTGCATCCACAGGCGCTTGATGGTCTTGCCCGTGAATTTCCCCTTGAGCACGTACTGCAAGATATAGAAGAAAATCAGTTCACCTTCGCGGCCCGCATCGCATGCGTTCACGATGGTCGTCACGTCCTTCCTCTTGATGAGCTTGGAGAGCGCCGAAAGCTGCCCTCGCGTTGCGTAGGTGGCTACGAGCGGGAACGACGTGGGAATCATGGGGAGCGTGCTCATTTCCCATTTCTTGTATTTTTCGTCGATGTCCTTTGGGTCGGCAATTTCGACCAGGTGGCCGATGGCGTGGCTCACGATGGTGGTGTCGCTTTCGTAGTGGGTCTTTTCGTTCTTGAAGTTCTTCTGGCCGAGCACGCGCACCAGGTCAAGCGCGACGCTCGGTTTTTCTGCGATAATTAGTGTCTTGCCTTCGTTCTTTTTTACCATCGTTATTTCCATTTAAAGCGTCCGAACAGGCCGAAAAGCACGGCCAGCACGGTAAAGGGGGCATGAATGAATTCGACCGGAATGCACCATTTTAAAAGGTGTTCCTGCCTAAATACCCTGAGCCCGCGGAGTATCAGGACCAAGTCGCCGATGCACTTGGCGACAAATGCGGCGAGTAGCGCCACAAAAATTTCGAAACGGAACGGAGCGAGCACCGCCGCGATGCAAATCATGGCGAGGAAAAGGAACACCATCGAAAGCACGAATACGATTTTTGGCGTATAATATATGGTCTTCGAGGCCCAGCGCTTGCGCTGTTCCCAGAGTTCCTTCAAGGTTTCCTTGCCGCTTGTAGTTACGAAGGTGGATTCGGCAATACAGTAGCGCATGGCCCAGGGGCGGTCGGCGGCGAGTTTCTGCATCAATAGGTCGTCGTCGCCGCTCTGAATCTTGATTACGTTGTCGAACCCGTGCACGCTGTTAAAGAAACTCTTGCGGTAGGCGAGGTTGTTGCCCGTACTTGTGAGCGGGAGCCGCATCGCAAGGCCCGCAGTACCTGCCACGCGGTAAATCAGCGTTTCGACGGCCTGCATGCAGATGAGTGCGCTCGACTTTTTAGGGACGGTCGGAATGTAGGAATGCCCCGCCACCAGTTCGATGCCTGGTTCGAATTCCGCGACGATTCCCGTGACCCAGGTGGGCTTTACCAGGCAGTCGGCATCGGTCAGGCAGAGGATTTCGCCTTCGCATGCCTCTATCAACTGCGAAAGCGCGTGCTTCTTGGGGCTCACCCCTTCGGGGATTTCCCTGATGGTAAGCACGTGCAGCCTGGGGTTTTGGGCGGCGTATTCTGCCAGAATCTTCGGCGTGTCGTCGTCGCTCCTGTCGTCGGCCACCCAGACATCCCAGTCGCCCCGGTAATCCTGCGCAAGTACGGAGTCTAGGGTTGTCCTAATCCCGACCGATTCGTTACGAGCCGCAATTAGGATGCTCACCTTGGGGGCGGGTTCCACGTCGGAGCGGCCCACGCGCACCGTACCGAGTGCACGGAAGAACCGTGCCTCCAGGACTATATAGAATAGTCCGAATACGGCCAAAAGGCCGATGACCAGGTATGCGAGCATCGTAAAAAACATTTTCCGCGCAAAATTTAGTTCATCGATGCGGATTTGCGAACCGCATTGTTGAAAAATGCGCGCGTTTTTTCGTCCGACCTTCGTTTTTTATGAAAAAATGCAAATTTATAGTTATATTGAAGATGAAAACTGAGGATTTTTATGAAACTGAATGCAGTTATAAAAAAATACAATAGCGCAAACCTGGTGCTCCGAATTGCAATCGCGATAGTCGTTGGCGCCATCCTGGGAGCGCTTCTTCCGTCCCAAAAGTGGATTGGCGAGTTCGGCGTCTTGTTCGTGGGGGCCCTCAAGGCGGTTGCGCCCGTGCTCGTGTTCATCCTGATCGTGTTTTCCCTCTCGACGGGCAAGTCGAAGCTGGACCAGCGTTTTGCAAAGGTCATTGTCCTGTACTTGGTCAGTACGCTGCTGGCCTCGATGGTGGCCGTGGTAGCGAGCTTCTTTTTTCCGCAGACTTTGGACCTAGAGGTGTCTGCCGAAACGTCTGCGGCGCCGGGAAATATCTACGAGGTGCTCCACAACCTGCTAATCCATGCGGTTTCAAACCCGTTCGCTGCAATTTCCGAAGCGAATTATATTGGCATTCTGGTATGGGCGGCTTTTCTGGGCTTTGCTATCAAGAAGATTGCGAGCGAGACGACCCTTACGGTTTTGCGTGACCTGACCGCCGCCGTGTCGATGGTGGTGCGCTGGATTATCAACCTTGCCCCGTTCGGTATCATGGGTATCATGTTCACTTCGGTCTCTACGAACGGTATCGGAATCTTCAAGACCTACGGTTCGCTCATCTTGCTGCTGGTCTGTACAATGTTGTTTGTGATGTTCGTGGTGACGCCGGCCATTGTGGGAATTATGCTCCGTCATGACCCCTACCCGTTAGTGATTTCGTGCCTCAGGAGCAGCGCCGTGACGGCGTTTTTTACGCGCAGTTCGGCTGCGAACATCCCCGTGAACATGGCGCATTGCCGTAAACTCGGTCTCGACCGCGAATTTTACTCGGTCACGATTCCGCTGGGGGCGACCATCAACATGGGCGGGGCGGCCATTACCATTACCATCATGTCGCTTGCAACGGTGCATACGCTCGGAATCCCGGTAACCCTGTCCTCGGCGCTCGTGGTGTGCCTGCTCGCCTCGATAGGTGCGTGCGGTACAAGTGGCGTTGCGGGGGGGTCGCTTCTATTGATTCCTCTGGCGTGTTCCCCGTTCGGCATTTCTACGGATGTCGCGATGCAGGTGGTGGCCGTGGGCTTTATCATCGGTGTCGTCCAGGACAGCATGGAAACGGCGCTCAATTCCTCGACGGATGCCATCTTTACGGCAGCGGCGGAATTCCACTCCTGGCAAAAGCAGGGCAAGCGTCTGCCCAAGGAACTTTTCCGGGAACAAAATACAGACGGTGAATAGCAGGTAGTCCGCAGTACTGAGTCCTGCAGCGAATCGGTCCAGGCTTTACCAGCTATTTGTCAAGCAGTTCCGGGTGTTTGTCCGTGATGTGGCGTGCAAGGTACACGAACGGAGTATCCATGAGCGAAGTCACGATAAAGGTGCCGTAACCGAATACGAGTATTTCGCCAATCGTATTCCACGGGAAAACTCCCGCAAAGGCAAGCATGTTGAAAACGACCACGTTGAGAAGCTGGCTTATAAGTGTCGAGCCATTGTTGCGCAGCCACAGGTAACTTCTCTTGTCGCCGAACTTTTTCTCGGTCCATTTCCACCAGGCGTGGTAGGCCCACACGTCGAACAGTTCACACACGGCGTAGGCGAACAGGCTTGCAAGCATCACGCGCGGCGTGTTCGCGAATACGGTGCGGATGGGTTCTGCCATGGTGTCCCCCTCGGCGGGGGTGTACAGGAACCAGCTCTGCGAAATGAGGATAAAGGTGATGTTCGCGAGGATGCCGATTTTGACACAGCGGCTCGCCTCCTTCTTTCCGAAGATTTCGCTCATAATGTCGGTCGAGAGGAACGTGGATGCAAAAATCACGTTGCCGAGCGTGGTGTCTAGCCCGAAGGCGTGCACCAGAATAAGCACCTCGATGTTTGCGGCGATGGTGCAGATGACCGTCCAAGCGAAAATGCCCTGCTTCCCGAAGAAGCGGAAAAATGCGACGAGGCCCCCGAAGAATGCGAAAATGGAGGCAATAAGGATGATTTCGTTTTGCATGGGTAGGTTACAGGTTGTAGTGATTAGGGGTTTGCAGGGAATCGAACAGTCTTTCTTTGACGATTGTATCGTAGCCGTTGCCGGGATGCTCTGAACGCATAAGGACTCCTAGTTTTGTTTTATAGGCCCGCAGTGAATCTGCCGCCTAAGGTCAGGATGGGTTTCGAACTGACCGTCCATTATGACAATATAGAAAAACTTCTTGAAGGATATTGTTATTTTTCGTAGAAAAAGTATCTATCGGTTGTGGTGTAGCCTATGTACAAAATTCCTTTCAACCAGCCACCTTTCGTGGGGCCAGAAATTGACTATGTGCGTAAAGCCGTCGAGAGCGGCCGCATTTGCGGTGACGGGCAGTACAATCAGAAGTGCCACGCCTGGCTGGAACAGAAGACGGGTGTTGCACGCGCCCTGTTGACAACGAGTTGCACACATGCGCTTGAAATGTCCGCGCTTTTGTGCGGAATCCGGCCTGGCGACGAAGTCATCATGCCTTCGTTTACATTTGTTTCGACCGCCGATGCCTTTGCCATGCGCGGAGCCAAGTGTGTTTTTGTGGATATTCGCCCCGACACGATGAACATTGACGAAAAGCGGATTGAAGAGGCTATCACGCCGAAAACGAAGGCAATTGTGCCGGTGCATTATGCGGGCGTCGCTTGCGAGATGAATGCGATTAACGCCATCGCCAAGAAGCACAACCTGTTCGTAATCGAAGATGCGGCGCAGGGAATGATGTCGACCTACAAGGGCCGCGCACTCGGCGCGCTTGGCGACTTCGGCTGTTACAGTTTCCACGAAACCAAGAACTACAGCATGGGCGAAGGCGGCGCTATCCTCATCAAAGACAAAACGTTCGCTGAACACGCCGAAATCATCCGCGAAAAGGGAACGAACCGCGTGCAGTTCCACCGAGGCGAAGTGGACAAGTATACGTGGGTGGAACTGGGCTCCAGCTACTTACCCAGCGAACTGAACGCCGCATACCTTTATGCCGAACTCGAAAACGCGCAGAAGATTTACGACAACCGCATGGCGAGCTGGAACAGCTATCGGGAACAGTTGTCGCTCCTTGCAGAATCGGGCGACGCGACGCTTCCCTGCATCCCGTCGGAATGCACGCACAACGCGCACATGTTCTACCTGAAGGTCGCGGATTTGAAGACGCGGACCGCGCTCATCGCCCACTTGGTCAAGAACGGAATTCTTGCGGTGTTCCACTACGTTCCGCTCCACACGGCTCCGGCGGGCAAGCGCTACGGTCGTTTCAACGGCGAAGACGTTTGCACGACCCGCGAAAGCGACCGCCTGCTGCGTCTGCCCATGTTCTACGGACTCAAACCTGCCGACCTGGAATTTGTCTGCGATAAAGTTAGAGATTTTTTTGGGAAGTAGTCATTTTGGAGCGACCGCAGGGAGCGATAGAATCCACACAGTTTTTACTGACACTTGTCTATGTCGAATGTTTTGAAAAAGAAAATGCTGCTTCTCGGCGGCAGCCACGCAGAAATCCCGCTTATCCAGGCCGCACAGGCGCTGGGCTGGTACGTAATAACCACAGGTAACAACCGCGACGGTCTCGGCCACCCTTACGCCGACAAGACGGTGTTTGCGAATTATAGCGACAAGGAAGCGATGCTTGATCTTGCGCGCAACGAAAGCGTCACGGCGGTATGTTCCGGCTGCAACGATTTCGCCTTGCTCAGCACTGTTTACGTCTGCGAAAAATTAGGGCTCCCCGGACACGACAGCTACGCAACTAGCCTCGAAATTCACCACAAGGACAAGTACCGCGCTCTAGCAACAAGACTCGGCATCCCGACACCGCAGGCTATTACAGTCGCCGTTGCAGGCACGGATTTTGCGACAGGCCAAATTGCGGACGACAACTGCGCAGACTTCGATGTTGCCATCGCAGGCCTCACCTACCCCATCATCGTAAAGCCGGTTGACCTGACTGGAGGCAAGGGAATTCACCGCGCCGCAAACGCCGACGAAGCGCGCGCCGCCTACAAGGACGCCTGCAGCCGCACTCGTCAAGACCACATCGTGGTCGAGGAATTCATGCAAGGCTCGAACCACGGTTTTTCGGCCATGCTCGTGAAGGGCAAGGTCGCATTCGCATTCGCCGACAACGAGCAGTACTTCATGAACAAGTACCTGGTAAGCGGCGCAAATTCGCCCGGCACATCGTGCAGCGACACGCTCGCCAAGCTCCGCGAATACAGCGAACGCATCGCCCGCGAATTGAATCTTGTTGACGGCATTCTGCATATCCAGTACATCGAACAGGCCGACGGCACACCCATCATTATCGAGATTTGTCGCCGCCCGCCCGGAGATTTGTACATCAAGTTCGTGAAGTATGCCACAGGAATCGACTACCCGAAATTCATCGTGATGGCCGAAATCGGCGAGGATATTTCCGCTATCGCGGATGTTCCTACGCAAGGCTACTGGCTGCGTCACTGTATTATGCCCGGGCCCGAAATCGCCAACGGAAGCACCGTCCGCGACGTAACCTTCGCACCCGAAATCCAAGGGAACATCGTCGAGAAATTCCTGTGGTACAAGCCCGGCGAACGCATCACCGACAGGCTCATATACAAGGCGGGCGTCGTATTCTTCAAGTTCGATTCTCTCGCCGAGATGCAAGACAAAACCGCCCGTATGACGAATCTTGTAAAGATTGTGGTGGAATAAGGCTAAACCTCTAAAACCAAGCCCCTATTTTAAACTATATTATCGGCGACATAGTTTAAAGTTGAGTTAGCTCTTATTCTCTGTTTCGGAATCTGGTAAATTTCAAATCTATTGAGGATAAGGCGAACGCTCACGTCCAGAAATGGGCGTGGGTCGTTTGTGCTTATTAATAGATAGGTTTACCAGAGCCTCGAAACAGATAGGCATGACGAGCCCACGCTTTTTGTGATTTCTCGCCATTTGCAACAAAGAACACGGGCTTCCTCGCAAGGAGTCCATGTGAATACGGCAACACGGCAACTATCCGATGCAGTCCATCGCGACGAAACCTTTGATGTTCTAAAAGGAATCGCCATCATACTCATGATTATAGGTCACTGCGAGGTAGGCCCCCTTGGACCGTTCATCTATTCATTTCACATGCCCCTGTTTTTCTTTGTAGCGGGATACTTTCTAAAAATTCGTCCAATCGCTCAAGAAATTCAGCTAAGTTTAAAACGACTTGTTGTTCCCTATGCATTTACCGCCTTCTGCATTTGCGTTGCAGCTTTTGTTACCGACATGACGCATTACACCTGGGCCGACGGTTCATACACTCAACAAACCGCTATTAAATACCTACTGGGTTTCAAGAACGAATACGCTCCAAAGTGGATCGTGGGCACAATCGGCGTGCCATGGTTTATCCTCGCCATGTTTTGGGCTAGGCTCGTTGCCGTTTTCTTAGTTTCCAAAATCAAATCAGTAAAATTACTTTGTATAATTTTCTTTGTATTGGCCGTAATCGGAATGGGTCTCTACAAATTCGCCTTTGTTCCATATTGCTTTTCGCAAGGTCTCGTGGCTAGCAGCTTTATCTACATGGGTTGCCTTGTCAAAAATTTCCAAATTTTTGAAGAAAATAAAATCAAGCGGGTTTTTCCATTCTTGTTACTCCTGTGGTTCTACAGTTGGAGCCAAGGCGGTGTCGGTATGGTAAGCTGCTGGTTTTCAACTGGATTTGTTTTTGGATTATTTGGAGCGTTGGGAGCATTTATAGCCCTATTTGCTATCGCCAAAAGCCTGTACAACAAGGAATCCCTGTTCTGGAGAACACTTCACTTTTGGGGACGGTATAGCCTAGTCATCTACTGCGTTCATTCAGTTGAATACTCGGCAAGTAACTGGAAGGCCTTTGCTTTGCTCCACCACATACCATTGGAACATTTCGGTCTTTTCCAAATTTCTGCCCGCATGGCTATTGCATTTGGCTTTAGCCTCCTTTTATTGAAAATCAGACCCTTACGTGAGCAGATTTTCCAGATAAAAATGACTTAGCTGCAAAGGTTCCTCCTGGCACTTTTAGGTTGCATTCTCTTGTCTCCCGTCTTTCATCTTTTGCCTTTTGTCTAATCCTTTACTATATTCCTTTTTATGAAGACGGAACCCTACCAGATTGCGTTTATCGGCGGCGGCATCAATTCGGCCATTGGTGAAGTCCACAAGGCGGCAAGCCAGATGGACGGGCATTTTGAATTGGTGGCGGGCGCATTCAGCACCCACGCCGAAACAAATCGCGAAACCGCCCGCACCTGGGGTGTGGCAGATGAACGTACCTACGCCGACTACCACGAGCTTTTGAAAGCCGAAAAAAGCAAGCTTGATGCCGTCGTAGTGCTCGCGCCGACGGACTACCACAAGGACATCGTGATTGACGCGCTGCGCGCCGGGTTCCCCGTGGTATGTGAAAAGTCGCTCGCCACCAGCTTCGAAGAAGGTGAAGAAATTGCGAAAGTCGTCGCCGAGACAAAAGGGTTCTTCTGCACCACCTACAACTACACCGGCTACCCGATGGTGCGCGAACTCAAGCAGTTCATCGCCGACGGCAAGCTGGGCAAAATCCAGCAGGTACAAGTCGAAATGCCGCAAGAAGGCTTCATGCGACTGGGTGCGCACAACGAACCGCCCAAGCCGCAAAGCTGGCGACTCAAGGACACCGTAATTCCGAAAATCTCGCTGGACCTCGGCAGCCACCTGCACAACATGATTTATTTCTTGACCGGCGAACGCCCGGAACGCATCGTCGCCGACCAGGCCACATTCGGACTTTTTCCGCAGATTATCGATAACGTAGGTGCACTCGTGCAATACACGAACAACGTGCGTGCGCAAATCTGGTTCAGCAAGACCGCACTCGGTAACCGCAACGGGCTGCGCATCCGCGTGTTCGGCAGCGAAGGCAGCGCCGAATGGTTCCAGCTGGAACCCGAAACCTTAAAAACCTGCGACCTACGCGGCAACGTGAGCCTGCGCGACCGCACAGGCGACGTGAAAATCGCGAACCAGCAGCGCTACAACCGCTTCAAGGCGGGCCACCCCGCGGGCTTTATCGAAGCGTTCGCCAACTACTACAAGGACATCGCCGACTGCCTCGGGCAATTCTTCGCCACCGGGAATTTCGAAAGCCAGTACGTTTGTGGCATCAAGACCTCGCTGGAGGGGCTTGCCATGATGCAGGCCGCCGCGCACTCTGCACAAAGTAACAAGTGGGAAGATTTGTAATGAAACTCTCGTTTGTAATTCCCTGTTACCGTAGCGAAAACACCATCGAAACCGTGGTGCAAGAAATCCGCGATACCATAGCCGCGCATAACGCCGCGGCATCCCAAGCCACACCGGACGCGTCCGCAAAAACATTTGACTACGAAATCGTATTGGTCAACGACTGCAGCCCCGACAACGTGTGGCAAGTTATCAAAAAACTCGCCAGCGAAGACGCCCACATCAAGGGAATCTGCCTTGCGAAAAACTTCGGGCAGCACGGCGCCCTGATGGCAGGCTACGGGCAGGCCACCGGAGACTACATCATCAGCCTCGATGACGACGGCCAGACCCCCGCCAGCGAAAGTTTCAAACTTGTAGATAAACTAGAAGAAGGCTACGACGTCGTGTACGGCTACTACAAACACGCAGCACAGCACCTGTTCCGCCGTTTCGGCTCCTGGATAAACAAGAAAATGGCCGAGGCGATTATCGGCCAGCCCAAGACGCTCCGTACCACAAGCTTCTTCATCATGCGCAAGTTCATCGTCGATGAAATCGTGCGCTACCCCCACCCATTCGCCTATATCAGCGGTCTCGTGTTCCGTGCGACCAAGAACCTGGGCAATGTCGAAGTGCAACACCGCCGCCGCATCGAAGGCGAGTCGGGCTACACGCTCGCGGGCCTCATCGGGCTCTGGATCAACGGATTTACCGCATTTTCCGTAAAGCCCCTCCGTGCAGCAACCTTTATCGGCCTCCTTTGCGCCCTCGTGGGTTTTGCTGCGGGCCTCTATGTCGTTTACCAGAAATTCCTCAACCCCGAAATTCCCGTGGGCTATACAAGCATGCTTGCCACATTACTGTTCGTGGGCGGCATGATCATGTTCCTACTCGGGCTTATCGGCGAATACGTGGGCCGCATCTACATCAGCATCAACCAGTCGCCGCAATACGTGGTGCGCGAACGGACGTTCTAGGCGGGCGCGAGGCAACAAACTCAAGATGGCACAGGCAATGCAAACAAGCGAATGGACCACCGTCATCAAGCCCAAAGCAAGCCTACTCTCGGTAGACTTTAGCGAACTTTGGCAATACCGCGACCTTTACCGCATGTTTGTGAAGCGCGATATTGTCACGTGGTACAAGCAGACCATTCTAGGCCCACTGTGGTTCTTTATACAGCCCATCATGACGACTATCATGTTCATGGTCGTGTTCGGCGGCATCGCGAAAATCTCTACCGACGGCCTGCCGCAACCGCTATTCTACCTGGCGGGAATCTGCCTCTGGACCTATTTTTCGGAATGCCTGAACCAGACGAGCAAAACCTTCATCGAAAACGCGAACATGTTCGGCAAGGTGTATTTCCCGCGCCTCGTGGTGCCGCTCGCGACCGTCACGAGCAACCTCGTGCGACTCAGCATCCAGATGGGGCTGTTCTTCTTGGTGTTTGCATACTACCTGATTTTTACCGACGCGCCCGTGCACCCTAATTTGTACGCACTGCTCACGCCCGTGCTCATCGCCCTGATAGCCGCGCTCGCCCTCGGCTTTGGTGTACTGTTCAGCAGCCTTACCACCAAATACCGCGACCTCACATTCTTGCTCACCTTCATTGTGCAGCTTTGGATGTACGCAACGCCCGTGATTTACCCGCTCAGCACCATCGAGGATCCACGACTCAAGATGCTCATGCAGACAAACCCGCTCACCAGCATCATGGAAACATTCAAGTTCGGCATGCTCGGCGTGGGCGAATTCAGCTGGGCAGCACTCGGCTACACCGCAGGATTTGCAGCCCTCATCCTCGCACTCGGCGTTGTCGTGTTCAACAAGATACAGAGAACGTTTATGGATACGGTGTAAAGGGGTTGAATTCGACCCCTTTAAAGGAACATCGCAAAGTATATCGGCAAATACAAGACCGCACCTTTTTGCACCACCCTAGGGCTATTGGACAGCACAATCCCTTTTGCGTTCTCGTTCGTTTTGAGCAAGTTGTCAATTGCACAATGAACCCTGTAGTCCCTGCCGGACTTCACCTCTATCGGGACAACAGACAGCGAATCAAAATCGTCTATCAAGAAGTCCACTTCGCCCTTGTGCCGATTATCGTAA
>FLNZ01000114.1_pt1 | contig 12208 bp, 8 predicted proteins | sample 1140391 | NCBI WGS metagenome assembly FLNZ01 (sample SAMEA3878171, study PRJEB12797) | bioreactor metagenome | biome: Moose rumen | place: Sweden | collected 2011-10
AATTTTTGTTGCAATGCATCTTGTATATATTATATTTCTTGCAGATGCTTTCATTTATCCTGCATAGGGCGGCAGCGCGTTTTAAACCCGCGTTACAATCGCGTTTTAAACCCGCGTTTCATGCGCATTTTAATCCCGCGCAACTCGTCGTAGTCACGGCGTTATTTTGTCTGTGCGCCTGCCTGGACGAGCCCACCGAATCATCGCCGGATTTTCTCCCGATGGACGATTCCGTGTACCCGTATGCGAATCTGCCCCGCGTTGTCATCGAGACCGAGAACTTTGCCGGAATTCGTGACCGCGAAACGGAAATTTCTTCACGCCTGCAGATATACGGCAAGGATGCCCCCGAAAGCGAAGTCTACGAACTCACCGTGCGCGGGCGGGGCAATTCCAGTTTCAAGATGCCCAAGTACGGCATGAAACTCGAGTTTAAGGATAAAGTAAGCCTTTTCGGCATGCCTGCGGACCGTGATTGGGTGCTTGTTGCAAACTTTGGTGACAAGACTCATTTGCGCAACTACATGATGACGCGCCTTTCGGAATGGCTGGGGGCTCGCTACACGCCAAGGTGTAAATTTGTGGAGGTCTATCTGAACCGCCAGTATGTTGGACTGTACCTATTTTTCGAATCAATCAAAGTTGCTAAACATCGCGTAAATATCCCAGAAAATGATACGACATTCCTATTCGAAAAAGAAAACGAGAAGAAAATTGACGATCCCTATTTCCGTACGTATTTGGATATCCCTTTCCATGTGAAATCACCGAAGAATCCGTCCGAAGAATCGATTGACTTGCTTCGCGAGCATTTATCTGATTTTGAGTATCTCATGATTCACGGCGGTACCTACACTCCTGGAACTTTGGAGAAGTGGGTTGACATGGATGATTTTCTGCCCTATTACTGGGTGCAGGAATTTTCGAAGAACGAGGATGGCAACTTTGGCCGAAGTATTTATATGACTTGGCAGAAGGGGGGTAAAATTCATTTCGGTCCACTCTGGGATTTTGATATTTCATTCGGCAATGAATCGTACAAGAGAAACCGTGGTTGTGAGGGGTGGTATATTCGCCAGATTCGATGGTTTAGGGATTTCTTTAAGGATTCCCTTGCGCTCGATGAAGTTGTCCGCTACTGGGAAGAAAATCGGGAAACCTTCCGTGCCCTAGTAGATAGCGTGCCGTTGTACAGGTCTATTATCGAGGATGCCGTAAAGAACGAGTACCGGCGCTGGCCTATCATGAGCAATACCGAGAACTGGGCGCTCAAGGACCCCTACGAGGATTACGACGAGGCTATCGATGTCATGGTCCAGTGGATGAAGGACCGCTTTGACTGGATAGAAACGACACTGAAAGAGGAAAAATAAAGAAAAAGTCGGAAATTTTTAAGAAAAAAGTAAGCCCTAATCTGAGCGGTTATGGAAATAAATTAGTTTTATGCTATAACAATATGGAGCAATCTATGCTTTTTAAACGTTTGTCCCTTCTCGTTTCATTCTTTGCCGTTATGGTGTTTGCGCAGGAACCAGCCTCCTTCACGGAAGTGCCCCTGCAGGCTTCGACCAACGTCGAAAAGAAGGACGATAATTCCTCCACGATATCGGTGTTCGTCAAGAACCCCGAAGAAATCCGTGCATTGCGGGAGGACTTGAAGAACTTGCAGACCATGGTGGGGGATTCGAACCCCGAGGTCGCGGCTCTTTTGAAGAGGGCGAACCGCGTGGCGGAGATGAACGACCGATGCGCCTCCATTTCGCTGAATGACCTCCTGGATACGACATGTGCCCGCTTCTATGAAGTGGAACTCCCCGCGTTCGAAAACGAGTATATGGAAGTGACGGGCGAGGTCAGGCTCGGTTCCATGCGCATGGCGACCACGCTTGAGGAACGTACCCGCCAGTTGGCGAGCTGCTCCGAAGCGTTGACCAGCATTATCATTAGCCGTGAACAGTTGCTCCGCCTTCGCGGTAACGTGTACCTGGAACCCATCAACTTCGAAGGCGATTTTGATGCCGAATATATCTTCTCGCTTTCCTATGACCCGGCGCGTGTGGAACAGCAACAGCGCCTAGCGAGCCTCTGGATTGAAAAGTGCGGCCCTATCGTGGTTCGCCAGTCCGGGTCGGAATTTGCCCCGATGTTTATCGCCACGTTGAAGGTAAAGAACGATTCCTTGAAGAAGGCGGGCTCGAACGTGAAATTCATGCTGAACAAGAATACGCTTATGCTCCGCATAGATATGCGTAGGCCGGTGAGTGGCGCTTACTACCTGAACGGCGTGCGCCTTTTCGAAAAGACCATCGACGCTGACCAGAAGCAGTCGAACCTCCTCTTCGATATCAAGAACAAGAAGGCCGTTCTGAACCAGCCCAAGGATGCCGAAATCCAGAAGTTCCATGGCAAGGAAGTCTTCAAGAAGTTGAAGAAGATGGAAATGGTTGGCCGCTGGGCTTGGGACGAGGAAAAGTTGCCCGATGAAGTTGTCAAGACGGAAGTTCACGAAGAATCCGAAGTCATGACGGCCGAAGACTCCCTTACGTACAAGCAGGGAATTGCTGAACTTGAACGTGCCATCGCCGAAGAAAACAATGAAACAGCCGCTGCCGAGGCTTCTGCTGCCGAGGCGGCAAGTGATGCCGCTGGAGGTGAAGGCAAGAAGAAGTCTATCCACTGGATTCCGCTTGCGATTTCGGGAGCCGTACTTGCGGGCGGTGTCGCCATTGCGTACGTGTTCAACAAGAAGGCGAAGGATGAAAGGGATGCGTTTGAAAATGGTAGCACCGGCTATGAAGAAAGCAAGAACGCCGTGCAGGATTACCAACGAAATCGTACAATCGGTGTGAGCTTCGCGATTATCGGTGCAGTCGGTGTTGGTCTTTCATTTGTTTTCTAAGGCAGGAGTGTCGAGGTGAATATGAAAAAGATTGGTTTGTCTGTGGTAATGTTCTCCGTGGCCATGATGACTGCTTGTACGGACTATGTGGCCGAAATAGAGGATATACATAAAGAACGTGAAGAAAGTCTAAATGCTATGAACAAGAATAGCAACGATATTGACCCTTCGGCAAACTTTTTCCGCTCGGGATGTATCTGTGATGTGAACAGGGAAAACCTGATCGAGAAAGATGGCCTGCTGTATTACAATGCGGCGACCAATTCTCCGACGATTACTTACGCTCTAGTGGGTTGTACGAGTATGCCGGATAGGGTTGAACGCTTAACGGGAATATACGAAAATTTGTTCGTAGAATCCTACAATGTTTATCAAAATGATGGTTTTTGGTGGGCGACCCTTCAGTTGAACGGTACTGCACAGAACTCTTTGATAGGTGGTTCTGTTTCCACTTATTTGAGCACATATGGTGATGGTAAGGCTATGGCAGGTTCTGTCGAATGTCCCTCGATAAGTTTCGGATACAAGAATACGGTTGATGATACGGCTTCGATTCAGAGTTCGTCGTCTGCAAAGTCATCGTCTTTGGTGAGTAGCTCTTCATCTGGTGGAATTCCTTGCGGTGACCTGTGGTGCGGACCTACGGATACGCAAGGCAAGGTTGAAACAGGTTCTGATGATGAAACTGCCGGTTACTGGTATGATTTCAATGATGCTAACTACTATGGTACGTCTGCTATCTCTTATCCGCCTGATGTTGAGGCGAATGAATACGATAATTTCTTTGGCCCGCTTATAGAGGCGTATCAAGGAATCAAGGGTACTGTTTTAATAGGTGCTGGCTATGATTACCCTTATGTCGGATTGGGCTTTAATCTTGTGAGCGGAGATCAGGAAGGCGCAGATATCTCCAGTTGGGCCGGAATCTGCCTGGTCTATTCATCCAACTTGGGTTTTGCAATAGAATTGCAAGTAGAAGACGAGGCCATGGTTACGGAATACAATAACTATAAGGCAACCGTTGCACGCTCGGCAAATATGACTACCATTGACTACCCTTGGTCTAAATTTAGGCAAGAGTCCGGTTGGGGTATTATGGTGGAACGGGAAACGGCTTTGAAAAATGTTGCTGCAATCAAACTGAATTTTTCAGGTACTGCCGGTACTACGGGTAATTTCGTATTCTATTCCATCGGCCGCTTGGGAACCTGCAAATAATCTAGCCTCTTTTTCTATCTTTGGGCCATGCGCAAAATCTACATGGCAGGCATGAGCCACAAGGTGGCCGAAATCGCAATCCGCGAGAAGTTCTACATCCCGATGGATGTGAAGACGGAAGCGCTCGGCCATTCTCCATTTGACGAACTCCTGATTCTTGCGACGTGCAACCGTACCGAAGTCTACGTGGCGTCGGACAGGGAAATTGCCGAGGCGGAACTCGTGCAGTACGTGTGCAAGCTTGCGGGACAAAGGTTCGAGGATTTTGCGAAGTTCTTTTACTTCAAGGCGGGTGATGACGTTGCGCACCATGTGATGAACGTGTGTGCGGGGCTCGATTCGGTAGCGGTGGGCGAGGACCAGATTCTGCACCAGATTGGCCGTGCCTATGAGACGGCGCACAGCCTGCATGCGACGGGCAACAGCCTCAACAAGTTGTTCCAGGGTGCAATCCACACAACCAAGCGCATCAAGACGGAAACAAACCTGAGCAAGCTCAGCTGCAACATCCCGTTTTTGGCGATGAAGCAGGTGCAGCGCACGTTCGATGACCTCGAAAACCGCTCCGTGTATATCGTGGGTCTAGGCGAGATGGGTTCCCTGATGCTCAAATACGTGCAGGAATACACCACGAACATCTTCGCGAGCAGCAGGACTTTCGCGAATGCCGAAAAGTTTGCGGACGTGCTCACCCCCGTAAAACTCGAGGACCGCTACAAGGTGCTGGGCAAGTGCGATGTTGTCGTACTGTGCAGCATCTGCCAGGAACCCCTTATCACGAAGGAAGAATTCGAGAACGCTGTGGCTGAGTGTCATTCTGAGCGTAGTGCAAAGCACGAAGTCGAAGAATCTAGGCATCTCGTAATCGACCTTGGTAGCCCGCGCAATGCGGAAGCCTCCATTGGCGAAATTCCCGGTGTGCAGTACGTGTGCGTCGATGACCTCGAAAAGATTGTTTCGGAGAACCGCCGCCTGCGCATGGTGGAACTCGAGGCTGCGCAGAAGATTTTGAAGGAAGGTCTGGACGAGTTCTTGCAGTGGTACCGTATGGACGAGGTCTCGAAGGATATCCGCGTGCATGCCGACAGGATGGTTGCGACCGCGAACGAGGAATCCGAAAAGCTGTTGCGCTCGATGCCCGACTTGCCGGAAAATGAACGCGAACGCATCCGCATGATGTACGAACGCTTTGCGAAGAAGATGGCGAACGATTACCTGTACAAGGTAAAGGCGGGCAATTCGCCCGAAGACGTGAAGGTGTTCCTCAAGTGCCTGGAGGCAAGCGATGAATAATGCCGTTTTTTCGCAGGGCGGAAATGTGCGCTCGCTGCGGATTGCGACGCGCAAGAGCGCCCTTGCCGTGGCGCAGACTACGCTTGCCGCCAACGCCCTCGTGTCGGCGAACCCGGGCCTCACGTACGAACTCGTGACGATGACGACCGAGGGCGACCGAAGGCTCGACAAGTCCCTTGCGAGCTTCGGTGGCAAGGGCGTGTTCATCAAGGAACTCGAAGTCGCCCTGCTCGAAGGTCGCGCCGATATTGCGGTCCACAGCCTGAAGGACATGCCGGCAGAAGTCTTGCCGGAATTCAGGCTGGCCGCTGTCCTCAAGCGCGAAGACCCGCGCGATGCGTTTATTGCCCGCGAGGGTGCAGACGGCGTGCACTTTATGGACTTGCCCTCGGGTGCCCGCGTCGGTACGGGCAGCATCCGCAGGGTGGTGCAGCTCAAGGCGCTCCGTCCGGACTTGGAATACGTGCCCATCCGCGGGAATATCCAGACGCGCCTCTCGAAACTTGATGAACTTGACGGAGTCGTGCTGGCGGCTGCAGGCCTCAAGCGCATGGGCCTTACAGACCAGGTGACCGAATACTTCGATACCGATAAAGTTTTGCCTGCTTCTGGCCAGGGAATCCTCGCGATTGAAACTTTGGCCGATTGTCATTCTGGAGGGAGCCTTGCGACCGATAGAATCCAGACAATCCTCTCCCGTGTGAACGATGTTCCCACCTATTGTATCGCGGTTGCCGAGATGGCCTTCCTCAAGGCGCTCAATGCGGGCTGCCAGTTCCCGGTGGCGAGTTTCGCCGAATTCGTTTCTCCGGCAGGGAAAGGCGAATTTGCGAACGATTTGCAAATTTATAGCGGGGCGAAAGGCCGCCAGCAGATTATGAAAATCCACGGCATCTACTGGGACGAATCTTCGCTGCGGTTGCTCCGTGCGGAACATGGCGTGCAGTTTGGCGCGCTTGAATCCGGTATGGGCGATTCATTTGAAAATGCTGTGACGCAGGCCCGCGACGCGGGAATTGCTCTTGCGGGTAAAATCCGCGAACAGCTTGCGCGCTGATTCCCTGTAACTTTCTATTTTTACACTCGATGAAAGGAACCGTTTATTTAATCGGTGCAGGTCCCGGCGATCCCGGGCTATTGACGCTCCGTGGCAAGGAAATTCTGGAAAAGGCCGACGTGGTGGTCTATGACCGCCTGGTTTCGCCTGCAATTCTTGGCATGTGCAATCCGAAGGCCAAGATGGTGGACGTGGGCAAGATGCCGACGCACCACAAGGTCAAACAGTCCGAAATCAACAGGCTTCTGGTGCAATTTGCTTGCGAATTTCCCGGCGGTGTGATTGCGCGCCTCAAGGGCGGCGACCCGTTCGTGTTCGGGCGTGGCGGCGAGGAGGCTTTGGAACTTGTTGCTGCCGGTGTCGAATTCGAGGTGGTTCCGGGCATTACGTCTGCAATCTCCGTGCCTGCGTACGCGGGCATACCTGTAAGCCATCGCGGGATCGCGACAAGTTTTCACATCATCACCGGCCATGAAAAGGCGGATGGAAGAACGTGTCATCCTGAGCGGAGCGAAGCGGAGTCGAAGGATCCAGGCCAGAATCTCTCTCTTGACTTCGAGACTCTCGCGAAGTGCCCCGGCACGCTCATATTCCTGATGGGCATCGCCAACATGGATTTTATTGCCCGCCGGCTTATGGAATGCGGGAAGGACACGAAAACTCCGCTCGCCTTTATCGAGAAGGGCACGACTCCGTACCAGCGCACCGTCATGGCGACGCTCGAGACTGCGGGGGAGAAGATTGCCCGCGAAAACGTGACTGCCCCCGCGATTACGATTATGGGTGGCGTCGTGGAACTCGGGCAAACGCTCGCGTGGAAAAAGAACTTGCCTCTTGCCGGCAAGCGCCTCGTGGTGACCCGTGCCGCAAAGCAGGCCAGCGGAATTTCTGCACGCCTCACGGCCCTCGGCGCCGAAGTCATCGAAACCCCGATGATCGAAACCAGGGATGTCATCCCCGCGAAGGCGGGGATCTCCTCAGCCGATTTCAATGCCCTCGCGAATTTCGACATCCTCGCCTTCACGAGCACGAACGGCGTGGAAAGTTTCTTCAGGCAGCTGTTCGCCGCAGGTTACGACGTGCGCGTGCTTGCCGGCAAGAAGATTGCGAGCGTCGGCAAAATTACCGAAAAGAAGTTGCTTGAATACGGCATCCGCTGCGACTACGTGCCCGAAGACCACACCGGCGAAGGATTAGGTCGTTTGTTACGAGATGTGGTTAACAAGGAGGAACGTGTCATCCTGAGCGGAGAGCGTAGCTCGGAGTCGAAGGATCTCATTGAATCCCGCATTCTTCTCCTGCAGGGCAATCTCGCTGACGATACCCTGCTCAAGCTACTCCCGCAGGCGACCCGCTGGGTTGTCTACGAGACGCTCCCGGTCGCTGAACTCCCCGAATGGAAGCGCGAGGCCGTTGCCGGCGCCGATGCCGTCGTGTTCGCGAGCACCAGCGCCGTCGAAAATTTCTGCAGTGTCATCCTGAGCGGAGAGCGTAGCTCGGAGTCGAAGGATCTTAATAGAGAATCTTTGACTACGCCTGCTTCTTGTTCTCCCCGTCTCGCATTCTGCATTGGCCGCATGACTGAATCTGCCGCCCGTAAGCATGGCTATGAAACCGTCACCTCCGACGAGACGACAATGGATTCCCTCGTAAAAAAGATTGTGGAGCATTACAAAAAAGAATCCTAATCCCACACTCCACATTCCACACCTCACACTCCTCATTGTATGAAAGCTATCCTGATTATTGCGCATCATTGCATTTTGCCTGGGGCCTACAAGGGCTTCGAAGGTATTTTGGACAAACTTCATCATGATTTGCCCGGTACACGTGTGGCAAGCACGAGCTTGCTCGATTTGGAAAACGACCTGCGCACGCTCCTCCGCGAAGATGTGGAATCGGTGACGCTCCTGCCGTTTTTGCTTTTGAACGGCCAACATTCAAAGAACGATGTGCCCCGTGTGGTCGCAAAACTGCAGGAGGAATTTCCGCAGATTCCTATAACGCTTATGCCCTGCCTCGGTGACTGGAAGGAATTCTCCGACATGGTCGTCGCCGGCATCCGCAGCGCTCAAATAGACGATAGAACGCCCGCTGACACGGGCTACAGACGAAAGACGAAAGAAAATAATGGCATTGCTGAAGAAAATCATCTTTCGTCGAAAACATCAAACCTTTTCTCCATCGAACTGAATCTCGAAGGCCGTAACGTTCTCGTTGTGGGCGGTGGCCGCATTGCACTGCGCAAGGTCAAGACGCTCCTCCCGACGGGAGCCCACATTACCGTTGTCGCCCCGCAGCTCGACCCCGAATTTACAACGATATCGTCTATCGTCATAAAAAGCCGTCCCTACGAGCCGCTCGACCTTCGCGGAATCTTTATGGTCTTTATCTGCACCGACAAGCCCGCTGTCAATGCACAGGTCAGCAACGATGCCCGTGCCCGCCGCATTCTGGTCAACAACGCCTGTGATTACCTTGATGGCGACTTTATCGTGCCCGCCCGCATGGATTTCGGCGAAAACATCGCCGTGACCGTCTCCACGCAGGGCCACGCCCCCTCACTTGCCAAGAAACTCAAGCAGAAAATCCAATCCGAATGGGCCGAAGGCCTCGAACAGGTCGAACGCGATTTTTTACATTAAATAGTAATCATTCCACATTCCTCATTTTACAATAGATATGATTATCCGTCCTCGTCGTTTACGCAAGAATGAAACTATCCGCAACATGGTTGCGGAAACCGCAGTGAACCCCGATTCCCTCGTGTACCCGATGTTCGTGGTAGAAGGGGAAGGCGTCAAGGAAGAGATTCCGTCGATGCCCGGCCAGTTCCGGTTCTCCATCGATGAAATTCTCCAGGAACTCGAATCCTGTGTCATCGCGGGCATCAAGTCCATCCTCCTGTTCGGCATTCCCGATTCCAAGGACGAAATGGCGACTTCGGCTTACGACGACGATGGCATCGTGCAGCGTGCGGTGCGCTCCATCAAGGCGAAGTTCCCCGCGCTCTACGTGATTACGGACGTGTGCCTCTGCGAGTACATGAGCCACGGCCATTGCGGGATTATCAAGGACGGCGACGTGGATAACGACCCGACGCTCGAACTCCTGGCGAAGACTGCGGTTTCGCACGCGCGTGCGGGTGCCGACATGGTGGCCCCGAGCGACATGATGGACGGCCGCGTGGCAGCAATCCGTGAAAAGCTGGATGCGAACGGTTTCGCGAACACCCCGATTATGGCCTACAGCGCGAAGTTTGCGAGCGCATACTACGGCCCGTTCCGCGATGCGGCGGATTCTGCCCCGCATTTCGGCAACCGCAAGAGCTACCAGATGGATGTGCGCAACGGTCGCGAGGCCCAGCGTGAAGTGGAACTTGATATTGAGGAAGGTGCCGACATCGTGATGGTAAAGCCCGGCCTTGCCTTCCTCGACATCTTGCGCCAGACCGCAGAAATCAGCACCGTCCCCGTGGCTGTCTATAACGTGAGCGGCGAGTACTCGATGGTGAAGGCTGCCGCGAAGATGGGCTGGATTGACGAGAATTCCATCATCCGCGAGAACCTGCTTGCAATGAAGCGTGCCGGTGCTGACATCATTATTACTTACCACGCGAAAGAAGCGCTGGAAAAGGGATTGGTATGAACCACTCCTTGAGCGAAAAACTTTTTGCAGAAGCCAAGAACCTGATGCCCGGTGGCGTGAACAGCCCGGTGCGCGCCTACGGTAACGTGGGGGCCACTCCTCCGTTTATCGCCCGTGCGAAGGGCTGCCACATCTACGACGTGGATGGCAACGACTACATTGACTACGTGGGCAGCTGGGGCCCGATGCTCCTGGGGCACGCTCACGACGCGGTAATCAGTGCTGTTGCAGAAACGGCGAAGAACGGCCTCAGTTTCGGGGCTCCGTGCGGGCTCGAATCCGAACTTGCAAAACTCGTGATGAGCCTCGTGCCGAGTGTGGAGATGATTCGCATGGTGAACAGCGGGACCGAGGCGACGATGAGCGCCATCCGTGCTGCCCGCGGGTTTACCGGTCGCGACAAGATTGTGAAGTTTGAGGGCTGTTACCACGGCCATAGCGATAGCCTGCTCATCAAGGCAGGCTCGGGCATGCTCACTACGGGCAAGCCGAGCAGCAAGGGCGTTCCGGCGGACCTCGCGAAGTACACGCTCACGCTCCAGTACAACGATGTGGCGGGCGTGAAGGAGCTTTTCGACAAGATTGGCGACGAGATTGCGGGTGTCATCGTGGAGCCTGTGGCAGGGAATATGGGCGTGGTGCCCGCGAAGCCAGAATTCTTGCAGACGCTTTCCGCAGAAACCAAGAAGCACGGTGCGCTCCTGATTGTGGACGAGGTCATGACGGGTTTCCGCGTGGGTATCCACTGCGCGCAGGGCCTTTATGGCATCAAGCCCGACCTCACGACCTTCGGGAAGATTATCGGCGGCGGTATGCCCGTAGGTGCATACGGCGGCCGACTCGACGTTATGCAGCAGATTGCACCGCTCGGCGGTATCTACCAGGCGGGTACGCTTTCGGGTAACCCGGTCGCGATGGCGGCGGGGCTTTCCACTATGCGTGAACTGCATACTCATCCGGAGTACTACGTTCACGCCGAAGCGATGACCAGGCGACTGATTGCGGGCCTCCAGGATGCTGCAAAGTCCGCGGGTATCCCGCTGGCAGCAAACCAGGTGGGTTCCATGGGGTGCATCTTCTTTACGGAAGGCCCGGTCACGTGCTTTGCCGACGTGCAGAAGTCCGATCTGGAACTCTTCCGCAGGTACTTCCTCGGGATGCTAGACGAGGGCATCTACCTTGCCCCGAGCCAGTTCGAGGCAATCTTCGTGAGTGCCGCGCATACGGAAAGCGACATCGACCGTACCGTCGATGCCGCCAGGAAAGTATTCAAGACTCTTTAGGATTCTGCGCCGCTAGAGCCTTGCGTCGACTTGTCATCCCCGGCTTGACCGGGGATCTTTTGTTCGGTGGTCTGTTCCGCTTTCTGCGTTTCGGCGTCAGCCGCTTCCTTGTCCTTGTCGCGGATGGTGGCGCGGCGAATCTTTCCGCTAATCGTCTTGGGCAGTTCCGTCACGAAGTCGATGATGCGCGGGCTCTTGTAAGAGGCCGCGACGTTCTTCGCGAACAGCTGCATTTCCTTAGCGAGTTCCTTCGAGGCTTCGTAGCCCTTCTTCAAGACGACGGTAGCCTTCACGGCTTGGCCGCGGTCCTTGTCCTCGACGCCCGTCACCGCTACTTCAAGGACGGCGGGGTGCTTGTGGAGCACTTCTTCCACCTCGAAGGGGCTGATGCGGTAACCCGAACTCTTGATGAGGTCGTCGGTGCGGCCCACGAACCACAGGTATCCATCCTTGTCGCGGGTGGCGGTGTCGCCCGTATGGTAGACTCCGCCCTCGAACACCTTCTCGGTGCGTTCCGGGTCGCGGTAGTAGCCGCCGAACATGCCGAAGGGTTTCCCCTGATCTATCTTGATGATTAGTTCGCCCACCTCGTCAGTGGCGCAGGGCTTGCCTTCGGTATCCACGATTTCCATGCGGTAGCCCGGGGAGGGCATGCCGATGGAACCCGGACGCGGTTCGGTGAACCCGAAGTTGCCTGTGGTAAGCGTGAGTTCCGTCTGGCCGTAGCCTTCCTGCAAGCGGATTCCCGTCTGCTCGTAGAACTTGTTGTAGATGTCGGTGTTGAGCGATTCGCCTGCGGTGGTGCAGTAC
>FLNZ01000115.1_pt1 | contig 12200 bp, 12 predicted proteins | sample 1140391 | NCBI WGS metagenome assembly FLNZ01 (sample SAMEA3878171, study PRJEB12797) | bioreactor metagenome | biome: Moose rumen | place: Sweden | collected 2011-10
TGGCGGAGGCGACGATGAAGGTGACCATCCCGATGGCAGGCCGCAAGGCGAGCATGAACGTCGCCGGGGCGTTTGCCATCATGGCTTTCTGCTTAAGGAGCAGGTGCGGGCGCTAGAGCCTTTACCGCATCCGTCAAACGATTGATAGCCTGGATGAGTTCATCCATCTTGGCTTCACTCACACCACCCTGTACAACGGTCGCAGCATTGGCGGCAGCAGCGGCAGCTTCGGCAACAGGCTTTGCAGATTCCTTAACGGGAACCTTGCCGAGCCAGATATCCGGCCAGCGGTCGTTACCCGTGTGGTAGGTAATGCGGGTCGCCGTCTCTACCGGTTCGCCAATCTTCCAGATGTATAGTTCGTAGTCGAACAAGTCGTGGTCGTGTCCCTTGTCGGTTGCACCCCAAACAAGCCACTTGCCGTCCGGAGAAAGACGCGGGAAATATTCGTGACTGCGGCGGCCAGGCAAGTCCATCAGTTTCACGTTCTTCGGAATACCGAAGAAACCGACCTTTTCAATCTGCTTGCCGTCCTTGGCAGAGAACCACAAGATTTCACTCGGGGCGGCCGTACCGCCGTTACCCGTCGGGTTTACGCGATAGAGTTTGCTGCCGTCAAAGTTCCAGTCGATCTGGCAGCCGTCGCCGGACTTGGTCCAAGCGTTTTTCGACAAATCCCACACGCCCGTTTCGCGCATAGAACCGCGGAGCGTAATCGCGAGGTGCTTGCCGTCGGGGCTCATGTTCGGTTCCTGCAGAATCACGCCGGACTTTTTGAAGGCCACCTCGCCATCGAGCACGAGCGTTTCAGCCTTGCTCGCGAGGTCCATCGTAAAGACCTTCCCTGCTCTGCTAAACACTATGGACTTGCCGTCGGGCCTCCAGGTGCCCCACGTGGCATTGTCCACCACCTTGCGGGCGTTCTCGCCCGAGATATCGACCATCCACAGGTCCCACTTTTCCGGGTAGTTCGCATCGTTCTCGGGAACCCAGCCGCCCTTGCTGCGGTTAAACAGCACCGTGGCGCCATCCGGAGAAATCCTCGGGAACCAATCCACATTGTCGCCCTGCGTCAAGGCACGCGGGTTCGTGCCGTCGGCGTTCATAATCCAGATATCATGGTGGCTGTTCGCACGGCTAGTCGCCCACACGATAACGCCTTCGAGCTTACCCTTGAGGGCATTGAGAGCCTTCTGCTCGTCGGCAGTCGGGTCCACGGCGGCACCCGTCGGGGCTCCCTGCTGGGCAAAAACCGAAGTTGCGGCAAATGCCGCGCATGCACAAAACTTCACAATCCTATTCATACTCTAAAAATACAAAAAAAATTTGTGCCGACGGCTTACTTCAGAGTTTCGAGCAAAGAATCGAGTCGGGCCGTATAGCGGAAGGCTCCTTCCTTGGACACGTGAATCATGTTGTACGCCATATCGTCCCCATAGTCATGTTCACCCATCTTGTTCTCGTCGAAAATAAGGATTTCATCTTCTTCCAACAGGGTGATTATTTTTTTGGCAACATTCCTATCCGGGCCAAAATAGTCAAAGCTTTCCGTTTCCGTATACTGCGGATTACGTGGAGTTATGTTCATAAAGAACTTAACGCCCTGCGCCTCCAACGTAGACTTCAGATCCTTAATAAGCTGATGCACCGCCTTAAAGGACGGTTCCGAAGTGTACATCCATATCAGTTCACCGTATATTTCTGGTTCTCCCCATTCTCTGGTCGGCAAAAGGAACGTGTCGTCAAGATAATCCGAAGAGAACATGTCCCGTTTGAATTCCTTTTGCTTCGCTTTTTCAACGATGGCATCAAATTGCTTTTGCAAATGCTTTTCATCGTACTTGTATCCCGGAGAATTCTCGTACAGATCACTCCACATGTCCTTTTCCATATGGAAAAGAAATCCGGGAGTAAGTTCTACCGAAACCACTTTCAACGACGAAGCGTAAGGAATTATGTAGTTCTTGATCAGGAAAAGGAATCCGTGAATATCTCCCAACGTGTACGACATGTTAAACGCCTTGAACGCCTTGACGGAATCTTCGACAAGCGCATTGAGCGTCATGGAACTGCCAAAAGCCACATATTCGATATCCTTGTAACTGGACCAGAACTGCGACATCTTGTACGCAAGTTCAATGGCGGAACTCTTGAATTCGTACTCCCCTTCCGGGTCGTAGTAGACTCCTGCGCTATCCGACGACGCAGTCTCCTTTTGCGGGTTTCCATAAACCCATAGATTCGGATGCCAGAGTTCCACAGACGATGCAATTTCCAGCATACTTGAATCAGCCAGATTTACAAGCACAATCTTGGAATGCGCTCCCTGCGCATTCACCAGCGTCGCCACGACGCTTTCCGAAGATGCCTCCGGGGAATAGGATGTGCGTGAGACCCACTCCGCATGGTCAAACGATTCACCCGCAGGGGCAGGAATTGCCTGAACGAGAGCCCCCGTACTATCGGCAACAAGGAGCATTTCGTGCGTAGAATAATCCGTACCGGCAAACTTGCGCCCTGTTTCCCCGGCAAAATCCAGAAATACCGTACGTTTTTTCCCGTCATGCGAAAGGCTCACATTGCAGGCCTGTTCGCCGCCATACCAAACGGTGTCCTTCGCATTTTCTTCCAATGTCGAGTTCTTTTCGGCTATCCGGGCCCGCAAAAGGCGCGCGCCTGTTACCGCCAGGCGACCATCCTCACTCACGCCCCCATGATACGCCCCGTCAAAAAGTTTCTGCGGCGTACCGAACTTGAAATTGCCGAATTTCACCTGCCAGGTACTTGTAGACTTGAACGAGGATTCATCCTTGTTATTGCCGGCATCGGTTACATAGACAATCACCGTATCGCCGTTATCCAAGACACGCCAGCGCGGTATGGATGCAGATTCCACATTCAGCTTGACAAGTTTCGAACCCGCCTGGTCCAGTCTACGCACATACACAGACGATTTTCTGCTAACGCCTTCCAAACCCGTACAGAACGCAACGAACTTTCCATCAGGCGAAATTTCCGGATGGTAAACATCCAACGTGTCGTGGATTTCCGTAGCGCTTAGCGCCCCCGTAGAGAAATCCACATAAGCAAGGTTTCCCGATAGGTCGTTACGGAAGGCGAGTTTCACATTGTTTGTCCCGAGTGCTGCCCCGAGCGTAGAAACCCTCGTAAGAACATTGATGCGGCTATCCGTAAGAGACCCATCCGCGTTCAGCCAAAGCACATCGGGAATACTGCCGTAAGCCAAGCGGAATCCGACGTAATCCGCTCGCGAGGAGGAGGTTACCGTATAGACGTCCCCACGCCCATGAAGGCTCATGCTTTTGGGGGAATCGTTATAGCTGCCGCCTTTTACCACCCGTTCGTCAAGAGATCCCCCGTCCGCCGCGCCAATGAAATTAGAGATTGTCGTATCCAGGAAATTTCCCAGCCAGTCGTTTACCCATTCAAGCGCGTTCCCGCCCATATCGCAAAAGGCGCTGTCCCGCGCCGCAGAGTCAAGCGTACTGACATCGTCCGCAGAGCACACCTTGTGTAGGGCCCTACCGGAATTTTCAGAATTCCACCCTTTCTTGGGATTCCATCTTTCGCCCGCCGCCATGACCCATTCTGCCTCTGTCGGGAGCCTGTACGCATCCACATCCGGATGAAACATCAAACCTTCAAGCCCGCTACATCTTCCGTCGCTGTCAAAAGACGCTGACTTATAGGTATAGGCAGTATCGAAATGTTTCATTTTGCTTTTTGCATTCGCAAAGAGCACCGCATCGTAGTAAGAGACTCCCGTTATCGGGAAATACAGCGAATCACTGGGGACGCTCCTTCCGATTTTCCACTTTCCAGGAACTGCGACAGAATCGATAACCATCTTGAATTCGCGTCTAGTCACCTCGTTCTTCCCTAAGTAGAAATCATAGGTCAACGAAACCTTCATCGAAGGGCGTTCTCTTGCCGGAGCGGTCGAATCGTCCGTCCCGAGCGTGACAGTCTTCTTAGCCGTTTCAACCAGACGCATCCCTGTAAACAACTCCTCCAGAGGCGTTTCCTGATATTGCGACCGGATAATACTTGTAGCACCATGTTCACGCCCCGAAGAATCACAAGAGCACAGGATAGCGAGAAGGCTACCCAGCACAAAAAGCACAATCTTGTGACCCAGGGAAAAAGTCATGAACGGCGAACACTCCTAGATACAGTCAAACCAACAGAAAGAATATAGCAACATAGAAACCGTATTTTTGCTAAATTTTTCCTGTCAGCAAACAAAACTTCAAGAAAAAGGAACAACTATGCCCGCTCAAGGTGAACACAACAAATGGATAGCCCTCGCCCTCTGTATTCTACTCGGTTACCTGGGCCTGCACCGCTTTTACGAAGGCAAAATCTGGACAGGCATTCTCTGGCTCTGCACCGCAGGCCTCTGCGGGGTGGGCGTCGTCGTTGACGCCATCCTCATCGTCATGAAGCCGGAACACTACTAACAGACGAAAGAACGGCCTTGCAGGCCTATAGACGAAAGACGAGAGATATTCGGGAATGAAGCACTTATTTGTTATTGCGACAGCAAGCGCCGGCAAAATCAGGGATTTTGCACACATCCTCGGCACCGACCACTACGAATTCAAGACACTGAAGGACATTGGATTCGACGAAGAAATCGTGGAAGACGGGAACTCGTTTGCCGAGAATGCCATCATCAAGTCGAACACCACGGCACGCTGGCTTGCCAAGCGCGGAATCGAGGCAACAGTCCTTGCCGATGACTCCGGGCTCGAAGTTTTTGCTTTGAACGGCGAACCGGGAATCTACAGTGCACGCTACAGCGGCGACCACGGGAACGACGGTGCCAACAACGACAAGTTGATGAAAAAACTCGAAGGCATTGAAGACCGCAGGGCACGCTACTTTTGCGCGCTCTCGTACCAGACCGTAAAGCGGGTTGACGCACCGATCTTAAACGGCGCAACATTAAACGGCGCCGGGACTCGGGTCGGCGACTTCGTCGTGAGCGAACCGCAGATTTTCGAGGGCGAATGCCGCGGGCAAATCAACTTCGCTCCCGTAGGCGACATGGGCTTCGGCTACGACCCGCTATTCGTTCCCGACGGCGAAACCCGCACCTTCGCGCAGATGGAACTCGAAGAGAAAAAAGCCATCAGCCACCGCGGAAACGCCATCCGCGCCCTGAAAAAAGCGCTCGGGAAATAAAGGCCTCGCCATTTTTTCAAAACGTTCGCAAGAATTGTGCCATAATGAGAGTCTTATTCGCACCGTTACAAGGTTACACAACGGGCATCTACCGTAAAGCCCATGCTGAAATCTTTGGCGGTGTCGATGCATATTACGCGCCCTTCCTGCGCATAGAAAACGGCCTCCCCCGTGAAAAAGACCTGCGCGACCTCGACGGCGACATTGATTGCAAACACGATAGCGAGCTCGATTCGATTGGCGGTAAAAGCGATTCAATTGCACGTGCAAAAACCGTGCCGCAGATTATCGCGAACAGCGTAGATGAATTCAAGGTTCTCACCGAAGTCCTTTTGCAAAAGGGATTCACGCAAATCGACTTCAACATGGGTTGCCCTTTCCCCATGCAGGTCAGCCGCCATCGTGGCGCAGGCCTCTTAAGCGACGCCCAGACCGTGAAGGTCATCATGGGCGAAATCGCGCAACTGTCCGCAACGGGGGCCGCTAGATTTTCCGTCAAGATGCGGCTCGGGCAAAGTTCCCCAGACGAGGCTTTCGCGCTCCTCCCGATTTTAAACGATACTCCGCTCACGCAAATCACACTCCACCCGCGGCTCGGCAAACAGCAATACAAGGGCGCAATTGATATCAAGTCATTTGAGAAATTTTACAGCGAATGCCACCATCCACTCGTCTACAACGGAGACATATCGAGCGTTTCGCAAATCTGCGAAATGGAACGCCGCTATCCTAAGCTCGCAGGCATAATGATCGGTCGCGGATTACTTGCGCAGCCAAGCCTCGCAGCGGAATACAATGCAGGGAAAGCGAACATAACAGGAAAAGAATTTACAGACAAGCTTCTCCAAATGCACGAAATCATTTTCGAGTACGCTTGCAAAACATACCAAGGCGACAGCCAAATTCTTTCGCACGTTCAAAGTTTCTGGGAATACATCGAGCCCAACATCCCCAAAAAAACATTCAAGAAAATCAAGAAAGCCGGCAAACTGAGCGAATACCAAGAAGCAATTATTGAGATGAGGGCCCTCTCGTGAAAAGCGTTTATATCGAGATAACGGACGCCTGCAACTTGCGTTGCAGCTTTTGCCCCAGCAGTGATTGCAGGCACGAGGCCGGTTCGGGCGTATCGCACACGTTCATGCCGAGCGCACTTTTCAAGAAGTGTATCGCGGGAGCGGTAGAAGCGGGCATCGAGAACGTATATTTGCACGTTCTGGGCGAACCCACGCTACATCCCGGTTTTGCGCTCTTCCTCAAGGATATAAAAGCCGCGGGCCTCACCGCGACGCTCACCACGAACGGCACGACCATCAGGCGAGTCGCCCACCACATATTGAACTGCCCCGCCGTGCGCCAGGTAAACTTCTCGACGCACGCGTATGCGGAACTCCCGCCAGATGACGCCCGCGAGCATCTCGGGGACGTTCTCGATTTTTGCAGAATCGCGCTCATCGCAAGGCCCGACATGTACATCAATCTGCGGCTCTGGAACATCGGCGCCGCAACCGCCGGAGACTGGAACGAGTTCGCGATTTCTCGCATAAACGAGACATTCAACACGCAGGTCGCTCCGGGAAATTTCTGCAGCAGGCACAAGAGTTTCCCTATCGCAGGGAGGCTCTACCTGCACGAAGATTCAAGATTCGAGTGGCCCGCACGTCATATCAAAAGCGAAAGAAGCGAGTGTCATCCTGAGCGTCGCACCGACAGGTGCGACGTCGAAGGATCTACGAACAAACCGGTCGCAGGCACATGCCATGCCCTCAATACGCACGCGGCCATTCTCCACGACGGCCGGGTTGTCGCCTGCTGCTTAGACTACAGCGGGCAAATCACCCTCGGGAACATCGCCGACCAGGGCCTCGCCGAAATTCTCGGCTCGTCCCTCGCCCGCAAACTGCGCGAAGGGTTCGAAAAGCACGAATTGCGCCACCCATTCTGCCAAAAATGCACGTTCTGCAAGCGTTTCAAGTAAGAAACATGCCACCAAAAATTTTCCCTTGTTTTGTATATTAGGGACATGCCGCAAACTAATTGCATCATCCAGGACTTTACCGGAGTCTACGCCGAGCAGCCCTTTATGCAGGGGCTGCGAAAAGACGCGGTTCAAAGTTCCGCAGGGCCGGACGCAAAAATCCGCTGGATAGACTGTTCCGACATTCCGGGCACGGACTGCTACTGTGACGACGAGGCCGTGACCGCCATCCGCAAGCAAATCGCCTCTGCTGGCATTAAAGATGCGAGCGGCATTCACTTCTTCGACAACGGCAATTACCACTACATGAGTAAAATCTGGACCGACATGGTCCAAGAACCGTTTTCGCTTGTCGTTTTTGACCACCATCCCGACATGCAGGCCCCGAGATTCGGGAACATTCTCAGTTGCGGTGGCTGGGTCAAGAAGGTTCTAGACAAAAACCAGTTTATAAACAACGTTGTCATTATCGGGGTTGCCGACCACCTCGTAGACGAAATTCGCGCAGAACTTTCGCAGGCGGGTGATGCCGATATTTTAGACAAAGTAACATTTATCCGCGAAAGCGAAATTTGCGAGACCGGCACACCCATGTCATTCTCGCGAACATCCACGTCATTCTCGCGAACAACCACGTCATTCTCGCGAACACCCACGTCATTCTCGCGAATGCGAGAATCTTTAAGATCCCCGACCGAGTCGGGGATGACAGAAGGCCGAATCTACATCTCCATCGACAAAGACGCCCTCTCCCCCGCCTACGCGGCCACGAACTGGGACCAGGGTTCGCTGGATATAGCGACACTCAAAGAAATCATCGCCAATCTCGCAGCAAACCACAAGATTATCGGCGTAGACATCTGCGGCGAACGCGCCCGTGACTTTGCAGGCGACGAGTACCACACCGTGCAAGAAGCGGACGCCCTGAACGACCGCATAAACCGCGAATTGTCGGATTTTTTAACTTCCCTCGCGTCGTCCCCTACTTAATTTCCAATTTATAGAAAGTATCGTAGTGGTCTGACGTGTAGTAGATAACGCAGTCCGGCTGGTAAACAAGCCGTTTGGTTCCGCGATTTGCACCGGAATAATCCACATCGGCTTCGCGATAGGAACCTTCGGGCAACGTTGCGTGGTAATTGTCCGGATTCGAGGCTAAATTGTCAAAGTTGTCGCCGCCAATCATCACGCCGATTGTGATCCACGGGTTGAAATTCCACTTATCAAAGGTGTTGCCCGTCTTGGACTCGTAAAGCTTTTTGCCTTCGTTCTTGCCGACATAGTTCGCGGGTAACTTGTCAAACTTGCACAGGTATGCGGCCACGGAATCCCTGGTCGTGTACAGACCAGATTCCTCCACCGATTCGTAGATACTTTTTTCTGTTGCGCTAGATGATTCCGCTACGCTACTGGAAGAAACTTTTTCTACACTGGACGAAGATTCTTCTTCATCTTCTGCAGAAAGCGAAGTCGTGCACGCTGCAAAGAAAAATGCAACAAAACCTGCAAGGAAAATCTTTATGGGGGCATTCTTCATACGATAAATATACATTAAAATGGTTCAAGTACGCAAAACAGCAAGGCAACAGACGATAAAAGAACTATATTGTAAGCGATTACTAAAAACTATTAACTATCAACTGGCAACAAAAAAATGGACATTAACGAACTCGCACAAAAGCACATCTTGAACCAGCCGCTCTACGTGACCGGCAAGCCCATCGCCTACACCGCCCGCGAATTCGGCCTCGACCCGAAAGACATCGACAAGCTCGCGAGCAACGAGAACCCGTTTGGCCCGAGCCCGAAAGGCATGGCTGAAGCCCGCAAGGCCCTGGAAGAAATCAACCTCTACCCGGATGGCGGCAGCTACGACCTCATCGGAAAGATTGCAGAGTTCCGCGGCGTGAAGCGCGAACAGATTGCCGTGGGTAACGGCAGCAACGAACTTCTGGACATGATTGCCCAGGTATTCCTCGGCCCCGGCACCGAAGCCGTGATGGGCAAGCACTCTTTTGCCGTCTACAAATTGGCCACCATGGCGATGAATGCGAAAATTATCGAAGTCGACATGCCGGCCCCGGCCTACAACTACGACCTTAAGGCCATGCGCGCTGCCGTGAACGAGAAAACCCGCATCGTGTTCCTCGCGAACCCGAACAACCCGACGGGCTCCGACCTCACCGCCAAGGAAATCATCGACTTCGCCGACAGCCTCCCGGAAACCTGCGTGCTCGTGATGGACGAAGCCTACACCGAATTCATCGAAGACACGCCGGAACTCGTCCCGGATTTCAACAGCCGCATCGCCGAAGGCAGGAACATCATCTGCTGCCGTACGTTCAGCAAGATCTACGGTCTCGCAGGGCTGCGCGTGGGCTACTGCATCACCCGCCCCGAAATCGTGAACCTCATCAACCGCGTACGTGAACCGTTCAACGTGAACAGCATCGCCCAGGCAGCCGCCATCGGCGCCATCGACGACCAGGAATACGTGAACAAGGTCCGCGAGCTCAACAAGAAGGGTCTCGAACAGTTGAAGGCCGGCTTCCGCGAAATGGGCCTCGCCTATGTGGACAGCCACGCGAACTTCATCGCCGTCAGCGGTTTCAAGGACCCGATGGACGCGTTCAAGTTCCTGCAGGCCAAGGGCACCATCATCCGTCCGCAGCCCGCGATGGGTGACGTGCTCCGCATTACCGTGGGCACCGAAGCGCAGAACGCAAAATGCCTCAAAAACATCAAGGCATACCTCGGGAAGTAAATCACTGGTTATGTCATTCCCGCGAAGGCGGGAATCTCCATTTCAAACCAACAAAGGGAGATGCCCGCCCAGAGGCGGGCATGACAATTTAGATGAGCACGAACCATCAAAATAACAGGATCAAACCTCACGGCGTTGCCCGCGTGATTTCCAAACGCGGGTTCTGTAGCCGTAGCGTCGCAGAAAACCTGGTCCGCGAGGGCCGGGTTTCTTTGCGTGGTAAAATCGTGCGCGATCCCGAAACGCCCACCTTCGAAAGCGACGAAATCCTTGTGGACGGCACACCCGTCACCGCAAGCGAGTTCGTCTATTTCGCGATGAACAAGCCCCGCGGCATCGTCACCACCGCAAGCGACGAGAAAGGCCGCAAGACCGTGATGGACTTGTTCCGCGAGCAATACTCCAAGATGTTCCCCGGCAGGCCCGTACCGCACATATCGCCGGTGGGCCGCCTCGACGCCGCCAGCGAAGGCCTGCTGCTTTTTACGAACGACACCAAGTGGGCCGACACACTGCTAAACCCGAAAGATTCCGGCTTCCTTCGGCGTTGCTCAGGACAGGCTCTGGCCGGAATGACGACCCACACAAAAATCTACCGCGTGCAGGTCGCAGGCAAGCCCTCCGACGCCGAGCTTGAACAGATGGAAAAAGGATTCAACGTAGCGCCCCGCGTCTTCGGCGAGAGCGAAGAGTTCATGCACGCCGAACGCGCATTACTCCACAGCGAAGGCGAAAAGAACTGCTGGCTCGAAATCACGCTATCCGAAGGCAAGAACCGCGAAATCCGCCGCATGCTCGCCCACCTGGGTTATGAAGTCATGCGGCTCATGCGCATTCAGTTCGACAAGTACACGCTCGATGACCTAAAGCCCGGCGAAATCAGGGAAATCAAGCCCCGTTAAAACAGCGCTACTTCCAAGCGGCAGTCAGCGAAATCCCTAGATGGAGATTATTTATTTCTTCAACAGGGTCGCGTTTCGGGTTCTTCCCTATCCGGAAGTTCTCATCGCCGTATTCGTAATTCGAGCCAGTCGCGTTTTCATATATTCCCATATTCAGGGTAAAGCCGATGAAGTAATGCTCCGACACCTTCCAGAGTTTGCCTACCTCGAACTTGCCGCCAACCTCAAAACCACAGTATGCCATTCCGTAGTCTTCCCATAGGTTGTCGGTAAACATGAACGAAAGCGTCGCCCCGATAAAAGTCCCGTATAAAAATGAAGATTCTGTCTGGAAGGGGTACACCTTTAGTCCAAAGCCAAAAATCGGGCGGACCATGACTTCGGTCCTATCGTATTCCTCCTTGTCGCGGGAATAGAACTTGTAGCGTGAATCGCCTATCGATACGGCAAGGCCCAAATCAAAAAGGAAAACGAACCGCTTGGCTAGAGAAAGCCCCGCCTGCACATCGAGTATCGGGCCACCCCCTTCAAACGAGTAAATGTCGTAAGTGAGGTTCTCGTCATAGACCATCTCGTTGCGGTCCTTGTCGTGATACCAATGGGTAGAGGATTCCGTCTCGTAACTAGATTTCGTATAATGGCCACCCAGGGATACTTCGAAATACGGGAGTACCGAATCGTCCGAAATGGCAAGCGCCGCACAGGCCAAGCACGCTACTAATTGCACCATCCGTTGGAACATTTCAACCTCAGGGCTGCGTAATTCACGAACTTGCCACAGGATGTATCCTCCGGCGGCAGGAATTTATCGAACTCGTAATCTCCGGCGATACTGCGCTCGTCGAATTCCACAAAACGAAAATTGAGGTCATCCGGTTTCCAGTATTCCGAATGGCTATCAATCTCGTACGTGGGCAGCGCAACAACCTTGTCGCCGCAATAAAAGGAAATATCGACAGAAACCTTGTTTTCGCGACCAAGCGAGAACAGGCTGTCGCAGGCGTAAGTACAAGTAATCCCGATTGAAGAGTCCGATTCTATGGACGTATCCGCCCAGACAGTGTCTCCGGCCTGGTACGTAATCCGCAATTCCAGGGAATCTACCTTGTCGGGCTTATATGCGGCAATGTCGGTCGAGTATTCAGGGTCAGTTTCCCAATCCGGGTCACAAGCCATGCAACAGAATGCAAGCCACGCCAAAACAAGCGCGTAAAATATCGCAAATCTGGACCTGATTAACTTCATCAGGTTTTAATATATAAACAAATTAAAGGCTCTTCTGAGCTAAGTGTGGAACAATTTTTCCTAAAAAAGGCCTGAAAACGGCATAAAATCAAGCCTTTTGAAC
>FLNZ01003318.1_pt1 | contig 12196 bp, 17 predicted proteins | sample 1140391 | NCBI WGS metagenome assembly FLNZ01 (sample SAMEA3878171, study PRJEB12797) | bioreactor metagenome | biome: Moose rumen | place: Sweden | collected 2011-10
CAAGCCGATGATGCCGAAAATTTCTCCGCGCTCGATGTGCAGATCGATCCCTTTGAGTGCGGGCACGTCGCCGTTGGCGGTGCGATAAATTTTTTCGAGTCCCATCAATTTTATCATTAGCATCGTCCTTTCGACGCCGATTGTAAAGCACGACGCCGATAATTTCAACGGGCAAAATCGGAGCTCAACCGTTGAATTTTTTGCGCGTGGCGGTGTCCTCGAAACAAAAATAATCGGGACGATGGCGCGACTCGGTGTATTCAAACTGAATGCCGTCGCTGTTAAACACACGACCGCTGACGACCGCCAAACAATTATAATCCGCCGGCTCAAGATGCTGCCGATCCTCTTCGTTTGCCAGCTCGGTAGTCATTCGTCGCTTGCTCGTCATGATCTTGACGTGCAATTTTTTTTCGAGATACTCATAAATGGAACTGCAAGCAATTTCTTCCGTCAGATCGAGCGCGACGGAGGCAAGAAAATAATTCTTGTCCAAAATCAAAGCCTTGCCGTTGACAAATCGGACACGACGCACATCGTAGAGTTCATCGCCGATTTTAAAGCCGCTCCGAACGGCTATTTTTTCGTCGGCAATAATTTTTTCGAGCCGCACGACTTTTGTGGCGTATGAAAAACCGTTACGGATTGCCGCCTCCTTGAAAGATTCGATGCCGCCGATCTTGAAAACATTCCGCTCGATCGGCTCATAAATAATGCGGACTCGACTGCCCTGATTCGTTTGAATGTAGCCGCGCCGAGTCAGTTCAGCGAGCGCGCGACGAACGGTGGCGCGTGAGCTGGCGTATATCTTCGTCAATTCGTTTTCGGACGGAAGAAACGTATTAAATTCGTAATCGCAGGTCTCGATTTTATTCTTCAAATCGGCATAGATTTTATCAAATTTACTCTCCGGCACAACACGCCTCTGCCGAAAGATTGTAGCGACAAAATCTTTTCCGTCCGTCATGTTGCAACCGGCAGCCCGGAGAGTATTAAATCGCCGAATCCAATACTGTTCTCGTTCATCGAGCTCCGTATGTGTGTTGCAATGTTCCAGAACTTCGACCTTGAAGTTGTCGATCCCGATCGCTCGGATCAGCCGATCGATGAATTGATAACCGCCTTTGTGTTGCGCCATCCGCACGTCGAGATCGCGGCTCGTCTGCCCGATGTATCGAAGTTCGCGGAACTCGTCGAGCGTGCAACTGATCATGTACACCAACATAAAACCTCGCCCCTTTGACATTGACACATACGGGCGAGACTGTTATAATGATCGTCAAGAGCCTCGCGCCGTGCGCATTTGACTGTAGCAAGCAGATTGTATCACAGCCGAGGCTCCCTCGTCAATAAGCCCGTCGGGGCATTTTTTAGTTTCAAAAACTGTATCGATTCGCTGTATCTTTTCGAGAACGGTACTAAAACTCTCGTCGAGCTCAGTCAATTTTGGGCGGGCATGGATCACTTCCTCCGGCTCATCGGCGAGGCGGTCTTTCATCTCGGAATCCCCGTCGGAATTTGTTAGTCTGTTGTACGAAAACCGGGGGCACTCCGATCCTCGGCATCATTCTCGGCTTGACGCTCGTCAGCGGACAATTGCTCAACGCTTACGCCGTCGCTACCACGCCCCCCGATTAAGTCACATAAGTCCAGTGATGACCATCAATCGTACGTTCCCCTCTACATGCTCGCGTCAAAACGTGTCGAGATATTTTATCGGTTCGCGATGAATTGAGCCATTCGAGTGCCGCCTTCATCGACGGAAATACGAGATCAAGTTCGATGCAACGAACAGCTCGTTTGGTCGCGGCGGACTCGGACATCTTCGCTCTCGTCTCAGCGCTTGCTCTCTTTCCCGTACCGGCGGCAGACAGTTTTGCGCGTGTCGCGCTCGACACGGAGTGACCCATCTTAGCCGCCGAGATTGCCGCACAGTGCTCGGGGCTGAAGACTCTGCCCTTCAATGCCGCCGATATTTTTGCGCGTTGCGCGGGCGAAACGGGGCGACCTTTGCGCATCGCCGACAACCGCGCGCTCAATTCCGGCGTGGTGATGTAACCGGTCGAGCCCTCGCCGCCGTCAGTCAAATTGTAACCGTTCGGAAATTTTGTGCGGAGCTCGGCAATCCAAAATATCTCCCAATAGTTGAGTTCCGTCGCCGTAAAACATACTTCGATGATCTCGACCGAGAAGTTGTTAAACCCGTGTTTGCGGATCGCGCGATCGACGTACAACGCGTCTCGACGGTTGCGTTGATGTTCATTCAAGCGCTCCTCCAAAGGTCGGCGCGTTTGTCCGACATACTGTTTACCGTTAAGTCGATTCGTCAGCAGATAAATCACCATCATACGGTCTCGCCTCCAATGTTGACATTCACGGGCGAGATATCTATAATAACTTACAGAAGGCTCGCGCCGTGATCGTTTGGTTCTAAGCAGGTCGATTGTATCACGGTCGAGCTTTACGCGTCAATAAGCCCGTCGGGGCATTTTTTGTTGCCATCAAACCGTCGAACGAGACCGTTTGCGCTCCCGTCTCGGGCAAAATCACCGTGCTTATGGAGGACTCCAAACACACCGTCGGCATGACGCTTTCAAACGGCGCCGAAATTCTGATTCACGTCGGCATCGATACCGTTTCGATGAACGGCGACGGATTCATGTATCTCGTCAAGGTCGGCGACAACGTCAAGGCGGGCGATCCTCTGATCAAATTCAGTCGCGAAAAAATCAAAGCGGCGGGGCATCCCGACACTGCGATCTTCGTCGTCACCAATCCCAACGGCGCCGCGTTTAAATTCAACACCGGCATGCAGGGCAAGACCGGCGAGACAGTCGTTGCATCTTACTAAAAAAATATTTGAGGGGCATTTTTGATGAGAAAAACAGCGGCATTATTGACGGCGGCACTTTCCTCGGTAATCGAAACATCACGCGCTACGAAATGGCTCAAATGGTGGCGAAGGCGCTCGCTCGTGCACCGCAGGGCGGCACCGATCGCGCGGCGCTCGATCGTCTCGCGGCGGAGTTTGCCGACGAGCTCAATAATCTTGGCGTCCGCGTCAGTGAGCTCGAAAAATATGCCGACCGCGTCAAAATCAACGGCAAGATCGAGTACACCTATCACAGCTACCGTCCCGAGTCGTATAACAGCGGCGTCAAGCAGCGGCATCGCGTCAATGATGATACGTTCGTGTTTCGTTTCGAGCAGACGGCGACCGTCAACGATCACCGGTTCCTCCGGGGCGTATCGACGGCAAGAACAACATGAAGACCAACACGCACGATCAGAGCGATTTTTACTTCGTGCGCGACCGGGGCAGGGCAATTACGACAATCTCCGAATCCGCGTCGGCAAGCCCGATCTCTATACGAATGAGGACGGTCTGATTTGGGATAGCGATTACTCCGGCGCCGATATTCGGTTCGGCAAGCGGCTGCAGACGACCATCTACGCCGGACGTTTTTCCGATGATCAGGTCGGCGGCGGCACGCGCGGATATTATTATCATTACGGCAATCGGGCGCCGGGCAATGATCCCTCGAGCTTCCAAGCGATTAATATTCAATACGTGCCTGCCGAAAATAAAGGGCTTTACGGCGGCGCGGCGTATTATCACATTGAGGATGACGACTTAAAAACTGCCGGTCGCGGTTATTCCGATAAAAACGGCGGCGAGGACGAGGCAAGTATTTGGTCGGCGAATGCGGGCTATTGGTTCGGGCATAAGTTCAGAGTGTACGGGGCTTATGCGCAGAACACGAAGGCGGACGTTGAGGATTATTCTTGGCAGGCGCAGGCGCGTTACGGCAACTACGGCGATCTGTCGAAGAAAGGCGATTGGGCGATCTTCGCGGGATATAAGCGGCAGGGGACGAATACCTCATTCAGCGCGGTGAATTGGGACGACGTCATTCTCGGCACCAAAGGTTGGAACGTCGGCGCGGCGTGGGCTCCGCTTGACAACGTCGGCGTGATCGTGAAATTCTTCGACGGCGACTACATCACAGGCAAAGGCGACGCCGAAAAACTTTTCGCGCGCGTTGAGCTCTTCTACTGATCAATGGAGGAATTGTAAATGAGTACAGCATTAATTACCGGAGCGTCGAGCGGGCTTGGCAAAGAACTTGCACGCATTCACGCCGAACGCGGCGGCGATCTGATCATCGTGGCGCGGTCGGTCGAAAAGCTCAACGATCTCAAACGGGAGCTCGAGTCCAAACATGGAGTGCGCGTTTACGTCTTGCCGAAGGATTTATCGAAGTGGACGGCTCCTGAGGAAATATATGCGGAGCTCAAAAACGAGAACATTCCCTTCGACATTCTGAGAAACTGTTTTTGAAAGACTTCGTCGAGCGCGGGAGCGGTCGGATTCTCAACGTGTCGTCGACGGCGGCGCTTTTTCCCGCAGGACCGTTGCAGGCGGTGTACTTCGCGAGTAAATCTTACGTGACGGCGCTCGGAGATGCGATTTGGCAAGAAATTCAAGGCACGGGCGTGACGATCACGACGTTGATGCCGGGCGGAATGGACACGGGCTTTGCAAAGGCGTCGAATTTGGAAGGAACGTCTCTTGCGAAGGCAATGATATTCACACCGGACGTGGTAGCGCTCGACGGCTACGAGGCGATGATGCGCGGCGACATGGAGGTTGTGTCGAAGTTGACGCCCGAGCAGGAAGAATGGTTCAAGACGATCCCGATCACTCCGAAGGAAATTTTAATCAAACAGATTTTCGAGATGCAGTCCTAAAAAAAATTTTCGGAGGCTCAAGCATGAATTTCAGTGACAAGGTTGTGTATCAGATTTACCCGAAGTCGTTTTGCGATTCAAACGGCGACGGGAACGGCGATATTCGCGGCATTATCGGCAAGCTCGATTACTTGAAAAGGCTCGGCGTCGATTTAATTTGGTCGACCCCGTTCTTCGTGTCGCCGATGAATGATAACGGCTACGATGTCGCCGACTATCGAGCGATCGATCCGCGCTTCGGCACGATGTCCGATGTCGAAGAGTTGATCGCCGAGGCGGATAAGCGCGGGATCGGTCTGATGTTCGATATGGTGTTCAATCACACGTCGACGGAGCACGAATGGTTTCAGCGCGCGATCAAGGGCGAGCAAAAATATATCGACTACTACATTTTCAAGGACGGCGCGCCCGATAAGCCGCCCACCAATTGGGAGTCGAAGTTCGGAGGCAACGCGTGGGAATATGTCCCGCACCTCAAAAAATGGTATCTGCATCTGTTTGACGTGACGCAAGCCGATCTCAATTGGGAGAATCCCGAAGTCCGCGCGGAGCTCAAAGATATTTTGTGTTTTTGGAAGTCGAAGGGGCTGAAGGGCTTCCGCTTCGACGTGGTGAATTTGATCAGCAAGCCCGCCGAGTTCGTTGACGACGATCGCGGCGACGGTCGGAGATTTTATACCGACGGGCGGCACGTGCACGAGTTTTTGAAGGAGCTCGTTGCCGACAGCGGCATCGACGGGATGATCACGGTCGGCGAGATGTCGTCGACTTCGCTCGACAATTGCATTCGATATACCAATCCGAATGAGCACGAGCTGTCGATGGCGTTCAGTTTTCATCATCTGAAGGTCGACTACAAGGACGGGCAAAAGTGGGAGCTGATGCCGCCCGATATCGGCGCGTTGAAAAAATTGTTTGCGACGTGGCAGGAGGGCATGTCTGACGCCGGCGGTTGGAACGCGGTTTTCTGGTGCAATCACGATCAGCCGCGCGCGATCTCTCGTTTCGGCGACGACAAAAATTATTGGGCGCAATCGGCGAAAATGCTTGCCGCCGCGATTCATTTCATGCGCGGCACTCCGTACATCTATCAGGGCGAGGAGCTCGGCATGACAAATGCCAAGTACACGTCGATCGATCAATATCGCGATGTTGAGTCGCTCAATTATTATAACATCATGCTCAAAAACGGCAAGACCGTCGAAGAGGCGATTGAAATTCTCGGGGAGCGTTCTCGAGACAACGGTCGGACGCCCATGCAGTGGTCGGCGGAGAAACACGCGGGCTTCTCGACCGTCGAGCCGTGGATCATTCCGCCCGACAATTATAAGACGATTAACGCCGCCGCCGAAGTCGATGATCCCGATTCGGTGTTTAACTTCTATCGTCAGTTGATCGCGCTCCGAAAAAGATATAAAATCATTGCCGACGGCGATATCAAATTCATTGAGCCCGATAACAATGATGTGCTCGCTTATGAGCGCACGCTCGGCGATCAGAAATTGACAGTGCTGTGCAACTTCCGCGATCATGACGTTCGGCTCAGACAGTCCGTAAAAGATTTTGGCGGAGAAAAATTGATCGGCAACTATGACGGCGTTGAGGATTATCTCCGTCCATTCGAGGTGGCAGTGTTAAAATGAAAATCGATTTGACGGTCGAGCTGACGAAGGATCGGCTCGATCATTTGATGGCGCGCTCGAGCAAAAAGGGTTTGATGAGCGTCGGACACTTCGGCACGCATTTTGATTCGATGGGAAAAATTTTTCCGCTCGACTTTACCGAGAGTCGCGGAGTTATTTTCGACGTGAGCGCGGTCGAAGGACGCGAGATTGATGTCGGCGATATCGACTTCGATCGGATCCGCGCGGAAGATTTTGTATTGCTTCGGACGGGTGTCACCGAGCGACACACTTACGGCTCCGAAGAATATTTTGCCGACACCACCGCGCTGTCGTGGGCGCTGATCGAAAAAATTGTCGAGCGCAAAGTCCGAATGATCGGCGTCGATCGGAGCGGCATTCGCAACGGCATCGATCATCCTAAAGCCGACAATTATTGCGCCGAGCACGGCGTCTTCGTCGTTGAAAATCTCGTTAATCTCGACAAGCTCCGCGCGGAAGTCGGCGATCGAGATTTCATCGTCCACATCTACCCTTGGAACATTCGAGACTTCACCGGCATCCCGTCGCGCGTCGTCGCCGAATTCGATTGAACCTTTTACTTTGACAAAAATGTTTGCATCGGCTATCATGCTCGAAAAATTTTTTTTGTCGAAAGGAAGTAATTCAACGTGTTCTTCAGTAAGAAAAAATTCCTCATCGGCGCGCTCGCAATCGGCAGTATGATGCTGTTCAGCGGTTGCGGCGGCGGAGATCAGCCCGCAACCTCGAGCGGCGGCGGCGAAGAGATCATCGTCGGCTCCAATTTCGAGTTGACGGGCAATCACGCTCAGTACGGCTCCAATTCCAACAACGGGCTCAAGCTCGCGCTCAAGGAAGCCAACGATGCCGGCGGCGTCAACGGCAAGAAATTTAAAATTATCGAGGCGGACGCCAAATCCGAAACTGCCGAGTCCGTCAACGCCGCGACCAAGTTGATCTCCGATGACATGGCTCAGGTGCTCGTCGGTCCCGCCGTCACCGCCAACGTCATTGCCGAGTCGCAGGTCGCCACCGAAAATAAAATCCCCGTCATCGCCCCCGACGCCACCAACCCCGACGTCACCGTCGAAAACGACATGGTCAAGCCGTATATTTTCCGCAGTTGCTTTATCGATCCTCAACAGGGAACCGTGATGGCTCAATTCGCGATCAAAGACCTCAACGCGAAAACCGCCGTCCTTTATCTCGATTCCAGCTCCGACTACTCCAAGAGTCTCGGCAAGGTGTTCAAAGAAAAATTCGAGTCCGAGGGCGGGCAAGTCGTGATGGAGGAAGCGTTCCTTGCAAAGGATCAAGACTTCAAAGCGACGCTGACCAAAATTCAAAACGCCAACGCCGATGTGATCTTCGTGCCGGCGTATTATGAGGAAGTCGGCAAGATCGTCAAGCAGGCGCGCGAGTTGGGCATCACGGCGGCGATGCTCGGCACCGACGGTTGGGACGATCCGAAAGTCATAGACATTGCGGGCGCCGACGCGCTCAACAATACTTTCTTCTGCACTCACTACTTCGACAAGGACGAGGACGTTCAGCCGTTCATCGAGGCGTATCGCAAAGAGTACGGCGGCGATCCGAATGTGTTTGCGGCGCTGGGCTATGACGCGGGCAAGATGCTGATAGATGCGGTCGAGCGCGGCGGCACCGATTCCGAAAAGATTAGAGACAATCTCGAGAACATAAAAGATTTGCGTGTCGGCACGGGCGTTATCACGATGGATCCGAAGACGCACAATCCGATCAAGGGCGCGGTGGTCATCGAGACGAAAGACGGCGAAAGATCGCTCCGCGCGAAGATTGCACCCGAGGGATAAATTTTCTCCCGAAAAAAAAATCGGCTCCGATTGCGGTCGGAGCCTTTTTTTATTGATTGCGGTTGATGTCGTCAATCAATCGCGACAACGGTCGAACATAGGATTGCATGCCCGCGTGTTCGGCGCATCTGATATAAATCGGGCTGTCGTCGAGCAGATAAAATATTTGACGCTGCTCGCCCAATCGCACAATTTTATCGTCCGACAGATCACTGTCGAATGTGATCAGATGCCAAATTTCCTTGATTTTGAAGTGCGACAGAGTACCGCGATCGGCTTGCGATAATTGCTTCCAACGCTCGCGCAGAGTCCGCTTGCAACTGATGCCGATGCTCCAACCGTCCTTGCATCGAAACCACTTGTCGACTTCAATATCTTGATCGAAGTGCGACGGTCGTTCCGACGATTTTATATTGAAGTACTCGAACAAAAAATTCGTCACCGATTCGAGCGATTGTCCGCCGCGAGATTTGCGCTTCTGCCCCGCGCGTCGTTCAAATTCCTGCACAAATGCCGTCAACATGATACTGTCGTCGATAGTATCATGGGCAATGCTCAGTCCGGCAATGTTGTCGAGCAATTGATTAAATGCCTCAACTATCGCCGCGCGCTCGACATCGAGACAACCACGAACGCCTAACTTATCCCAGATGCTGATAACCAAGCCTGCCTTCTCTCGACCGTAAGTATCTAAAATGATTTTCGCCGCTTTTGACGAAAAATCGTAATCCGACGACGGGATTGTTTTCAACGCACGATTGATCGGCGCCACGACATATTTCATCGCGATGCAGAATACCGTCACGTCATTCAAATTTTTGATCTCATCATCGAGACAACGACAAAAATTTTTGTGCTTGGAATAAACTTTAGTCTTTGCGTCCGACATCTTTAAAATTTCGTCGAGCAAAGTCTTCTTGGTGATGTGAAACTTCTCGTCGGCGTTAAACTGATGCTCGGCGATTATTTTTTCGACGAACGCAATTAATTTCAGCATCTCAACTTCTTTGGAACGTCCGAGACTGCCGTATTGATCGGTGTCGAGCAGATAGCGCGCGAACCAATAAACATTCCTGAACGGCGACCGCTCAATTCGCATCGCTATATTTTGAAACTCAACTGCAGACATTCTTCGCGTCGCCTCCAATCGTCCCCGTCAATCCGCGCCTGCGCCATTCGACAATATTCTTCCGATTGCTCGATCAAGATGAAGTGCCTGCCAAATTTTTTCGCCGACACCCCCGTTGTGCCCGAGCCTCCGAACGGATCGAGAATGAGATGTCCTTCAACACTCGATATGATCCGATCGGTCAACGCTTCGGGGAATGGAGCCGGGTGCGGATTCTTCATCTCCTGTTTGATCTCCCAGACGTCTGTCAATTTGTTTGCGCCCTTCGACAGTCGAAACTCACGACCACACAACAGATAAATCTGCTCGGTCGTCGGTAAAAAATAACCGGGATTGAAATTAATCGCTCCCGCTCGTTTCCAAATTATGATTTGACGCAACGGAAAATCTTCGACGATTACGCCGCGATTTTCTAACAGTCCGCCTTGCACACGATTTTTATTGTTGTAAAAAACTGCGCCGTCATCCTTGATCAAACGACACATCTCGCCGACGCATTCTCTCTGCCACGCCACATATTCATCATAAGGCATGTTGTCATCGTGAGACGCATAGCCGTTTTTGATCGCCGCATTTTTCCATTTGCCCGTCCGAGTATTCTGCTTGAGCCCATTGCCGGTACTGTTTAGCAGATTATACGGCGGCGAAGTGATCACCACGTCGATCGACTTTGACGGCATTCGTCTCATCACGTCAAGCGCGTCGCCGTTAATAATCGTATCAGTCAGCTCGTTGTCGGCAACGTGATCGTTGAGTAACTCCGCGCGGAGAATTTTTGTCGTCACTTCATCAACGGCGCAATCTCCGCGCTCAACTCTTTTGCGCACTTCTTAAACGCCCCGCGCCGCGCCCGCAATTGACTTGCCTTTGAATCCTCTTCGTTCGTTGCGCTCGCCGTTTTTAAGACTTTTCGACGGTCGATCAAAAATACGTTGACGTTCACCGACAGCCGCGACCGCTTACGTTGCATTTCCGCCACCGAGTCTTCGACTTTCAAAAAAATTACCTTGTCGTACGCCCCGTAGGATACGAAGTCGATGAAGTCTCTCTGTGTCGGCTTTTGCTCCTCCAAATAGCCCTTGTCGAGCCAGAAATTTTGATATTTGTTTTGCGCGTCCTTGCCGAATTGAATTTGCATCGTGTCACTCGCGAACGGCTTGTAAAAATATTTTTCGACGTACTCGTAGAAGTCCTTCGTCTTGTAATCCGCGCCGCCCACTATCACCACGCCCACCCGTTGAGTCAGCGCCGTCGCCGCAAACGCCGTTGTCGCCGCCAACATCAAAAGCATCGTCAATGCCAAGAATTTTTTCAAGGTTATCGGCTCCTTTGTTTTTGTCGATAATTTTATCCTGCCGACGAGATTTTTTCAATAAAAAACTTTATACAAACACAATCCGTGCGGCGGAGCGGGAGGCGGTGCCTGATTTCGATCGCGGCTCTCGAAAATTTTTTTGAACTCGTCGACCGTCATTCGTCCGCGCCCGACTTTGACGACGGCTCCGACGATGTTTCGCGCCATTTTATATAAAAAGCCGTCGGCGTGTAAACCGATCTCTAAAACTTCGTCGCCGACTATCGACGCGTCAATCATCGTTCGGACGGGATTGCGCTCAACTTCGCTCGACGATCGAAACGCGCCGAAATCATGTCGACCGATCAAAATTTTTAAAGCCGCCGACATATTTTCGACATCGACGGGCGGTCGGACATGCCAAGCGTAGCGATCGATCAACGGATCGGAAGTCTCGTCGACGTGTACTCGATAGACATAAATTTTGCTCACGACGGAGTATCGCGCGGAAAATTTTTCATCGACCTCTCGAGCCGCGCGGACAACGATATCGGGCGGCAGGACGGACGCGGCGGCGATCAGAATCTTATCGATCGGAATCGTGCCGTCGGTGTGAAAACTTACGATCTGTCCTCGAGCGTGGACGCCGGCGTCGGTTCGTCCTGCGGCAACTAACTCGATCGAACCGCCGAAAATTTTTTCGAGCCGCGTCTCTAAAACATTTTGGATCGCCGTCCAACGCGTTTGTCGTTGAAAGCCGTGATAATTCGTCCCGTCGTAGGCGACCGTCAAAGCTATATTCCTCATCGAGCGAGCGGATTAAAGGAATTTGCGGCATAAAGGCAGAATACAAAGCGGATGAAAATTTTTATGGCGCTTCTGTCGAACATAGTAATCACCTCGGAGGGATTATATGAGAAAAAATGAGGCGATGCAAATTATTTACGATGAGGGGCGTTGCGTGCGATGCGGCTTATGCGTGACGGATGCGGAGGACGGCGGCGTTCGACTGATTGACGGTCGGATTGTGCTCGACGGGCTCCGCGCGGAGGATTGGGCGATGATCGCGGCGATATGTCCGACGGGAGCGATTTCGATAGAGAGGAGCGAATAAATTATGAGGCTGGCGATAATTGGGACGGGAATGATAGTTGGCGAGGCACTGACGGCGTTGAAGCCGATCGGCGGGATCGAAGTGACGGCGATTTACGGGCGGTCGCGCGAGAAGGCGGAGCGGTTGGCGACGGCGCACTCGATCGGAAAAATTTATACGGATTACGATCAACTGTTGGCGGAATCGACGGCGGAGTTCGTGTACATCGGGCTGATCAATCGGCTGCATTACGAGTATGCGCGGCGTGCGCTGCAGGCGGGCGTGAATGTGATCGTCGAAAAGCCGTTCGCAACGTCGACGTCGGAGGTCGAAGAAATAATCTCGATAGCGCGGTCGAAAAAACTTTACGTGTTCGAGGCGGTGACGCCGTTGCACAATCCGAATTTCGAGAAGATCAAAGAATTGCTGCCGACATTGGGGACGATCCGCGCG
>FLNZ01000116.1_pt1 | contig 12195 bp, 10 predicted proteins | sample 1140391 | NCBI WGS metagenome assembly FLNZ01 (sample SAMEA3878171, study PRJEB12797) | bioreactor metagenome | biome: Moose rumen | place: Sweden | collected 2011-10
CTCGGTGCGATGAAGGCCGGTTCTGCCGACCGTTACTTCCAGGGTGGCGTGCAGGAACCGCGCAAGTTCGTTCCGGAAGGCATCGAAGGCCGCGTGCCGTACAAGGGCCCGCTCCGCGACACCGTTTACCAGCTGATTGGCGGTATCCATTCCGCGATGGGCTACGCAGGTGCTGCAAACCTCGACGAACTCTACAAGAAGGCGACGTTCGTGCGCATTACGGGCGCAGGCCTCCGTGAATCGCACCCGCACGATGTGACCATCACGAAGGAAGCCCCGAACTACCATACGGGCGACTAAATTGTCTTGTGTCATCCTGAACGGAGGCGTAAGCCGAAGTGAATGGATCTCCTTTAAAAATGGCCTCCAGAAAATATCCGGGGGCATTTTTTTTGTAGACAAACTATAGTTCGAATTTTATATTGAGGATAAACGAAAAGGAGTTTTTTATGAGGTTTATTAAGCTTGCTTTCTTGTCTATACTTGCGGGGGTACTCTTTACGGCGTGTGCTGCCCCGCGCTATTACATCGATGCGGAGTGGAAAAGCATGCCGAAAGCCACTACGGCAAAGGTTGTATTTGCAAAGCCTACGGTTGCCAATCCCGACGACTTGAAAGACGATTTGCCCGAATACGTGGATAACTTTGCCAAGTGGTTCGGCCCGCAGATGAAAGATTACCTGAATGCGGAAACACGAAATCAAATCAAGTTCTCCATGAAGCAGGTGCAGCCGGGGGATATCTCTTACACAAAGCAAAAATTGGGTAACGAGGACTTCGATACGCCTGCGTTCGCGAATATGGAAGACAATGTCGATTTGTACATCGTCGTGTCCGATATCTGGCTTGGTCGCGATACCGAGGTACACCACTACGAGGCGGGTACTGTGCAGGCGAGGTCGATGGATCCCTTGGGAATGAATCCAATGGGAGGCTCGTATTCCACAAATGTGTTTATTTCAAAATGCAAGTATGCGTTCTACGATGCCAAGACGAAGAAGCTTCTAGGCTATGGCCATGCTGAAGGCTCTATGGGGTATTCGTTTGCCGTTACTAAGGGAGACTGGGAAGGTGCGGTGCGCAGTATGGTTGTGAACCTTGCCTGGAATACTCCGATTGTAAGTTGGTAAAAAGGGCGCTCCGGGATTAACAAAAAAAGGCCTGTCCATTCGGACGGGCCTTTTGCAAATGCGCAAGAAGGCTTGGTGCTAGAATTCCCAGCAGTCTTCGTACACCGGTGTATGTAGATTGCCGGCTTCTTCAGCGGCCTTGGCTTCTTGCTCGGCCATGTCCCTGTCCTTGTTGCATTTCCTTTTGTCGGGAGCGTCGCTTGTCTTGTAGCAATAGGCGACGGTCTGGCAGGCCTTGGCGGAATTGCTGTCACCGCATGCGGCGAGCATGAGCGCTGCGATGGCGAGTGCGGGTATCATAAGTTTCTTCATAAACATCCTCTTTTTTTCTCTAATTTACATTTTATTGTGACGTAGCGTACATTTTTCTTGAAAAAATTTACTTTATTCCACAAAAAAACTCTTTTGGGTGCATATAATGCGTGAAAATCCCTTTTTCGGAGGTTTTCGGCGCGTTTCTTGGCGTGCTTTTGGGGCTTATCAAGTGCATTTTGCTAAATTCATATACGATGAAACTGTATTTTTCAAGACTGCTCCTGCTTTTTGCGTTCTGTATTTTGGCGGTGTCGTGTTCCGACGAGGAAGAAGGGACCGAGTTCCTGTTTGACCGCGAAATCATGGAACTGAGCGTAATCCAGGGGTGTGCCGACGAAAACGACACTTCTGCGTGTTTTAGCGTCCGTTACCGTTTGCCCATCGACAGGGAAGACTTTGCCTACATTCATGTTTGGATAGATACGACCGTCGTGGACGATACCTCGAAGGCGGTTTCTTCGAAGCAGATTGACAAGGCGACCAAGTCCATAGACTATTCTTCGGGTACCGAGCGTGTTTACGATACGCTTGACTTGACCGAGCTGGTCAAGGACTATGTGGACCAGGGGTACGATAGCGTGCAGGTGGCCCTGTTCTGCGAGTACACCGATGGCGACCCCGGTTCCGTACAGCGCGTGTTCCTGCATTTTGGTGACGACATTCCGCCTTCGCGGGTGACGGTGTACGATTCCGTGTGGACGACAGGCGCTCTTTTTGAATGGTACCGCCCGACTGACCAGACTAATTTCTACAAGCCGATGTACCTTTCGGGGATGATTGTCGGTTACAACGTGGTTATCTGGTCTTCGGACAAGGACGAGGACCTGCGCGACCTGAAGATTACGCTGACCGGCCCCGACGGGGTGGATTCTACCGGTTCTACCTACTTCACGCGGCATTCCAGGATTCGTGCAAGCTCTGATTCCGTGTGGTTCGATTCCGTTTCGCACGGCGATAACGTGAAGAACTATCTGCGCATTTCCATTACCGACGGGAAGGGTTTTGATTTCGATGCCGATTCGCTGAACCGGTTCCGCATGGTAATCGAGGGACTCAAGTCCATGTCGGAATACACGATTGGCATTTCGGCCTGGGATTCCGTGGGCAATTCCTCGGGAACGGAAGGCCTTTCTACGGTCGAGACGAACCAGCTGTTCCTGACTACGGATTCCGTTGCACCTGTGATGCCTACGCGCCTCTACTTTATGGAGGATTCTCTGTTCCCAGGAATGGCACGGCTCGATAGCAACAACCGCCTGCGTATTTTCTGGAGCAGGGGAGTGGACCCCTACAAGGCGGACCACCCGATTGAATCCGATACGGTCGTGCTGATTCCGGATACGTGCCTGTTCACGCTGTGTTACGATACGGTTGCGGTCTATGTCGTGGAACATTACGACGTGAACTTGAAGGAGTGGAAGGAATATGGCTATGCGGGCGGTTCGGGCCGCTTCAACAAGCTTTACGCGGTCGATGGCGATACCATGGCGGTGTCCGCGACGGGAACTTTCGTGACCGATACTATCCGCTGGGTTTCCCCGGGCGATACGATTATTTTCCGCATCCGTGCGAAGGACAAGTCTGGGTATTACTCGACGGCGCTTATCGATACCATTGCGGTTTCTCCCGGCAAGCTTGCATCCGAGATGGAATGCCCCGAAGGCTTTGTGCCTGTTTCTACGGGCGATTCGGCCAGCTTCTGCATGGAGAAGTTTGAACACAGGAACGATTCGGGCGAGTTCGTCTACAACGTGCTCCATTCCGAGGCAGTTGCCGCGTGCGAGGGCGTTTCGGCAAGCGGGTTCACCGTCAGCCTGTGCAAGGAACGCGACTGGGAACTGGTTTGCCTTTCGGGCGGTTCGCTTTCGTACGGCGTGCTGAACGAACTCGACGTAGATGCGAGCGAATACCTGTTCAGCTACTGCAACGTGGGAACGAACGATTCCGCTTCTGCGGCGGATGTCTCGAAGCGCGATTACCGGTGCGTAAACCCGATGGGCGTGCGCGACATGCCTGGCCAGTACCAGGAATGGGTCATCGGCAAGTCCGAAGATACGGTTGCCGTAGCGAAGGGTTCTAGCTACAAGATTTATAGCGGGCTTGACCGAGAATCGCTTGCGCTTTGCACGAACCGCTCGTTCCCGTATTTCACGAGGCCCGCATACACGACCGATTCCGTGTACCTGTACCGAGAAGGCTCGAAGGTCGATACCGTGTTTGCTGCCGATACATCGCGCACGCTCTTCAAGGTACTTTCGCAGAAGGATTTCTCGGACAGCCTGCAGTTCTTTACCGTGCAGGATTCTTCGGGCAATACCATCGGCGAGGACTACGCGCTGTACTCCGAGTACAAGAAGGGTGGCGACGCGTGGCTCGACACGCTGGGCAACGGCCTGAAGTACGTTCCCTCCGAAGTCAAGGTGGTGTTCCTCACGGGCGAGAAGGTGCGTTACCGCGAGGCCGCCGCATTCTACAAGTCCCCGACCATCGGCTTCCGCTGCTGCGCCTACCCGGAGTAGAGCGCCTGCCGACAGCCAACTAAGTTTTGCCAACTAAAATGCCCGATACACAAACTTTTCTTTCCGTTGCCGAAACGCTTGCCAGGCGCGCCGGCGACCTCTGCCTTGAAATCCAACAGGATTTGGGCGAAATTCACTACAAGTCCAAGAAAGATGTTGTTACCCGCGCCGATATTGCAAGTGAAAAGCTGATTGTCGAGGGAATCCGGAAGGCGTTCCCGACGCATTCTATTCGCACGGAAGAGGCTGGCGTCATTGAGGGCACGGACCCGCGCTACCTGTGGATTATCGACCCGGTGGACGGCACCGTGAATTTTAGCCGCGGGATTCCGCTCTGGGGTATCTCCATCGCGCTCCATTTTGAGGGCAAGCCTCTGGTGGCGGCGGTAAACCTCCCCAAGCTGGGCGAGCTCTATACGGCCAGCAAGGGCGGGGGAGCTTTCATGAACGGGAAGGCGATTCACGTGAGTCGCGAGAGCGATTCCATTCACGCAATCGTGAGCAACGGCGATTTCAATGTGGGCGATGCGCAAAAGATAAACGAGCAGAATTCCCGCAACTTTGCCCGCGAGGCGGTTGCCTTCGAGCGCGTCAAGTGCCTGGGTTCTGCCGTCATCGAGGGCTGTTTTACGGCCTGCGGGCGCATAGACTGTTTCGTGATGACCATGAGCTACCCGTGGGATATCGGGGCGATTGCCCTGCTGGTAGAGGAAGCGGGCGGGAAATCTACCCGCATTGACGGTAAACCGCTTGAATTCGTGGATGCCGAGCAGGCGATTTTCACGAATGGCCTGCTTCATGAGACGCTGGTTACGACTTTGGCCGTGTAAACAATCTTTTCGTGTGATTTTTCGCTAAAAAATCTTATATTGTTGCCCGGTGGGTGTGGGTGTACCTTACCGGAGAACACATGAATTGTAGAAAAGTTATTGTTTCGGCCCTCTCCCTGATGGCCTTTATACCCTCTGCCGGTCTTGCGGCGCTCAGCACAGACGATTACATCGAGGCGGCCTGGATGACTACGCGTTTCTTTGGCGCACAGCGTTCTGGTGAGGGCCCGAACTGGATCCTCGACGGCACCAATTATACGAAGAGTTTTACGAAGGACAACTATAACGGAAAGGATGTTTCCGGTGGTTGGTTCGACTGTGGTGACCATGTGATGTACGGACAGTCCCAGGGCTATGCCTCGTACATTCTCGCATTGGGGTATTCTGAATTCACCAAGGGATTTTACGACCTCTATACCGGTGACTACACCGACTACAAGGAAAGCAAGGACTACACGCGCAAGGGTGGTAAGCCCAATGGTGTCGTGACCTGCTCGAAGAACTCCGTTACGAGGCGGACTTCTGGACGAAAGCCGCTATCAGCAGTTCGAACTTCGTTACCGTCAAGGGTGATGGAAATGCCGACCATACCAAGTGGGTGACGGCGGGCAAGATGAGTACGCTCAGCTCGAGTGAGGGTGGCGAGACCCGATATGTCAAGGGCGATGCCAATGATGCCTTCACGCCGGGCCTTGCTGCCGCAATGCTGGCCGTGATGGCTCGTGTTGATCCCGATGAATCGAACCAGAAAAAATATCTTGCCGCTGCAAAAACCGCCTATTCCTATGCCAAGAAACATGAAGGTGTTACGAATTCCAGCGGCTTCTACGAATCTAGCTGGTGGGACGGCAGATGGCAAGATGGTCCGTTCCTGGGCGCACTCGAACTCTGGCGCACGACTAAGGATTCCACGTACTATAAGGATGCCGATACATGGTACTTTGACCTGCAATACAATCTGGGCAGTACCACGCGTCTCAACTACTCGAACGTTATCCCGCTTTCTGTAGTCATGGCCGAAGGTGTGATGCACTGGGCTCCGCAGGGCGGTCAGATCTATGAGGCTGAAGGGTATCTCAAGAAGCTTTATAACGAGAAAATGAAGAATGGCGTGTTCATGGGTGAAACCGGTGGCCCCGGTTCGTTCTCTGTCCGTAGCCCTGCTGGTGGCGCCTTCCTTTATGCACTCTATTCGAAGTTCTACGGAATGGATGAATTCGACGAAATGATTGAAAAAAATGTGGGCTACCTTCTCGGGGACAACAGCAACAAGAAATCGTACGTGGTGGGGTTCACCAAGAACGGAGCGAATGCCCCGACAAAACCGCACCATCGTGGCTACTATGGCAACGAGAATCCTGATTGCGATGTAAATTGCGTTGGCAGTGCTCCCGAAAAGAACAAGCTCCTGGGTGGCTTGATTGCGGGCGATTTCTCTAGCGGTAGCCATAATGGTAGTGCTGCGCAGTGGAACGTGAACGAGGTCTGTGTCGACATGAACGCTCCTCTCGTGGGTGCGCTCGGGTACATCCTGAGCAAGAAGGCGCCCGTCACTATGCCTGGTGAGGAAGAGGAAGAAGAAAAGAAGGATACGGTCGATGTCATTCCCGTGATGGCAAAGATTTCGAACTTCGGCCTTGTCCAGAACGGCTCCTCCATTACGCTTTCCGGTATGGACGCCTCCGCGTTCGATGTGCAGGTATTCGACCTGACCGGCAAGATGGTCCAGCAGTTCAAGGGTCTGCAGGGAACATCCACCCTCCAGCTCAACACGAAGGGGGTTCTTCAGGTCCGCGTGATTTCTGCAAAATCCCGCCACACGTTTATGGTAAAGTCGCTGTAACCCCTCCTGTCATTCTGGAACGCGGCTCCACGCGATAGAATCCATAAAATTCAAAAAACGCCCCGCAAAAAAATGCGGAGCGTTTAATTTTTTCCCGAATAATACCAGTCTTTATATCGCACATCAAAGATGTGCTCCAGCCGCAAACTTGCTTTGCGGCTGAATAGTTTTGTTTACAGCGGGATGTTCCCGTGCTTCCTCCAGAGCCTTGCCTTCTTCTTGTTCTTGAGGTAGTCGAAGGCAGTGGCCAGGCGGTCGCGCACGTTCGCGGGCGAAATCACCTCGTCGATGTAGCCGTTCTTCGCGGCGATATACGGGTTGAGGTACTTCGCCTCGTATTCGGCAATGAGCTGCTTGCGCGTTTCTTGCGGGGTGGCGGAGGCGGCGATTTCCTTCCTATGAAGGATGTCGACGGCACCTTCAGCGCCCATCACGGCGAGCTGTGCAATCGGGAGTGCGAACACGTAGTCGGCACCCAGGTTCTTGCTGTTCATGGCGATATAGGCGCCACCGTATGCCTTGCGGAGGATAAGCGTCACCTTCGGCACGGTCGCTTCGGCGTAGGCGTACAGGAGCTTTGCGCCGTGACGGATGATGCCGTTGTGTTCCTGCTTGGTGCCCGGCATGTAGCCCGGAACGTCTTCCAGCGTGAGGATAGGAATGTTGAAGCAGTCGCAGAAGCGCACGAAACGGCTTGCCTTGTCGCTTGCATCCACGTCGAGCGAACCCGCGATGAAGTTCGGCTGGTTCGCGACTATGCCCACGACGTTACCGTCCATACGGGCGAAACCGATGACCACGTTGCGGGCGAAGTCCTTCTGGATTTCAAGGAAGCTTTCCTTGTCGGTGAAAGTCGCGATGACTTCGCGAACATCGTAGCCCTTCTTGAAGTTGTCGGGGACGATTTCCTCGATTTCCTTCGACTTGTCGACGGCCTTCGACTTTTCGGCGACGGGAGGCTTCTCGAGGTTCGACTGCGGCAGGTAGCTGAGCAGGTTGCGCACGGCTTCGAGGGTTTCCTTGTCGTCCTTACATACAAAGTGCGAAACACCGGACTTGGTGGAGTGCACGCCTGCACCGCCGAGGCCTTCGGGGGAGACCGTTTCTGCGGTCACAGCCTTCACGACGCCCGGGCCCGTGATGAACATCTGGCTCGTCTTTTCGGTCATGAAGATAAAGTCGGTAATGGCGGGGGAGTAGCAGGCGCCACCGGCACAGGGTCCGAGGATCACGGAAATCTGCGGGATGATGCCCGAGGCGAGCGTGTTGCGGGTAAAGATGCCGCTGTAGCCGTCGAGGGAATTCACGCCTTCTTCGATGCGGGCGCCACCGCCGTCGTTGATGCACACGAACGGGGACATGGATTCGAGAGCGAGGTCCATCGCCTGGCAAATCTTCTTCGCGTGGGCAGACCCGAGGGAGCCGCCGCTAACGGTAAAGTCCTGCGATGCCACGTAGACGGTCCTGCCGTTCACCTTGCCGTAGCCGGTCACGACGCCGTCGCCAAAAATGCGCTTGGATTCGGGCAAATCGAGGCTCGTAGAAACGCGGAGGGCGCCGATTTCGCGGAACGTGCCCTTGTCAAAGAGAATTTCGAGGCGTTCGCGGGCGGTAAGCTTGCCCTGCGAGTGCTGCTTTTCGACACGTGCGGCTCCGCCGCCCGCAATGGATTTTTCCTTGTATTCGTTGAGTTTCTCGAGATAAGACTTATCCCACATGGTTATTTTGTCCTTTTTTTGATTATTTCGAGCGAAAATGTAGAAAAAATTTTGCATTATTCAAACTTATATCAATGTTTCATAAAAATAAGTCGTAAACATACGTATGGGGACTTTCCTTTAATCTATGTATTTTGCTTTTTATCCGAAATTTTCTTGATTTTTTGAGTAAAAGGCATTTTTTTTCTATCTTTGTGCGGAAATTCATCTTTTTTTAGAGAGGAAACAATGGCAAACGAAGAAATGAAAAGCAAGCTCAAGGCCTTCTTTATGTCCGATCTCGGCGTAGATGGCGACGTTCTCCAGTTCGACACCCCGCTCTTTGGCGAAGAAATCGGTCTCGATTCCGTCGATTCCCTCGAAATCATCTCCTTCGTGGATTCCAACTTTGGCGTGTCCATGACCGGTGTCGCGAAGGAAAACTTCCAGAGCATCGATACCATCGCCGCTTACATCGAAAGCCACAAGGCTTAATTCGTCGCCCTATCAAGCGCATTCTTCGGTGCTGTTATCCTGGAGCCGTAGGCGATGGGATCACCAGCGCTTGCGTAGATATTAAAGGTGACGTGGCAACCACTAACCTGTTTTTTTTGGAATGGATATGACACCTGATGAACGTCGCTGTGTAGTTACTGGCCTGGGCGTAATTTGCGCCGTCGGTAACAATGTCGAAGAAACCTGGAAGAGTGCTTTGGAATCCGTTTCGGGAATCCACAAGACGACTTCCCTAGATACAAAGAATTGCTACGCGGACTTGGCTGCCGAAGTCAAGTGCGACACGCTCGACCAGATTGACGCACCCGAAGAGAAGGACCGCGTCTCGAAGCTCTGCATCAAGGCCGCAAACGAGGCCCTTACCGATGCGGGGCTTTCTAATTTTGGTGACGACCAGCGCGTGAGCGTAGTTATCGGCAGTTGCGTGGGTGGCGTGCTTTCCATTGAACAGTATCACCAGCACGGGCGCGATGCCGCAGAAATTGCGAAGATGCCGATTGCATCCATTGCAAGCCAGGTGGCAGAAACCTGCGGTGCGGGTGGTATCGTGACGAACGTGGCGAATGCGTGTGCGGCTGGCACGATTTCCATCGCGGTCGCCTGCGACCTCATCCGCGCGGGCAAGGCCGACGTGGTGATTGCGGGCGGTGCGGATTCCTTCGCTTCCGTGCCGTATTCCGGATTCCTTTCGCTCCACGCGCTCGACGAGAACGGTTGCTCCCCGTTTAACCGTTGTAACGGCATCACGCTCGGTGAAGGTGCGGGTATCGTCATCGTGGAATCCTACGAACATGCCCAGAAGCGCAGCGCGAAGACTTATTGCGAAGTGCTCGGCTCCGGCGTCACGAGCGACGCGAACCACATTACTGCCCCGCGCGAAGATGGCGTGTGCTTGATGGAGGCCATCAACCGCGCCGTCAAGAACTCCGGCATCGACAAGTCCGATATCGGTTACGTGAACGCTCACGGTACCGGCACGGGCAAGAACGACAATGCTGAAATTACGGCTTTCAAGAATTTCTTTGGCGAAGACAATGCGAACGTGAGCGTGAGTTCCACGAAGGTGATGACGGGCCACTGCCTGGGCGCCGCGGGTGCCATCGAGGCGGTTTTCAGCATCAAGGCTCTCACGACCGATACGGTGCTCCCGACATTCCCCTATACCGAGGAACAGTCCGCCGCCCTCAAGGAGAAGGTGGGCGCTCTCGACTTTGTGCAGAACAAGGCTCGTCACAAGGAACTCAAGTGCGTGTTGAGCAACAACGTGGCATTCGGCGGCACGAACGCCGCCATCGTGTTCTCGAAGGTGCCGGGCGAAGTTTCCGCCCAGTCCGCCAAGGCGAAGAAAATTGCGGTGACCGGTCTTGGAATCGTGTCTCCGCTCGGCAACAGCAAGGTAGCCTACCTGGATGCCGTAAAGGCGGGCAAGAAGCCCGAGAGCGCTTCGGTGCATTCGACCATCGCGCTCGAGGATTACAAGGAACTCGGCATCAAGATGGCGTTCTACCGCAAGCTCGATAACCTGGGCCAGCTCCAGACGGTTTCGGGTATGCGTGCCCTGCAGGATTCTGCATTCCAGGTGACCGACGACAACGCGAAGGATATCGGCATTATCGTGGGGACCAGCGAGGGCGGTCTCGGTGCCACCTACGATTTCGAGGAACTGATTGCCGAGGCGGGCAACGCGGGCGGTTCCGCGTTCAAGTTCCCGCACACGGTTTACAATGCCGCCGGCGGTTACCTCTCGATTTGCTCCGGCATCAAGGGCTACGGCGTCACGATTACGACGGGCCCGCTTTCCGGTCTCGACAGCATCGGCTACTCCATGAACGTCATCCACGACGGCCAGGAAAAGGCGATGATGGCGACCGGTACCGACGAAAACCTGCCGATTATTACCGAATTCGCCCAGAAGCTCGGTGTTGCCGCAGGCGATGTGGTCGCTCCCTTTGCCGAAAACGAAGGCTTCGTGGTGGGCGATGGCTCTGTGTCGATAATGCTTGAGGAAGAGGATTACGCGAAGGCCCGCGGCGCGAAGGTCTATTGCTATGCGCTCGGGTTTGGCCATGGCCGCAAGAACGTGAAGTTCGGCAAACTCGTGGGTTCCGGCGTGGCGCTCGACAAGGCTATCAACGACGCCCTGGCCGATGCGGGTATCTCTGCCGCCGATATCGATGCGGTTTGCGGATTCGCGAACGGCTGCAAGCGTATCGACGATATCGAGAAGGGCGCCCTCCAGCGTGTGTTCGGCGATAAACTCGCCTCGATGCCGCTGTTCGAGGTCAAGGAACGTGTCGGCGAAGGCCGTGCGGGGTCTGCCGCGCTCGCCGCCGCAGAAGCTGCGCTCCTGTTGAACGGCGAACTTGCTTGCGACAACGCCTATTTTATTGCGGGCGATGGTTCCGTGACAAGCAAGTCTGCCGATGCGACGAACCTCAAGAAAATTCTAATCATCTCTTTTGCGGCGGGTGGCTCTTACAGCGCAGTCGTGTTTGGAAAAAATCCTTAAATAGGGAGGCTCAAAAATGAAAGTTGCTCTCGTTACAGGTGCTTCGAAGGGAATCGGCAAGGCTTGTGCCTTGCGCCTTGCCCGTGACGGCTACACGGTCGTGGTGAACTACTCCAGTTCCGACGAGGCCGCGCAGCAGACGCTCGACCAGATCAAGGCCGAGGGTGGTGATGGCATGATTTACAAGGCGAACGTGGCCGACCTCTCGCAGGTGAAGGTCATGGTGCGCGAGGTGTTCAAGGCCTACGGCCGCATCGACGTGCTCGTGAACAATGCGGGCATCGTGCGCGACGAGTACCTCCTGATGATGAACCCCGAAACGCTCGACAAGTGCTTCGACCTGAACGTGAAGGGCTACTTCTACTGCGCCCAGCAGGTCGCCGTCAAGATGTACAAACAGAAGTCCGGTGTGATTATCAACATGAGCTCCGTCTCCTCCAAGTTCGCGCTCGCCGGTCAGGCTGTCTATAGCGCCACGAAGGGTGCGGTAAACTCCCTCACGCAGACCCTCGCGAAGGAACTCGGCGGTTTCGGAATCCGCGTGAATGCCGTGGCTCCCGGCTTTATTGCGACCGAGATGATCGAGGCCATTCCCGAAGAAACCCGCAAGGGCTATGTGGAAAAAATTCCTCTCAAGCGCTTCGGTACTGCGGACGAAGTCGCGAACATCGTGTCTGCGCTCGCGTCTGACCAGTTCGCCTACGTGACGGGCCAGGTGTTCGTGCTCGATGGAGGCCTTTCTCTATGATGAACATTTTTGAAATCAGCGAAAAGATTGCACAGCGCCCGCCGTTCCAGATGATCGAGCGTGTCACGGAACTTACGCCGAACGAATC
>FLNZ01005332.1_pt1 | contig 12140 bp, 11 predicted proteins | sample 1140391 | NCBI WGS metagenome assembly FLNZ01 (sample SAMEA3878171, study PRJEB12797) | bioreactor metagenome | biome: Moose rumen | place: Sweden | collected 2011-10
GAATTCGGGGCTTTCTTTGAGTGAACCCAGCCAAGATTTCAGATACGTCGCACTGTCGTTTTTGATGTGCTTGCTCAGTCCATGTTGGCTGGCTATCACGGCCGCCGAGAGTTCCGCGATGAGTTCCTCCTTGGCATACTCAGGTGAGCCGAAGGGATGTTTCATGTCACGATTCAGTCTCGTCGCCGCACCTGTAGCGTGGGCGCACTCGTGCAGGGTATTCGTGGCGAAGGCTTCTCCGTCAACGAACTGTTCGCGGGTCGGAACGACAATATGATCCTGGGCAGGGGAGTAGTAAGCCTTATCTCCCTTGACCTGGTTGATAGGACAGAAGAACAGGTTGTCATCGATCATCTTGTCGATTGCCGGGTGGCTCTTGAGATCCCCTTGATGCTGAATCTGGCCTTCCGCCAAAGCCTTGAGTTTCTCATATATCTCCGGACGTGTCAGTTCAAGATTGGTTTGGGCTGCCACATTGAAGACATTGTAGACCTGAAGTTTCGGATAAACCTTGTATTTTGCCTGGTCTTCTCTGGAGAGTTGCTTGAAATCGTCGTAAGGAATCTTCTCCTTCGTCTCCTTATGGATCACTGTGAACGTGGTCATGAATACGGGGAAAGACTTCTCTCCCTTGTTGACGCTCACCTGAGGCAGCTTGTTCCCGTTCTTGTCCCGGGCGGCAAGGACATTGCCCTGCTTGTCCCTGACATAGTTTAGGTTCGTAATACGGTCAAAGGTACCCCAGACGGGAATCTCGTAACCCATCTTCTCGGCCTGCATCATCAGCATCAGGGAGTTTCCGCCGTTGTAATGGCGCCCCGAGAGGTTCTGGGGAGGCTGGGTCGTCCCCGGAGTGAACCAGGGCTTCTTCCAGTCTCCCTGAAGCGTCTCGATCTTGTCGATCATCAGCTGAGCGAATCGGTCCAGCGCCTTGTCGGCAGCGGAAGGGCCGTCGCTGTTGTATTTCTTGTCGGTTGCCATCGCCGTCTATCGATTGAGATCCTCCTTCACCCACTCGGAAAGGGACTCCACACGGCAGTTGATGCTGGGGCTTCCCTTGAATATCTGGAGTTCCAGCTTCCCATCCACTTCGATCTTCGCCTTGGGACCAAGCCAGTCGGGAGTCTCATCCGAGAAGTCGATGAAATGTACCCAGATGTATGAGTACTGCTGCTCGCCGATCTTCTCGGAGCTGTAGGCATCGAAAGTGCGAAATGCGCCTTTCTTGCCCATCTTCTCCACGATCTCCTTGCTTCCGAGCGTTCCTCGGAACTGGATCTCTCCAATGATGGTATCAGCTCCCTTCGGATTCAAGGACAGCTCATCAGTGGATAGATTGAAGTAGAGCGTGTCACAGATCCGTTTGAAGGACAGCACGCCCTTGAGTCTGACGCGGTCGCCTTTTGACAGCGAGAGGACGGTGTCGTCATCGCCGTCGCTGGCGACGCTGATGTCGATGTTCTTGGATTCCTGGTTGTCCTTCAGGAGGACGTTCAGGCCGAAGGTGACGAACGGGTTGCCGTCACGGCCGTTCTTGAGTTCAACGGGACGGTTGACGGTCCCGATGACAGTTACATTGCACTTGATCATGATCTTGTTCTTTTTATTGTGTTGTTGTTCATTGAATCCATCGCTTCGTCGAAATTCCTTGAAGCAAGGGCGTTCGCCTGAGATTCGGCAGGGGAGAGGCTGGGAGCCTGCTGCTCCTCCTGCGCGTTACCGAGACCGTCGATCTGGACGGCCACAGCCAGCAGGGAGGCGAACAGGGTGCTTACGATCTCAACCAGGGGATCGGCTGACGCGTAATGACCTTCATTCCCCATGAGGCCGAAGAAGTTGTTCCAGGGATCGGATATCCCTTCCTGGGTCCCGGTCCGGACCGTGTTGAAATAATCCCTGTCCTTGGGTGCTTCCTTGACCTGTTCCTTATCCTGTCCGGCCTCTTCCTCGGCTTGTTGCCCCAGAGTGACATCATTTCCTCCCAGAGCCTTGGACTTCGATGCGAGTTCCGCCGTGCTGGAGGTCTGCACCAATGTGCTCTTCCAGCCTTTCTCCTGCATCACCATCCGGTCGTACTTGTCGAGGCCGTTCTGCCTGATGAGGGACTGGAGACTGGTCGCATACTGCTTGCTGGTGGCGTATCCATCCTCCTGCAGTCCGCGCGTCCATCCCACGTAATCGTCCGGAGACAGCTCGAATAGGTTCGAGTAACGTTTGTTGCCCTTCAGGAACAACGAATGGTGCTCATAGCTGTCCGTCACGGAGGCGTACTGGCAGAACTTCTCGTTGGGCTTGTCATCCGTATAGACAAGATAGCGGCCGCCGTTCTCCAGCCACGTCGAAGTGGCCTTGATCCCAAAATGGTTGTTCCCTTTGCGGGACAGTTCGCTCTGCCCGCTGGCGCTCTCGAGAATGCCCTGGGCGAGCGTGACGGAAGCCGGGATGCCGTACTTGCGCATCTGTTCCATAGCCGCCTCGGCGTATTTGTCCACGTATTCGCTTGCTCTGCTCATCGTTCTTCTGATTGAAATGGTGTTCAGTTTCGGCGCCGGATCCCTTCCTCCGGCCTGCGCGGGATAGAGGGCCATGCTGAAGGCCAAGAGTCCCGCAAGGAGGGCTCTAACGATGGAAGCCACGGCTGTGTTCCTCCTGCTGGTCCTTGGCGATGCCTCCGGCCACAAGACCGGCGACTGCGGCCGTCCCGGCCCTGGTGAGAGCCTCCTTCTGCTTCTCCTCGCGTTCTTCCTTGGCCTTCTGCTCAGGAGAGTTCATCCTTTTCTGCTCTTCCTGCTTCTCGGCCTCGGAACGCTTCTGCTGCCTGAGGACATCTGCGAAGAGGGTGGCAGCAAGGTTCTTCTTGTATTCGACCTTGTCTTCGGCAAGCCACATCCGCTGCCACTGGGAAGGGGAGACCTCACGGGGTGTCACCTTCTCGCCCCCCTTGATGGTCGGATAGCAGAGGATCCTGTTTGAGTTCTTCTCCGCATCAGTTCCTTTCCCCTTGTCGCGGAAGATGCTCACACGCTCGATGACAGAAATGTCTATATCCTTCTCGCTCGTCGAGAAAAGATCCACTTTGCGGTCTGGTTCCCGGCTTGCAAGGGCATAATACTTCTGGGCCAGTTCCTGACGGAAGGACTCTTCCGGCTGGCCTCCGTTTTTCTTGGCTGACACGAAAAATCGGCCGACATCCTCCTTGTCTGGATAGATTGAGAATCCCTTCTCCGCCTCGGGCTTGATGTAGAGCGCCCATTTGCCCGCGTCATCGCGGACCATGACGATGCTGGCGTTCACCTTGTCCGCCTGCTCCACCTTGCGCTCCGGAAGGGGTTTCAGATCAATCTTCTCGCCCTTTTCCGCCTTCGCAATCATGCCGAGGGCGTTGTTGACGTCCCTTTCCAGCGAGTCGAGCAGATGTGGGTTCTCATCCATGGACTTCTTCCAAGTGTCAATCCGCGATAGGCTCTCATCTGAGAGTCTGGCCGGAAGGCCCAGCTGGTTCATCTTAATCGCGGAAGAGAGCTCCACAACGAGACGCTCACTCGCTGCGGCTTTCTCCGAAGGGGGCCGGCCTCCTTCCATTTCCACTCCAGCACGAGCGTTCCTCTGTGGGTGTCCTGTCGCTGTGACGATCTTCCGGACGGCCTCCTGCACGTAGTCCGAATAGGATGGGAAATTCTTCTGCGCCGGAAGATGGACAATGTCCCTGGCGGAGTCGTAATGCGCGATCCCCGTCCCGTCCTTGCGGATGGGCACGAGGTTCGCAGCCATGTTCTGAAGGAATCGGTTGACCTCCATCCGGACCCGTTTGTCCTCGGGGTCGGTGATGCCCCTGTCTGCCGCCGGTCCATGCTCGTTCACGGCCTTGGAGAAGGCCTCTTTATTGGAAAGCGGAAGCGTCGTCTGCTCGATATTGAAGAGCATGCGGATTTCACGGTCGCGGACAGGGGAGTAGCCCTTCTTCTGCTCAACGTCCAGTTTGTCATACTCCTCCCGTGTGATGGTCCGATCGGGGTCCGACTTGCTCTTGTATTCGTTCCACCTGTACCAGATGAAAGGGACTCCTTTCTCTCCAGCCTGGACGGCATCGCCCATTTTCTTGGCTTCGGGGAAGGGGATATACAGGTTGGTCTTGTAGCCGCCACGTTCGCTGTGGAGCGACAAAAAGAGGGAATTGAAGGGAGATACGGTATTGCCCCCGGGATAAAGCCGGGGAGCCGTCTTCCCGCCCGCGTTGAGAAAGGCGCCGCCATTTTCGCGGGCCCTGTCCAGAGCACCGGCCAGAAGCTCCTTCTGGCGCTGCTCTGCATTCTGTTCTGCTTGTCTTTTCTCAGTCATATCATTGTCTGTTTTATGGTTTCCTTTACCGCTGCGTGAGGGCACGTCCGGTTTCCATGGACTCCTCCTCGAACCGGTCGCGAGCCTGGGTCAGTTCCTGCATCCTGTCGCAGCGCTCCAGCACTGCATTGGCCAGCGTCCCCATCGGCAGCGCGCCCTGCCTGTATGCGTCAACGACCCTGTCCGGAAGAGCGATGGTAACCGGAATGTTGTCGATGGATGCGATGAGCGTGTTTCCCTGAAGCCGGACATCACGGATGCGCGGGTCCATCTCCTGGTCCTCGTACCGGCGATAACGCGTCTGCTTCTGATTCAGGGCTTCGCCTTCCTGTTTTCCGAGCTGCTCATGCCCGGCCTTGTTGATGAGGTTCGCTCCGCCCAGGCCGATGAGCGTCATCTTCAGCAGAGGGTTCTTGACGAACATGCCTGCCATGATGCTGGCGATGGGCACAAGGTTGTCCTTGATCCCGAGGGATTTCGTTTCACCAGTGAACATCCCTAAGAGGATATCTGGTAACATGGCAAGGATGTATCCGGCATTGCGGCCGATGTCACTGAGTCCGGTAAGCCCGAGACCGGACAGGATTCCCTGCCAGCCGCCGGTGTTGCTCTTTGCTGGTGCAGACTCCTGCTGCTGCCGAGCCGGTTCCTCTTCCTTCTGAGCCGGAGTAGGGACGGTATCTTTCTTTACTACCTGTTCTGTCGTCTCAGCAGCATTTGCTGCTGGTCCAACCGTCTCTACGGTCTTCTCTTCCTTTTCATCAGGCTTTACCTCGGCGACAGGTTTCTCTTCGGCCTGTTTTCCTCCGTTCATCTCCAACCATTCCTCCTCGTGTCCTGGAAGGACAACCGAAGGAACATCTTTCCTCTGCCTGGCTTCCGCTGTGTCGATGACGGCATTGAGCGCTAGATCAGCGCCCACGAACTTGAGTCCGCTGCCGATTCCTCCGGAGCAACCTCCCATAGTCAGGAAATCCGCAGTAGCTCCCAAGCCCCAGCCGATTCCTTTTTCGACCTTTGAGGGTGCGTACATCTCTTCCGCCCGTTGCTCGACCTCCCGCTGGAGGGGTGTCTTACGTGCCTCTTCCGGAAGGCCGAAGATTGTGTTGCCTGCCGCCTTCCTCAGGATATAATCAATTGAAGACTGCGGAACCTGGTCCCGGGCCATCTTGTCGATCATCATCTCCTCCAAGTCTGCCGTGACGGAAATGCCCTCCTTCCGGAGTTCAGTCTTGACCATCTCCACGTAATCCTCGACGGTCTTGGAATTCCATTCGCCCGTGATCTTCAGGGAGTCCAGGGCAACGGCCTGCGAAGCCATCCCGCCGTCAGGTCCGGATATGCCGGAGAGGATATAGGCAGGGGAGCGCATGTAACGACGGACCTCCTCCGCCTGCCGGCTTCGGAGTTCATCGCGCACCCGGTCCATGATGGGCACGACCCTTTCCTCGAATTGTTCCCTGTCTGTCATAATGTTCCTTTATATGTTGATCTGTTGTGCCAGCAGCTGCTGCCTTGTCTGTTCAATTGCGTTGTGGTAGACCTCCATCTGCTTCGGGAAGTGCTCCTCCAGCCATTCGTCCTTCTCCACTCTATCCTTTATGAAGTCTATGGCTTTCTGCCTGGTTATCTCCACGCTGGCCTCACCGTCCTTCCGGTTGTTGAACCATGCCTTCGTCCACCAGCGTATTCCGGCCTGGTCCGGATAGACGCTCACCGTCCTCGGGATGTCGAAGCTCTGGACGACGATGTCCAGGTCCGCGAGCGGATCCACGAGGGTGCTGTCCTCTATGGCCTGGTCCCTCGCTTTTTTTTTACCTCCTCATCCCACCACGACGGGAAGACGCCCATGACGGCGGCCAGATAGTTCAGGAAATCCTCTATCATGAGGTTCTGGACCTTGGCGGCCAGCGGCAGGCTCTTTCGTCCGAGTCCCATGGGATTCTCCATGGACGGCATCACCTCGAAGAAGTAATTCCTCGCCGAGGCCATGAGCAGCATGTTCCGCAGGCCGTTCTCGACCCTTTTCGGCAGCGTGTATGCCCCGCTCTCCAGATCCCTGAGGTAAACGGGAAAGAGCCGGAGGAGGAGTTCCTCAATCTCTTCCGCGTGCTTGTCGTACTTCGTGCGGAACTCCCCCTCGAAGGGAAGAGCACCTTCGTCGCTGCCGAATGGCTTTCCCTTCCTCTCCATATTGCGGATGTTCCCGTAGATCATCGTCAGGAACTCGATCGGATCAATCTCCTCGCCCCTGTACTTCGTCTCCATATGGAGAACGTCGTCGCTGACGCCGACCGTCTGCCCGGCACGGACTTCCTCACCGTATCCTGCGAGGATGTTCGAGAGATGGCCGTAAATCACCTCGTAGTCCCCGTAGCGGATGACCTGGTAGGTCCCGCGGTCGTTGTCCGTGCCGATGCCGCAGACGGTTCCGCTCGCTACGGCGGAAAGCAAATAATGGGGTGCGGAGAAGTCGACCCCGTGGTGGAAGAACTCCACCCCTGTCTGTGGATCGGTCTGTTTGCCGTAGCCGAGCGTCATCTCGACTTCCTTGTCACGCTCCTCGAACGGCATGCAGTAGCCGGAGGGCGAGATAAGAATCATTTCCTGGGTGTATTTCATATGCGTTGCTTTTATCTTCTGCGGTGTATCTGTTCAACTTCCTGGACCTGGGGGTCCTCCTGCTTCAGCACCTCGGCGGTCCTGGCGGCTTCCGCCTGTACCGTGGCAGGGGAGAGGATCCTCGCGGAGTTGTTACCGATGGTCATCATCGCGAGCATCGCTCCGGCGAGCTTGGCCATCCAGCCGAAACGGCCGAAGACCAGGAAGGCGGAAAGGACAAGTCCCATCACGCCCATCCCCGAGACATTCCCGTGGGCGAGGTTCCCGAGGAATCCTCCCATCATCTCCCGGCCGTTGCCCGAGGAGACATCCGACAGGAAGGACGATATCCCGTTGAGTTTGCTGTCTACGTTCCCGGCGGCGCTGGAGACACGCTCACTCATCCCGCTCACGGAGTCCTTGAGGTCACGGATGCCGTCCACAGCACCGTGGACGGTGTCGCTGACCTTCTGTGTGGCCTTCTCTCCGATGATCGCGTCGCTGACGATGCCGACGACGCTCTCGTCCGTGGTGAGCTTCTTCCAGCCCACATAACCGAGTCCTCCTCCGACCGCGGCGGTCTTGAGAGCGGTACCGGCTCCCTTCAGCGTCTGCTGCGGGTGAAGGATGGCCCTTCCGCCGGTCTCCAATACCTTTCCGGCGCTCTTTCCGGCCCATTTGGCGGCCTTGCCGCCAGCCTTAAGCAGTGATGCCCAACTCATATCGCGTTTCCTTTTTTATGGTCTTACTGTCTTTCCAATCGTCCTCCATCTTCGGAAGGACTCCTTCGATATGCTTTCGATGTCAGCCTTGTCCCTCTGGCGACCGGATATCTCGTTCCATACATCTTCAAGAGACGTGTACTTCACCGCCCGGACGAGCCGCTGCAGCGTCCTGTTCATCTCCTTGAGTTTCGGGCGCACGCCAAAGAAGATCTCGGTGCGCTCCTTTTCCGTCATCTTCACGTCACTGAGACAGACCATCCGGATGTCGTTCACGATCTCGACGCTCTGGAGGATGACCTGCCGGTAGACCTTGTTCCTGTTGGCGGAGAGCGCGACGGCCACCGCGTTACCCGGGCTCCTGCCGATCTGCTCCGCAAGCTTCCCCATATTGTCCACCATCCTGTCTATCTCGTGGTAGAAACCATAGATCTGTGCCGCGTACACGATGATTCCGTGGAAGGTGTCCAGATAATCATTGAACTCCTTCTGGATCTGCCAGGTCCCGTCCACCTCCTCCTTGATCCAGACATGTCCGGTGGATTCGAGAAGCATCGCCTCCTCTTGAGACTTGAGCGTGTTCTCGGCCTTCTCGGTATACAGGGCTATCATCGCCGCAAGCGTGGGGTCGATGGACTGCGCACGGAGTGAGCCGCTCAATATGAGTAGCAGAAGGGCAGGCAGTATGGCGAAAGACGGTCTTCTCATAACAATCATTATCTAGTAGGTTCTCGAAGCCCGTTTCCAGCGGGACTGAGCCGCACGGGCTATGTCGCCGTAATCCCGGTCAATGATCCCTTCGGTCGCATTGTACCATACGTCCGAGAGTGTATAGTAACGGAGGGAAAGTGAAAGCAGGGACAGCTTGTGGTTGAAGGCCTTCAGGCGGTCCTCGATGAGCCAGAGCGTCTTCGAGCGCTCGGCCCCGGTGAGCATGTTTCCTTCGCCTCCGGTCGCGACAGCATCCCTGAGGGTGGTGTAAACCGCAATGAGTTCCGTGGCCGTCTCCGCATAGAGATTGTTCATGCTGAAGGTGGCCGCCACACCCTGGGGATTGTTCGCGATGGCCTTGCGGATGTCGCAGAGATTGATGAAGAGCCTTACCCCGTCGTTGTAAAGGTGGGTAGCTGCCTTCAGGGAGGAGGCATAGCCGTCCACGCTTTTGAGATAGGCGTTGTACTTGCCCTCCCATTTCTTTATCTGTGTGAACTCCGCCGCGATGGTTCCCTGCAGGACCGCCGTCTGCGTCTGACCCTCGATCTCGCTCTTGATCTGGCCGTCGATGATTTCGTTTCCTTCCACGAGAACGGCCCATTCGAGGGGATTGGCTACGACGACCTGGGCACGGAGCTCACCGGTCCCCGTCAGGAGGACCGGCAACAGGAACAGTGTCGCAAGCAGGCGTCTATTGATAGTTCGCGAATTCATGGATGTTCATTCTCTTTCGGTTGTATGACACTCTCTCCCTCAGGCATCCGACCACGTCCGTCGCTTCACGGATGCCGATGATCCGGAGCTTGGGCATGGTGCGGTCGCCGGAATGCACGACGATGGTCTTCAGCCCCAGTATGAGCTGGAGGAAACTCCTCTTCTCATCAAAGTCGACGATACGGTAGAGCTCGATGTAATCCCGGCTGCGAGTGAAGACCCCGTGCTCATAGACCAGCTGCTCTCCCGTCACGGTATAGAGCATCCCTTTCAGGTAGACGTACCTGTAATAGACCTTGAAGACCAGCGCAAGGGCGATACAGAAGAAGACCGAGTGATACGGCACGCCGTCCAGGCCGCCGACGACCAGAAGCCCCAGCGCCCCGAGAATGGACACCAGTTCATCTATGAGCAGCTGCCTCCAGTCGGGGCAGATCTGCACTTCAGCGTATGGATTGCCTGTCTGCATCATCTGTGGTATCTGTGCCTTTCCTCATTCTCCTCATTGGATTCCTCTGTCTCTACGGCACCGTCGCCGTCCATGTCGCATCCGACCGCTTTCTTCACCGTATCCCTGCCAATCAGCTCGTCGTTGAAGTCCTTGTAGCCTTCGGACGGGATCTCCCGCTCGACGTTGACGATGCAGGCATCGACCATCCCGTTGAATTCCCTGTATCCCTGGGAAATCCGGGCTTTGAGTTCGTCCTTGTCCTCCTGGCAGAGATAGCCGGTGCGGAGGTCTTCAGACAGAGCCTCAATCTCAAAGTATTTCTTTTGGACCTCCTCAGGCAGCTTGAAGAATGCGCCCTCCTTCTCGTGGTCGGCATTGATGAAACCCGGCATGTCCTTGAACTTCCGGGCTGCGTCACTGTAGGGTTTTTCCTCCCTGACGATATTCCTGAAATTCTCCACGAACTGCTTCCCGGCGGTATCGTTGTCGAAACAGAGATGGAAGACGGCCTTAGGGACAGTCCGGATGAGTCCCTGCATCTGTCCACGGGTAGGATTGCCACCGGTGGAGACGAAGACCGCCCTCCGGAGCTCCTTGTCGGAATCCCTGTGAAGCTGGTAGTAGGCCATCGCGTCATAGGCGCTCTCGAAGACATGGACCCGTCTTGCATCCTTCAGGGCCGTTCCGGCAGGAGAGGCGATCCACAGGCCGAGACTGCCGTTGCTCCCGGCGGCCTTTCCCTTGTATGCGGCGCTGCCGTCACGCTTCGCGCGCCCCCGTTCCTCGAATCCCACGACACTCCCGTCCCCGCCGGGGACGGTGAGGGGGAAGGAGAGGTTCCGTACGGTCATCCCTTTCCTTTCCGGGACGTCCTTTTCCGCGAGGACGAAGCTGTCCCGGAAGGCGAACTGCGTCTTCAGGTCGATAGCCCTGTGCTTGAAGTAGGGATAGAACGGCCTGCAGGATTCCAGGTCCCCGGATTCGATCCGGCGGAGCCTGTAGTCCTTCATGTCAAAAGGCCGGAGTTCCCGCTGCGCCTCCCGGATCACTGTCTCCTTCTCCTCGTATGGCGTATTGAGAAGACGGCAGCAAACCTTGTTGACCAGCTGGTCCAGGTTCATTCCCGCACTGTACTCGGGGAAGAGATGCGGATGCTCCTTGATTAGGGAGATCACGTTGTAGGATTTCTGGACGGGCGGATGGAAACAGCAGCGTCCGTTCTGGGTGACGATGAACTTGTCACCCCGGATGCGCTGCCCCTTCTCGTCCAGACGGACGAACGAAGGATACCGCATCCCGTCCTTCCGGTTCCGCACGTATCCCGCATCCCGGAGAAGATCCAGGACGGAGAGCCTCTGCAAATAATCGTCGTAAGAAGGTCCTGCCATGATGCGTTGGTATTTATCTTCCCAGCCCGACCCCGTGTTCGGCGGCGTTGATGCCCGCCTCGAAGGCCCGGCTGGCTATGTCCTGCGGAGAGTCCACGCCGGGCTTCATATACACATGCCCTCCGGCGTGGCGCTCCATATAGAGATCCGGAGCCATCCTCGGCCCCCGGGCCATCTCACCGGCGACGGTGAGCGCCGCGAGGATGGCGGCTCCGATGTTCGTTCCGCCTTCCCGCTGCTCGCGGGGAAGCTGCTTCATATCCACCTCGTTGAAGACCTTCGAGAAAAGCCTCATCCGGTGGTAGTCGTCCACGGCCATGAACTTGTCATACTGGCGGCGGGTGATCTCGTGGGAGATCTCCTCTCCGTTGATGACGGCCGTCATACGGTACTTCATGTCCTGGCCGGCCTGCTGGGCCTCGTCACGGACCGGTTCCACGCGGATGTCACCGACACTGACCTCGCGTCCGTGCGCACCCTCCCGGAACCAGCCTTCGCGGGACTGCATGTCATAAAGTGACTCGCCATAAACCCTTCCGATGCCGCGGCGTTCGTCCTCCTGTTCCTGAAGCACGGCCTGCTGCATGACGAGATAGGACATCTCCTTCCCGATGAGAGGCTGCGGTCGGAGGTTGCGTTCCTGCTGACGGATTTCATCAAGGGCGGCAGGGGAGAGAGCCAGGCTGAGAGTATCCTCTTTCTCAAGCGTTTCCATCGTCACCTTGCCCTCGTAATCCTTCCCGATGATTCCGTTGATGATCTCCAGGCGCTCCGAGACAGGAACGTCCCGGACGGAACCGGCGATTAGGGACATCAGCTCGTCCTCCCTGAGGTCATAGACGAGGTCGCGGTTGATGGCGGATGACCGGACGGTAAGCGTCCCTGCTCTCTCGTCCACGACGATGCCGTGGGAAGAGAGGACCTCGTTCCATTTGTCCTTCGAGAAATAGACGTCGGAGGTGATGATCTCGGAATACGGCTTGGCCTTCTCTGCGGAAGCCGGACGCGCCTGGATCTCCGGAACGACCGTCCTCAGATCGGCAAGCACATCCTCGCCGGTACGGACATCATACGCCCTCGGTGCGGAAATGCCGCCCTTGTAATAGAAGCCGTATCCGCCGTTCTGAAGTTCTCCGGGCTTCATCCTCCCGTCAGGACGGTCGGGGACAAGGGGAGCCCCGCCGTAGCGGAGTTCCCCGCCCGCGCGGCGCA
>FLNZ01002955.1_pt1 | contig 12100 bp, 8 predicted proteins | sample 1140391 | NCBI WGS metagenome assembly FLNZ01 (sample SAMEA3878171, study PRJEB12797) | bioreactor metagenome | biome: Moose rumen | place: Sweden | collected 2011-10
TTCCAGATTGTCGGCCCCGATCACGAGGGTGTAGCTGTGCTCCGGCTCTGCGGCCTTTATGGTATCGAGCGTTCGGATAGTGTACTGCGGAGGCGTCATGTGGAGCTCCACGTCCAGCACCTTCACCTTGAGGTCCGGATGTCTTTTCACGGCCCTCACGGCAGCCTCGAAGCGCCCCGCACCGCTTGGAAGGGTATGCGCCTCCTTGAACGGGTTCTGCGGCGTCACGACGAGATACACCATGTCAAAACCCGCTTCCCTCGTGAGGAAGCGGATTATGGCTTCGTGCCCCTTGTGAAGGGGATTGAAACTCCCGCTGTAAACGGCGATATTCATTTTTACATCCTTTCCGGAAGTTCTATACCAAGGAGCCCCATTGCACTCCTGAGGGTTTTTGCGATGCTGTCGATGAGCACCAGGCGGTACCTCAGCATTTTTTCGTCCTCTTCCTTCAGGATGGGAGTGTCATGGTAGTACTGGTTGAACTCCTTTGCCACGTCGTAGGCGTAGTTTGCAATGATTGCGGGGCTCAGGGATTCTCCGGCCTCGGCAACCTTTGCGGGATACAGCGACAGGAGCTTCACGAGGCGCACTTCCTTTGCCGACGGCGAGCCGGCAGCCACATCGGCCTTGCCGAAAGGCACTGTGGCCTTTCTGAGGATGCTGGAAATGCGCGCATGGGTGTACTGGATGAAGGGGCCCGTGTTGCCGTTGAAGTCTATGGATTCCTTGGGGTTGAAGAGCATGGTCTTCTTGGGATCCACCTTGATAATGAAGTATTTGAGCGCGCCGAGGCCTATCATGTGATAGAGTTTTTCGCGCTCATCTTCCGGCACGTCGGCAAGTTTGCCGCTTTCCTCGGAGGTTTTCTTTGCCTCCTCGTACATCTGTGCGATAAGGTCGTCGGCATCGACTACGGTGCCTTCGCGGGACTTCATCTTGCCCTCCGGAAGTTCCACCATCCCGTAGGAGAGATGGTATATCTGGGATGCCCAGTCGAAGCCCAGTTTCCCAAGGATGAGCTTGAGCACCTGGAAATGGTAGTCCTGCTCGTTTCCAACAACGTAAACGTGGGAGTCAAGATTAAAGCGCTCGAAGCGGCGCTGCGCGGTGCCAAGGTCCTGGGTGATGTATACGGAAGTGCCGTCGCCGCGGAGGACCAGCTTGCGGTCAAGGCCGTCGGCGGTGAGGTCGCACCATACGCTGCCGTCGGGGTCCTTTACGAAGACGCCATCCTCCAAGCCCTTCTGTACCAGCTCTTTGCCAAGAAGGTAGGTCTCGCTCTCGTGGTCCACTATGTCGAAAGTGATGCCAAGGGCCTTGTAAGTCTCGTCAAAGCCTTTGTACACCCAGCCGTTCATCATGGACCAGAGACTGCGCACGTGAGGGTCTCCGGCTTCCCAGTCAACGAGCATCCTGTGCACGTCGTCAATGACTTCGGGGTGCTCCTTCTCCATCTTGGCATAGGCCACGTAGCAGTCTCCCACAAGGTGGTCTCCCTTCTTTCCCGTGCTCTCAGGCGTTGCCCCGTCAAAGAGCTTTTCCCAGGCGTACATGCTCTTGCAGATGTGTACGCCGCGGTCGTTTACTATGGTGCTTTTTATAACGTCGTTTCCGCAGGCCTTGAGGATGCGCGATACGCTGTCTCCCAGAAGGTTGTTCCTTATATGGCCAAGATGCAGGGGCTTGTTGGTGTTTGGGGAGGAGAACTCCACCATCACGCGGCGTCCCGTGGAGGGAAGCTGCCCGAAATCATCGGCCCCGGCTATCCCCTCAAGCGTCTCGTTCCAGTAAATGGGCGAGAATGAAAGGTTCAGGAAACCCTTGACGCTGTTATAGGCCGATATTTCCTTTACGTTTTCCACCAGCCATGCGCCGATTGCAGCGCCGGTGGCGTCGGGTGCCTGATGAGTGATTTTAAGGAGGGGGAAGGTGACAAGGGTGTAGTCACCCTCGAATTCCTTCCTTGTGACTGAAACCTGAAGAGCCGATGCATCTACATCGGCTCCATAAATTGACCTGATGGCCAGTGCGGCCTTCTGCTGAATGAATCCTTCTGCGCTCATCCCAGATATCCTTTGAGAAGTTTGGAGCGTGAAGGGCTCTTGAGACGGCGGATGGCTTTTTCCTTAATCTGGCGCACACGCTCGCGGGTGAGGCCGAAGCGCTCGCCAATCTCTTCCAGGGTCATTTCCTGACAGCCGATGCCGAAGAAGGACTTGATGATTTCCCTCTCGCGGTCTGTAAGCGTGGAGAGTGCGCGCTCTATCTCCGTATTGAGGCTCTCGTTCACGAGGCCCTTGTCGGCGGAAGGGGAATCGTCGTTTGGAAGGACGTCCAGAAGGCTGTTGTCTTCGCCCTCCACGAAGGGGGCGTCAACGCTCACGTGACGGCTTCCGACGCGCAGGGTGTCAGATATCTTGTCCTTGGGGACGTCAATCATCTCTGCGAGCTCCTCGTTAGTGGGCTGGCGCTCGTATTCCTGCTCGAAACGGGTGAGAGCCTTGTTTATCTTGTTGAGCGATCCAACCTGGTTGAGGGGAAGGCGCACTATGCGGCTCTGCTCTGCGAGAGCCTGCAGAATGCTCTGCCTTATCCACCATACGGCGTAGGAAATGAATTTGAAACCGCGGGTCTCGTCGAATTTCTCCGCAGCCTTGATGAGGCCCAGGTTGCCTTCGTTTATGAGATCCGGAAGGCTGAGTCCCTGATTCTGGTACTGTTTTGCTACTGACACCACAAAACGGAGATTGGCCCTGGTGAGTTTCTCCAGGGCCTCCTGATCTCCTTTACGGATGCGTTGTGCGAGTTCTACTTCTTCGTCGGGGGTTACGAGTTCTTCGCGGCCAATTTCCTGCAGGTACTTGTCCAGCGAGGCGCTCTCGCGGTTGGTGATGGATTTTGTAATCTTAAGTTGTCTCATAGTCTCTTTCTACTTGCCGAAGCCGAAGTAGAAAGCCTTTCCGTTCTTGTCCACACCTTCAACGTAAACGGCGCGGGACGCTTTCTTTGCCTTGGCAACGACGTCTTCGGGTTTGGAAACGGCATCTCCGTTTACGAAGGTTATGATTCCTCCTTCCTGTGCACCTGCCTGAGCCATCTTTCCGCTGCCGAGTGAAACAATTTCCACTCCTGACTTAAGGCCCAGGGTCTTGAGCGCTGCGGGGTCGGCCGCCTTCAGGTGTGCTCCGTAGAAGACGATGCTTCCGTCAAGATTCTTCTCCCCGTTTTCCTGGGAGGATGACTGGAAGGTGACGGTGGTGTGTTCCTCCTTGCCGTCCCTTACATAAAGGATATCGGCCTTGTCTCCGGGATGGTAGCTGTTCACCTTTGCCTGGAGGGAGGATGCATCCGGAATCTTCTGGCCGTCAATGGCAAGGATTATGTCCTTTACCCTGAGACCGGCCTTTTCTGCGGCACTGCCTTTCGAAACCTCTCCTATATATACGCCCGAAACGGCCGAAAGTTTCATTTCGTCGGCAATTTCTTTATTGACGCTTCCCATGCGGATGCCCAGTATGGCGCGCTTTACGCTCCCGAAGTCCACGATGTCGTCGGCAACGCGCTTTACTATGTTCACGGGTACGGCGAAGGAATAGCCTGTGTATGAACCGGTTTGAGACACAATTGCAGTGTTGATGCCCACAAGCTCACCCTTCTTGTTTACGAGCGCTCCGCCGGAGTTGCCCGGGTTCACGGCTGCATCTGTCTGGATGAAGGACTCAATCTTGAATTCCTCCGAATTGTCGGGCATGGAACGTCCCTTTGCCGATACTATGCCGGCGGTGATTGTGGAGCGCAGCTGCTCGCCGAGGGGCGAGCCTATCGCAAGCACCCATTCGCCGAGGCGCAGGGCGTCTGAATCTCCGAGTGGAATGGTGGGAAGGCCTGTGGCGTCAATCTTGATGATGGCGACGTCCGTTGCAGGGTCTGTGCCCACCACGGTTGCTTCGTACTGCTGGTTGTTGTTGAGGGTGACATTGATCTTGGATGCGCCCGAAACAACGTGGTTGTTTGTTACGATGTAGCCGTCGGGACGGATGATTACGCCGCTTCCGCTGCCCTTCTGCTCACGGGGCTGGCCGAAGCCGTAGCCGTTACCGAATCCGAAGAAGAATTCGAAGGGGTCTATGGAGCGTGAATTGCCGGAAGAAGTGACGGTAACTTCTACATAAACGACGGCCTCCACTGCGTTTTCGGCAGCGTAGGTGAAGTCCGGATAGTCGGATTCTGCCAAATTGACAGTCCTGTATTCTACCGCATTGCCGGCGGCGTCGGTAACTATGGTGGTATCGGCGGGTGACGGGGTAGTGGCTTTCACTACGCCAAAGGCTGCGGCGGCGCCCACAAGGGCGGATAATAGTACAGTCAGCATGTTTTTCATGATATATTGTTCATTCAAATTTATTTCCGGGTGAACAATTACTCAAAAGCTATGCCGCACTAGAATTTTTTTAGTGTGGTGACAAGTATCTCTGCCATCTGCGGGGATGTTTCAAGAGGAAAACCGAAAGAAGCTACGCGGTAGCCCTTGGCTTCGTACATCACTGCGGCGGGGATGTCGTTCCCGTAACGCATGAGAACCCTGGATTTGTCCGAGGCGGGGAGTATGCCGTCGGCATTTTCAATTTTGTATATATAGGGGGACCATGACTTGTTGTAGAAGGCTGGCGGAAGACCGCTTCCCTTCACGCCATAGGCCACGCCGGCGGCATCTCCGAAGTTTGTAGACCACTTATAACCAAGTATTTCCTTAACGAAGGTGCGGCTTGTCTCCGGCGCCTTGGGCGTGTCCTGATATACCGATGACCATACGTCCGTACCTATGTAGGAACCGGAAAGAATCACGTTGCCCCCGCCCGAGGTAAAGGCCCTTATTGCATCCTGCAGGTACTGGGGGAATACGCGGAAGCGTTCCGCTACTATGCCCGTTCCCATGCGGGTAGTAACTTGTTTTCCGCAGATGAGATCCAGCGCAAAGGCGTCCGTGTCTGCAGAGAATGCCGCAACGCTTGAAGATTCCACGGCAAATCCCGCGTCGAACACAGGCCTTGCATGGACATATACGAAGTCCATTGTATTTCCCGCTATGAGCGAGCCTGCGAAATTGTCGTACGATCCGCCGAATCCGGGATTGTCGTTGGAGGTGAATTCCTCGTTGCGGTCGAAGAAATTGACGCCGCCGCCGTAGTTGATTTCCGTACCCATCGGCACTCCGCTGTCAAGGTTGTCGAGGAAGCCGGCGAACCTTCCGGAGTCGAACCAGGCCGGCCCCGAAATGCGGGTGAAATTATTGACTATCACGACTTTCTTGGCTCCTTCGCGTGGGAATCCCACGCTGAGAACTTCCGAGGGGAAACTCTCGCCGCCGGAGTTGCAGGCTGTTATGCGGAAACTATAGAGGTGTCCGGGCTCAAGCGGCAGACGGCAATTCTGCTCCGTTATCTGGCGTCCTTCGTCAAAGCCTCCGTCGTCAATACGAGTGTAAATTTTGTAGTAACTCGCTGTGGCGGTGGGCTCGAGAGGGTCTTTTGTGTCGGCCCAGCTGAGGATGGCGGCCGAAGAATCCAGCTTTGCCCTGAAGGATTGCACCGGCAGCGGCTGCACCGCGTAAGGCACCCCGTAGCGCGCGCTGATGAATTTGAGGATACCTTTATAGACCGACCGGCTGGCGGTGAAGCGGAAGGCGGGATCCAGACCGTAGCGCATATCGGCAAAATTCTGGTGCGAAAGGAGTTCCAGAAGCAGTGCCGGAACCCCGGTCGTGCGGCTTTCGCTGTAGCTGCGGTCCCATGTTTCGCGGCGGGTCCACAGGGGCTCATACGTGGCCCTTATGTCTTCCACGACCTGAGTCTGCACAAAATCGGACAGAAGCCTGGATGAAAGCCTGCTTTCGCCGTTCGGGAATGTGTCAGAGCCCTTTTCCTTGAGGGTGTATATCGCAAGCGTGCCGATGATAGAGTCGTTCTGAGTGAGACCTGCGTCTGAGTGGAAGGCCAGCGACAGGTCTATGGGGATGTGCCTGCCGTCCTTGATTTCCTTCACCCAGTTGCCCCGGCTGGCGAAATCTTTGGTATAGTCGTCATTCCAGCTGTCGGCGATTGAAAGGTCTATTCCGCTCCACTGGTAGTTGTAAAGTGCACCCTCGATGTGGGCGGGCATGCCGGAAAGCCTGCTTCCGCGCTCCACCTTGCCCATTCCGCCGCCGAAGCGCACTGCATCGGCCGTCACGATTCCGCCTCCGGACGATTCGCAGTCAAGTTCCACGTATCCGCTCTGCCCCTTGTCGAACTCGTATGTTCCAAGGTATATCCACATTCCGCCGCCCATGCGCTGGTTCACATGTTTCAGGACGCTTCCTCCAAGGAAGTGGACGGTGTAGCGTGCGTCATTTGTACTTTCGGGGAGGGTTTTGTAGCTTACGTAGACGGCGTAGCGGCCCCTTTCTTCAATTATGGGACGCCAGACGGCCCGGGCATTCTCTCCTGCGCTTGCCTTCCTCGCCGAGCCCATGTGGAAGGGGCTTTCGTTCCCCTTGTACGTTTCCAGCATGTCGGCAAAGCCTTCTCCCGCATCCTGCCAGGGCCCGTGTTCCTCATACAACCCTTCTGTGCGCAGCGATGGACCGCGTGTGCCTGTGAAGGAGGGATCGTTGTCGCAGACAACCTCCTTTCTCTGGATGTCGCGCTCCCTCGGGGTGAGGACCACGGCACCGGCGTTTTCCAGCATGGGAATGAGGAAGGGGATAACGTAGCTCTGGGTATAGATGTCTTCAAGCGTCCTGTGGCTGGGGGCACGCTGCCAGTCCCACAGGTCGTTGTCGTTGCTGTAATACCTTCCGTGGCTGTGCCAAAGGGCAATGTGCCTGCCGCTGAGCCCCAGCGGCCACTCCTCGCTGCCCTTTACGAGCGGCACCGCGCCGCGTGCCGGATCCTTTACGCGGAAATTGTTATCCTGGGCCTTGCCGTCATTGCCCACGGCGGGTTGCGCCAGATCCCTCACCCTCTGCTTGCTGGCATAGATGTTTCCTACCGTATATCCGTTGAGCTGTTTCTCTCCAAGCTCCTGTATCTGCTTTGTGAGCCATGTGGCGTCGCCCTTTCGGAACGGCTGTCCGACAAGGTTCTGGGAGAAATAGAAATCCAGTTCCTTTCCCCTTGCCTCCAGGCTTTCAAGCTTGAATTTTGACGTAACCCCGGTGCGCCTCTTGAGGCGGGCCTGGAGGGAGTCCGTCACTTCCCTGAAATCTTTGGCTTTGGGTACCTGCGCGGACGCGCTCAGCGTAATGAGTGCGAAAAGGATTATGGAGAGTGTCTTTTTCATTTTCTCTGTTTTCTTACGTTAATGACGGCAACCGCTATGCTGCCTGCAAGGAGGGCGATGGCATCGGCCGCGAAATCACACTTGTCCCCGCTCCTGTATGAAGTGAAATGTGCCTGGCCCAGTTCCGTAAAAAGTGCCAGCAGAAGGCCCGCGACGAGCGTTATTCCCACAAACAGCAATGTTTGCCCCGCACTTTCCGTATATCTGTCATAGGCAAGGAAACCCAGTATGGGGAAGGGAAGGAACATGCAGAAATGCACTATTTTGTCTGAGGGAATGCCCAGAATGCTGAGAGGCACGGACGGGGAGGAGTCGAATTTCCCGAAGCAGAGGAAAAGGACTGCGGCAATGTAAACGAAAAAGATTATCCTGAATATAAGACTATGCTTTTTTGTCATTTCAGGATAAGTTTGCCGAAAAACCTCGGGGTGTGGAAATCGGGTTTTTGCGTTTCTATGGGGTTCCAGCTGAGGAAATGGGGATGTGCAGTCTTGTCTCCGCACTTGTAGAAGTTTGCACGTATGCTTTCCGGAAGGTTGCCGGGCTCCACGCCTATGAGCCTGAAAGGAATTACTACGCACACGCGCCAGCTTTGCACGCCTTCCACCTCGACGGGCCCTTCTTCAAATGTGTCCGGGAAGCGCAGGATGTCTTCCATTTCATCCTCCGGCCTTGCCCTCCTGCCTTCTCTGGACGGGCCGGTGCAGGCGAGCACTTTTCCCAGCGGATTAATCTCGAAGTTGTAATAGTCGTCGTTCTCCGGATCCTTTATGAAAACCTCCACGCAGCTGTCTTCCCACTGCCTCCCGTTGTCCTCCGTATTACATGCCCTCATGTCCAGCCCGCTCACGCGGAAATCCACAACCAGCGCATCCTCCGTGCGTGCTATGCGCCCGCAGCACACCGGAGCATACGGAAACGCTTCCGGCCAGTTTACGCAGTCCACGTCAAAACGTGCTCCGCACAGCTCCAGTGCGGTGTCAAAGTCTTGATTGTCAAAATCTACTAAAGGTACTGCAATTGTTTTCACTTCTTCCCGGTTTTAATTCACAAATATACTATTTTTTCCTTACATTTCCCGTTCGTGCACAAAACAGGCCCCTGGAGCACATAGAGGGCGGGAAAAGTTACAGGATCTGGTCCAGATACCTGAAAATGAGGCGGACGCGGTCTTTAAGAAGAACGTAGTCAAGGGATGACGGAACGTCTCCGGGCTTGTTGTTGAGGAGTGTTATGCCGGAGGTGAACATAACTGCCGGGATGCCGTTCTCAAGAAATACCCTCTGGTCTCCTATGCGGCGGAAAAAGAGGTTCGTAAAATCTTTGCTGCCGTAATAGTCGTATCCAAGTTCAAGGCCGGTGCCAGCCTTTTCGTTAGCCTGTTCAAGGATGCTCCGGCGGCCTGTCGTGGCGTCTGAGAGCATCATCAGGTAACGCGGGTTACCCTTTGTGATGGGTGAAGATCCGCTGCCAAGCTGGTCCAGGTTCACGACAAGCTGTATATTGTATGAAGACAGTTCGGAATAAAGCCTTTCGGCCCCGGCCTGGTTCTTTTCTTTTGCATCCAGCGCCACTACAATGAGGCTGGCAGAGTATATTTTCCGGCATTCGTTCATTTTCTTCACCATCCTTGCTGTCTGCAGGAGGGCCGCTACTCCGGATGCGTTGGAATCGGCCCCGGGATAGAAGGTGCCGCCAAGATAACCGAGGTTGTCATAATGGGCCATGAGGACAATGTAGCGGGGTTCTGCGGCATTACCCGGAATGAGGCCCATCACGTTGCGGCCCATGCCGGCTGATGTGGGAAAACCGTGCAGCCATGCGCCGCCGACGGGCTCGAGGCCGATAGAGCGGAATTGTTCCTCAAGCCATGCCGCGGCCCTCCGGCCGCCTTCCGTTCCGGTGGCCCTGCCGCCCATGGATTCGGCACAGAGAGCCTCCACTGCGGTGCGCAGCGAATCGGCATCGAGAACAGTGTCTGCATTTATGGGACTTATAGTGTAGCGCACACCCTGCGCCCCGGCGGGAAGGCAGGCAAAGAGAAAAAATATTGTGAAATATTTTATTAACTTTGTCATTTGGCGCGAAATTAGTTATTTCGCGCCACAAAAGGAAATTTTTTGATGAAAATCCGTCTTCTTTGCATATCGCTGGCCCTGCTCGTCCCCATTTTGGCAAACGCGCAGTACGACAAGGACGTTTTCTCCTTCCGCGGCCGTGCGGCCTTGCAGGACGGCCGGCTTAACGAAGCCGTGTCGCACTTCAACGTACTGGCACAGATAGATTCCACAGACCACTGGACATTCTTCTATCGCGGAATTGCAAAGTACAACCTTGGAGACATCCGAGGTGCAAAGGCAGATTTCTCCACCGCCGTGCGCCTAAACCCCATCTTCACTTCCGGATACCACTACAGGGCAATTACGGAGAGCCGCACCGGAGAGTACGACAAGGCACTGAGTGACCTTGAAAAGGCAATTTCACTGAGGCCCGGCTCATCCGGACTGTATTTCACCCGCGGAGTAACCTATTTCCTCAGCCGGCAGTTTGAAAGGGCCGTTTCAGACTTTGACAAATATATACGCCATGAGCCGAAGGACCCGTCCTCATATATAAACCGGGGAGCTTCGTACCTTTTCCTTGGAGATACCCTGAAGGCCCTCGAAGACTATAACAGAGCCATCAAGATAGACCGTTTTGAACCGGAAGCATATGTCAGACGCGGCAGTCTGGAAGCCTCAAGGAGAAATTACGATGCGGCCCTGAAAGACTTCGACAAAGCCATAGAACTGGACTCCACCATTACGCTGGCATATTTCCAAAGAGCGCTCGTAAAGTCTGAAAAGGGAGAACTGAACGACGCCATGAAGGATCTCAATACCGTCCTCCGCTTCGAGCCCGGCAACGCGCTCACTCTCTATAACCGCAGCCTCCTGAGCGCCCAGGTGGGTGATTTCGAGGGCGCCCTCTCAGACATGGACCGCGTGATTGCCATCAACCCCGGCAACGTGCTTGCATACTTCAACCGTGCCGGTTTTTTCATAGAAATGCAGCGCTGGGACGACGCCCTTGCAGACTATAACAAAGCCATAGAACTGTATCCGGACTTTGCGAAAGCATACATGAACCGGGGCTGGGTGGAGCTTCAGATGGGAATGACGCGCGCTTCCCGCGAAGACTATCGCACGGCTCGCCGCAAGGTGGCCGAATATGAGAAAGCTACCTCCGGCGGGGCCGATTTCTCTGATACTACAAGGAAGTACTCCAGTCTCCTTGCCCTGGATGCCGACTTCGCCCGCAGCGGCAGTTTCGAGGATGAAATGCTCCGGCACCGTGACGTGGACATAAACCTCAAGCCGCTTTACCGTTTCACCCTTGCCGAGGGTCGGGATAACACCAATTATGCGCTGGAGCACCGTTACGAGAACCGTCTCCTTGACGCATATCTGCAGGAAACCAAGCTCCCGGTGGCAGTCACGGACGGCAAGTCTCCTCTTCCCCAGACATCGGTCACCCTTTCGGAACCGGTGGATGATCCCTTCATAAAGGGTATGCAGGACGCAGGCCTAAGGCAATACTCGCTGGCGCTGCAGCACTACAGCGAAGCGGTGAACAGCCCCATGGAAGGGCCATATGCGAGTTATTACAAAGCGTTCTACCTGATGAACCGTGGAGCGCTCAGGGCCGAAATGATAGAATTCATCGCGTCGTTCGAGTCGAATGTACAGACTCTTACAATGGATGACAAGGGTAATACCAGAGCCCGTGTGAGGGAGCAGGTGAGCAGGGAGTACGACTACTCGGAAGCTATCGAAGATATGGAGGAAGCGTCGCGCCTCATGCCGTCTCTGCCATACATCCAGTTCAACCTTGGCAACCTTTACAGCCTCAGTTCCCGTTTCGTGGAGGCTATCGACAGCTACGACAAGGCAATCAAACTGTATCCCTGGATGGGAAGCGCATACTTCAACCGGGGACTCGTGCTCATCTACCTCAAGGACAAGGAGAAGGGTTGCATAGACCTTTCCCGTGCAGGTGAGCTTGGTATCCAGGACGCATACGGAGTCATTGGCAAATACTGCGAGGAGGAAGACAGGCCGTGATGCGTTTCGTGAGTTTTTCCAGCGGCAGCTGCGGCAATTGCAGCCTCCTCACCGGTCCTTCGTCGGCCATAATGATTGACGCCGGGGTTGGAATCCGGAGGGTGAAAAAGGAGCTGGAAGCGCTCCGTCTGTCTTATGCAGATATCTCAGCAATACTCATCACTCATGATCACGGAGACCATATCCGCAGCCTCGGCTCCTTCTGCAAGAGGGTGACGGCGCCGGTATGGACCACCCCGCGCCTTCATGAAGCGCTTTCCCGCCACCCGTTTACGAGGGACTGGATTGGCCCGTGCAGACAGGACTTGCAGGCGGGGGTATGGAATCCCGTTACCGAAGACTTTGACGTGCAGTACTTCGTGGTCCCGCACGATGCGACCCAGTGCGTAGGCTACGCCATCCGCTGCGGCGGAGAGCTTTTCGTACTCATGACAGACATGGGGCACACCACCGGCGAGGCTCTTTCGTGGGCCTCGCAGGCATCTACGGTGGTGATCGAATCCAACTACGACATTGACATGCTCCTCGGCGGCAGTTACCCGCAGGAGCTCAAGGACAGGATATCACACGGTATCGGCCATCTTTCAAATGAGGAATGTGCCGATGCAATCCCGCAGTTCATCCATGAGGGTCTGCGAAACCTTTTCCTATGCCACCTGAGCGGTGAGAACAAC
>FLNZ01000117.1_pt1 | contig 12071 bp, 8 predicted proteins | sample 1140391 | NCBI WGS metagenome assembly FLNZ01 (sample SAMEA3878171, study PRJEB12797) | bioreactor metagenome | biome: Moose rumen | place: Sweden | collected 2011-10
TTCCATCATCACGGAACAGCGCGACGGCAAGCAGCCCGAAGACATCATCGCGGGTATCTGCCGCTCCATCATCAACAACGTGTTTACGAAGGTTATCCGTATCCGTAACCTCAACACCCTCGGCAAGAAGGTCGTGGTGCAGGGCGGTACGTTCAAGAACAACGCGGTTCTCCGCGCCTTCGAGCAGTACACCGGCCTCAAGCCCATCCGTCCCGAACGTCCGGGCGAAATGGGCGCCATCGGTATCGCGCTCCTCACCCGCAAGTTCATGGAAGAGAAGCGCAAGGAAAATCCGGACCTCAAGTCGAGCTTTATCGGCCTCGAGGCCATGAAGACCTTCAGTTGGCACAACCAGCCGGGCCAGCTCTGCCAGTACTGCACCAACCACTGCTCCCGCACCATCGTCACGTTTAGCGACGGCCAGAGTTTCGTTACCGGCAACCGCTGCGAACGCGGCGAAGTCACCGCCGACCCGAACGACCCGAAGACGAAGGCCCTCATCGCAGAAATCAACAAGAAGATGCTCTCCGTGCCCGACATGATCAAGCGCACGAACCAGCTGTTGGTGAAAGACTACGCCCCGGCAAAGCTCGTCGAGAACACGGGCAAGACCATCGGTATCCCGCGCGTGCTCGAGTTCTGGGCTAGTCTCCCCTTCTGGAAGGCGTTCTTCACGAGCCTCGGCTACACCGTCGTGGTGAGCCGCCAAAGCGACTACAAGATGTTCGAAGCGGGCCTCCACAGCGTGCCCTCCGACACCGTGTGCTTCCCGGCAAAACTCGTGCACGGCCACGTGCTCAGCCTTATCGAGAAGAAGGTCGACCGCATATTCTTCCCGATGATGGTAGCCATCCCGAGCGACCACACCAAGTTCACAGCAACATCCGTTTGCCCGGTGGTGCAGGCATACCCGAACGTGTGCAAGAACACCGACGAACCCGAGAAGAACTACGGCGTCCCCATGGACCAGCCGATTTTCCACTGGTTCAACACCAAGCTCCGCAGAAGCCAGACCATCGACTGGTTCCACGAGCACTGGAAACTCGACAAGAAGCTCCTGGACAAAGCCGTGACCGAAGGCGAGAAGGCTCTCAACAGCTACCGCACGACCCTTTTGGAAGAAGGCCAGAAGATTCTCGACGACGTACGCGCGAAGAACAGTTTTGCCGTGGTGATTGCGGGCCGCCCCTACCATGCGGACACGCTCATCAACCACAACATCGCGAGCCACTTTACCGCCATGGGCATCCCGGTGCTCACCACCGAATCGCTCCCGGGCGTGTACGACCAGGATGTGCCGAGCCACACCCGTATCGAAATCAAGAACACCTTCCACCTGCGCATGATTGGAGCCACCATGATTGCGGCGAAGGACCCGAACATCGAACTCGCGCAAATCGTGAGCTTCGGATGCGGTCACGACTCAATTTTGACCGACGAAATGATGCGCATGCTGCACCTTGATTCCAACAAGGAAATGCTCATGCTCAAGCTCGACGAGGGTGACGCCCGCGGCCCCGTGGGCATCCGCATCAAGAGCTTTATCGAGACGGTGAAGGCCCGCCGTGCGGCAAACCTCCCCGACAAGCCCGAAAGCCACGAACCGCTATACCACACTCCGTTCGTCGCCGAAGACAAGCAGCGCCGCCGTATCCTTACGCCGAACCTCTCCCCCGCATTTACCGTGCTTGCGAGCGAGTACATGAAGCGCGAAGGCTACATCGCCGAATACCTGCCCGTGGCCGACAGGGAAGCCATCGAGCTCGGCAAGAAGTTCGTGCACAACGATATCTGCTTCCCCTGCCAGGTGAACATCGGCGAAGCCCTCAAGTGGCTTGTCAATCACCCCAATGTTCCGCAGACCGAAGTTTCGATGTGCCTCGCGAAGAACTGCGAGAACTGCCGTGCCGTGCAATACGCGGTACTCGCCCGCAAGGCCCTCGACGAGGCCGGATTCAAGGACGTCACCATCATCACGACCGGTGTGGACTACAAGGGCATGCACCCGGGCTTCCAGCTGGGCCTCGACTTCCGCCTCCACATGCTGTGGGGCCTTGTCACGATGGATGCCATCGAGACCATGTACCGAGCCCTGCGACCCTACGAAGTCAACAAGGGCGACACGCAAAAAGTCTACGACGAGTGGATGCCGAAGGTTATCGCCGTCGCAGGCCTCCTCACCACCACGCAGCTGGTGCGCCCCTCCAAGCTCATCGAGGTCTTCGAGCAGTGCATCGAGGCGTTCAACGGTGTCGAGATTACCGAAGATCGCAAACGCGGAATCCGTAAGCCCCGCGTAGCGGTACTTGGCGAAATCCTCATGAACTACCACCCGAGCGCAAACGGGTTCGTGGAAGAATACCTCATGAACAACGGGATGGAAGTCTACCTCCCGGGCATGACGGACTTCTTCCGCGTCGACGAAGTCGTACGTAGCGAAAAAATCAAACGCGGATTCTCGGCGAACCCGCTCATGGACCGCGTGGAAGGCGGCGTGACGGCGAGGGTCTACACGCATGCCGTAGAAACCGCCCGCAAGTCCATGCACAAGTTCAAGCTGTACGAGCACCATGCCGACTGCTACGAGCTCAAGGACTACGTCACAGACATCATCGACCCGACATACAACACGGGCGAAGGATGGCTTATCCCGGGCGAAATCCTGTACAACGCGCAGCACGGCGTGAACAGCTACATCATCTTGCAGCCGTTCGCCTGCCTTGCAAACCACATCAGTGGCCGCGGCCTCACCAAGGCCGTGAAGGAGCGTTGCCCGCACGTGCAGATCCTTTCGCTCGACTACGACCCGGACACCAGTTTCGCGAACATCGAGAACCGCCTGCAGATGCTCATCATCAACGCAAGAGAATTGGAAAAAGCGAACCAAACTTAGACGAAAGAACGGACCAGAGGTCCTATAGACGATAGACGAAAGAAATTGTGAAAAATTATTGAACAAGCGGCAATGCTGCAATGATCTCTCTTTCGTCTTTCGTCTAAAGCGAGCTTGCGAGCGTTCTATCGTCTTTCCTGAAACCTACAACCTGATACCTACTAATGCTCAACGTTTCTAATGTCAGTCTTCAATATGGTAGCCGCGTCCTCTTCAAGGAGGTGAACCTCTCGTTCAAGCGCGGCAACTGCTACGGAGTCATCGGTGCGAACGGCGCCGGAAAATCAACCTTCCTCAAGATTCTTTCGGGCGAACTCGAGCCCAACACCGGCGAGGTCACCAAAGACCCGGGCGAACGCATCGCCGTCCTCAAGCAGGACCACTTCGCCTACGAACAGAACACCGTTCTCGAAACCGTCATGATGGGTTACCCCGAACTCTACGAGCTGGGCAAGAAGCGCGACGAACTCTATGCGCTCCCCGAAATGACGGAAGAACAGGGCATGCAGGCCATGGAAATCGAGACGCGCTTCGGCGAAATCGGCGGTTACGAGGCCGATTCCAGCGCGGCAGTGCTCCTGAAGGGCCTCGGCATCCCCGAGGAATTCCACTACAGCCTGATGGCCGACTTGGACGCCGGCCTCAAGGTGCGCGTGCTCCTCGCCCAGGCGCTGTTCGGCAACCCCGACATCCTCCTGCTCGACGAACCGACGAACCACCTTGACCTAGAAACCGTCGGCTGGCTCGAAGACTACCTCGAACGCTTCGAAAACATCGTCATCGTGGTGAGCCACGACCGTCACTTCCTCAATGCGGTCTGCACGCACACCTGCGATATCGACTACGGCAAGATTAACCTCTACGGCGGTAACTACGAATTCTGGTACGCCGCAAGCCAGCTCGCCCAGAAGCAGCGCAAGGACCAGAACCGCCGCGCCGAAGAAAAAATCGAAGAATTGAAGGCGTTCATCCGCCGCTTCGCTTCGAACGCCGCCAAGGCCAAGCAGGCCACCAGCCGTAAGAAGCTTCTGGACAAGATGACCGTTGAAGAAATGCCGGCATCGAGCCGTAAGTTCCCGTGGGTCAACTTCAAGATGGATCGCGAACCGGGCAAAATCGTGCTCGAAGTCAAGAACGCGACGATTGACGGTGGCGACGGAATCATCTGCAAGGGGCTCGACTTCAGCCTGGGCGGAGGCGACAAGGTCGCCCTCGTCGGCGAATACGATACGCTAAAGACGGCTTTCTTCCAGCTGATTGCCGGAGAGACGAAGGCACCCGATGGCGTGCTCAAGTGGGGCAACACCATCAGCTACAGTTACTTCCCCAAGAACAACGACGCCTATTTCGGTTGCGACCTCTCCCTCGTGGATTGGCTGCGCCAGTACAGCAAGGAACAGGACGAAACGTTCATCCGCGGGTTCCTCGGCCGTATGCTCTTTACCGGCGAAGAATCCCTCAAGAGCGCGAACGTGCTCAGCGGTGGCGAAAAGGTGCGCTGCATGCTCAGCCGCATGATGCTCAGCAACGCGAACTGCTTGCTCCTCGATGAACCCACCGCACACCTGGACCTGGAAGCGATTACCGCCCTCAACAACGGCCTCACCGCATTCCAGGGCCCCATCATCTTCTGCTCCCAGGACCACGAATTCGTGCAAACGGTCGCAAACCGCGTGCTCGAACTCACGCCGAACGGTGTACTCGACCGCTCCATTACCTTCGACGAGTGGCTCGAAACCAAGAAGAAAAAGAAATAACACTTTATCGGGAATTTCGCCGCATAATCGCCGAAAAATTGCCGAAAGATATTCAAAAAAAGCATTTCGTCAAGGAAATGCTTTTTTCGTTTTGAATTTTTATATATTTAGCGACATAGGGATAAAGGAGAAAATTATGAACAACATTTCCAAGACCTTACTCGCAATTTTTACCGCCTTTTCTGTCGCCACTTTCGCGGCAGAGAAAGTCTACATGGCTCCGGTCGGTACCACCAACATTCACAGCGACTACGGCATCGCCGCGCAGAAACTCATGAAAACCTACATCGAAGACGATGGCAGGTTTATTCTTGTTGAGGGCACAGCCGCCGATAGCGTTGTGCTCGAGAAACAGGAAACCGTCAAGAACAAGGCGGTAGAAAAAGGCTGCAGCAAATACCTCATCGCGGAATTTACCCGCCTGGGCGACAACGTGATTCTATCCTTCAAGCTCTACGGCACGGATAGCGACACCCCCGTATGGCAGGACCGCCTCAAGGCTGCAAACCCCGATGACTTTGACCCGATTATCCAGCGCGTGGCCCGCACCATCGGCACAGACGAAAAGGCGACCAACGACCAGGATATATACAACATAACAGAAAACGAGGTCAAGGCCCCCAAGCGCAAGAAAGTGAATTCCTACTTCGGTATCGGCATCGGCGGAATGGTGCCGCTCGCCCCCGAAATCGAAATGGCCCCAGGCCTGAACCTGTTCGGCATTTACGATACGCAAAGTATCCTCTTCGGGATTGACTGCAACCTGTGGGGTATGAGCAGCGACTCCCGCTATTCCTATGCAGATTTTGGCATTTCGGCCTACTACGCATTCGGCCGTAAGTTCATTGCCCCCTATATCGGTGGCGGCCTCAGCTTCTCTGCCGTCGATTACGAGACTGAAGTGTCCTATGTCGCCGAACGCGAATATTACGACTATGATATTCAAGGATACAGGACCACGAAAGAGACGGAATACAATACCTATGTCGATGACAAGAGCGGCATCGGAGCATTTATTGGTGGCGGCGTGATGCTCAACCGCGCAAGCAGTATCATACTCCTTGCCGAAGTCAAGTACTTTGTCAACTTCTTCAAGCTGACAGAACCGAAAGGCACTGTTACCTACGAGCAGTGGAAAGACTACGACTGGTACGACAACGATCTCCCCACCAAGTCCGATAAACTCTTCCAGGGCTTCATGTTCAACCTCAAGTTAGGCTACGGTTTCTAGTGAACACAAAACGCAACATAGTCCTCCTGGGCTTGCTCGCGTTCGCACTCACGTTGAGCGGGTGTTACTTTAGCCGCACGACGATTAGGACAACCGACGGCAAAGACTACAAGATTTATGGCGACGACGAACTCATCTGCGAAAGTAGCCAGGACTGCAAGATTGGCCAGCGCGGAGCACCGCACACCATGGAACTGAAGGCGGTCAAGGGCAATACGGTCGTCGGGCGCACCACGATAAAGCGCGAGATAACCACGGCATCTGTCATGTGGGGTTTTGTTTCGTACTTTACCACGCTGTTCGTTTACCAGGCATACCCCGACAACGTGTATATCCCTATCGACTACAGCAGCGAGATGGTGAGCCGGACGGTGCGCGAGACGGGTGGCAACGACTGGAACACTTCGCCCTACAAGTCGCAAGGCAGCGCATGGGACAGACCCGGTTACGAGCCGAGTGCCGAGGAATACAACGCACCCGCCGAGGAGTATTGAGACAAGGGAGGGTTCGGCCCTCCCTTTTTTGCCTAAAAAAGGCCATTTTCAGTTGACAATAAGGGAAATATTTTTATATTTGGCACGTAACCTAAGGAACGTAGTAAATGTTGAATAAAAAGAATCTCATTCTTATCGCAATCGGCGTTTTACTGCTCGCAATCGGATTCCTTTGCCTCGCCACCGGCCCGGCAGATAATCCGGTAAGCCTCACGGTTGCACCTCTTATCCTGGTGTTTGCCTACCTGGTCGTGATTCCCGTAGGGATCCTCTTCGGCGGCAAGAAGCAGGACAAGCAGGACTAAAATCCCGGGCGATTAGCTCAGTTGGTTCAGAGCGTCTGCCTTACAAGCAGAATGTCAGCGGTTCGAATCCGTTATCGCCCACTACCGAGAATCGGAAACGATTTGGGGTGGTAGCTCAATTTTGGTTAGAGCACCGGCCTGTCACGCCGGAGGTTGCGAGTTCAAGCCTCGTCTATCCCGCGAATAAGCCCTCTCACTTGAGAGGGCTTTTCGTTTGCAATTTTTACGCGCAGTTACCAGAGGTACAGGCCGAGCGAAAGCGAGAACTGGTGAGTCATGAAGCCCGCATCGATATCTATGGAAGTATCGACGTATTCTCCCAGGTCGTAATCGTAATAGCCCGAGCTCGACGATTCGGTAAAATATCCAAACTGCATCATGTACTTGAATCGCGCGATGAGGGCGAACGATATCCCGCCAAGGCGCTTGGGCTTGGTCGCAAACAAGCGCACATCCGCATTGACGCCCAGCATCAACACCGTCGAAATATCGGCATCCGACCACATGAAATTGTAATTGCCCACACCCGCAAAGGGTTCCGCCTTCAGCCACCTGGAATCAAAGACGGTGTACCCGAGCGTAACACCCACAGTCTCGTCCTCGCCGCCACCCGCAACATAAATATGCGATTCGCCCACAGGCTTGTTTATAAGTCCATAACTGAGTAACCCGTTCAGGGATATACGGCCAAACTGGAGACTAATTTCACCGATAAAGCTAGAACCCATCTCGGAGTGGAAATAATCTGTGGCATCGCCCGTCATGAACCCGAGCCACTGGCCCACAAACACGCCCAGGCCGCCCGTATAGTACTTGTGCTTGAACGGATCCCTGTAGAAATCGCGGTAGGGCTGCATAATCTTTTCGACAAACGGGATTGTCAGTTCCTTAAAGATTCTCGAGTACGTGGACTGCGGATACTTGCCCACAAAGTCCCGGGCACACGTCAGGAAATGTTCCACGTTCGTGGTATCGTACAGCGTTGTAACCGTAAACGACACACCGTAAACCGTGACCGGAACCTTATTGATTATAAGCTCCGAGTAAAGCAGGGTGCGGTACAGGTCCTTGTATTCATCGGAAACGCTTTCCGAGGGAACGACGCGCGCATGGAGCGAATCCGCCTTGGTGGAATCGAACGGAGAAAGGTTCCTGTACAGGTAACGCGACAGCGGGTCATCCTCGCTAGCCCGGCTCTGCCAGTTTGGCTTGAAAGCCGAATCAAGAATGGTGCGCCTCATATCCGCATAAAGTTCAATCCCCTGTTCGTACCTGCCCGTCTCCATGTCGGCAAGGTACTCCTCGAAACGCGTCAGTGGCGCGCCTTCTTCCACATTCGTCTTGAGGTAATCTAGCGCCTGCCCCGCGCGGGCCGTATCGCCCGATTCCAGCGAAGTCTTGAGCACGTCGCGCGCACGCAGGAAAAGTTCCTTCTTGGAAGGTTTCGACGAGGAATCCTGTGCCATAGGCACAGAAAAACCGAGCAACAGGAATGCGGCGAAAAGAAATGTTGCAAACCTTACCATAAGAGAATCCCGAGGCCTAGAGCAAAGAAGGGCGTTACACCGGAGCCGTTGACAAGCGTGTCATCAAATTCCATATACGTAATACCGAACTTGCCCGTCAGCGTCATGCTGAAGAATTTCGAGTTAGAGGAGAACAGGTAAGTCGTGAGGAACTTGAAATCGACATTCGCGGCCAGGGTAAATCCGAAACTTTCGGCATACATATCGTTGTTGCCCTCATTAAAATACTCCCTTTCCCCATCCGGCCTTGCAAGATAGCCATCTTGCTTCGCTTCAAGAATCATTGCGGGCATTCCCAGACCGATGTAGGGGCGAACCTTCAAGAAACGGCTGTCATAAGCAACAAAGCCCAAGCCAAGCGAGTACGACGCCACCCCTTCCATGCCGGAAGGCAGGAGCTCGAAGGAAATCGCGAAACGCTTGATTTGCAGGTAGAGTTCGAGGTATATTCCCGGAGGTTCCGGCTCGAACAGGTCGGAACGGTACAGTTCGTCCATCCCGAAGGCAAGACCACCCGAAATGAAGAACACGTTGAAACCGAGCCCGCCGGTATAGAAGTTCCTCGCGATGTTTTCTTCGCGGTGTTCCTGCCTGTCCTTGTCCCAGAGGGTACCGAAATCATTACGGAAATAGGGGCCGGCAACGCTATTCTCTATCCATTTCGCGTCGGGATGGTCCGGATATTTTTCGAGGAACATTTGCGAGAGCCTAGCAATCCGTTCGTTTACCTTGTTATCGCGGTAGGCATCGTTCAAGAGCAGGAGAATCTTGAGTTCGAACTTATCGCTTTCGGAAAGGGAACTGGAATTGTCTATGTCTTTTTCCACCTGCGCTAGCAGCGATGTCGTAGAATCGAACTTGGAGATTTCCTTCTTGATATACAGCATCAGGCCGTCATTTTCGGCATAGCGCGCATTTTCATTCACCAGGTCATTGTAGAAGTTCTTGTACCTCTTCACTTCGTACTGGAGCAACTGCGGCCACATCTTTTGGCGGATAAGCAAGACTATCACCTCGACATCGACCAACGGAACCATGTCCTCGGTTTTCTGGGCATCCAGTTCCGCGATACCGCTTGAAACCTGCGCCGTATCGCGCTGTTTAGCGGCCTCGAGAAGCGATTCGCGCAACTGGTAGATTTTCTCCATTTCCGTGCCGGGTTCTGCAACCAGCGACTGCTCGAAAGCATCCGTCGAGGACACAGAAGAAGCGGAATCTGTAGAACCGGAAGGTTCAGAGTTCCGCATCAGCGATTTTTCAAAGTCATCGAACTCGCCCGAGAAGGCGAAGGGAGCCGTCAAAAGCGCAACAACAAATAGAAACTTAAACTTACGCATCATCACTTCCGCTCCTTCTTTTCCTTTTCCTCGGCAGCCTTAATCTGCTTCTGCCACCTGGTAATCAGCGGAGCCTCGGCGTACAACAAGTCAACATGCAGAGTCAAGCAGTGATAAGTCGTGGTCATATACTGCGTGTAAAGGAAGGCAGTATTCGTCTGCGCATTCTTGACGTAGACGATGTTTGCGCCTACGCGCCTCGCCTCTTCGCGAAGGAATCCGACGGTTCCCGCATCAGAGCAGCCCACATCCGCCTCCGTCTGAACAGTACCAAGATACTTGAATTCGGGAGGCAACAGCGGAACAATGGCTGCATTCACAAAGACAACCTGCGCGAGTGAATCGAGCGGGGTCGGATTTTCGGGCATGCCGACAGACCGGTGCGGAGGCGCGAAACAAGCCGAAAGGAACAGTGCCGCAGTCATGAGGAGAACTAATCCAAGATACTTCATGCTATAAATCCCCCACGCAGCGCACGTTCATGTAGTTGTCCCAGTTCGGCCCCCAATTAGTCCCGAGAATCGAATTATGAGAATACAGCGACAAGGTTAGCGAACTGCGGTAACCATTGCTGATATCGGTCCAGAAGACAGTTTCGGTACCAAAATACTCGAAATAGTTACGGCTGCTACTCTTGTAGCCTGCAGGGTATGCATTGAACCCGAGTTCATCGGTCCCCAGCGGAGCATCATCCGACTCTTCCCAGTACGATTTCGACTTCAGTACGTACCCGTTGGAAACACCCCCGATAAACTGCACGAGCTTTTCGACATCTTCTTCCGTGGGCAGGCGCATACCGGGAAGGCATACGCTAGAATAATCGTCGTTACCGTATGCGGCATCGTCCCACATGTAATAGCGCCCGCACTTGATTCCCAAATCATCGCACTGAGGATTGGTACGGCTATACCGCGTTTCATAGTCCAGGTTTTCGGCCATCCAGACCAGGTCGCCCAGGACAATCGCCTTGTACACCTTGTTGTCGCGCGTGTCGAGAATCTGCACGGACTCGACATTCTTGAACTTTTCATGAAGCGCGACGGCATCATCCGAGGTCTCGTGGACATCAGGCAACTTCTTGTCGGTACTGGATTCACCCAGCGCAACCCAGTACCCTTCACTGCAGGCGTAGTCCTTACCCCGGTAGTTGTCGACATGTACCACCATACCTTCGTGCTTGCTATCGCAGTCCGGAAGGTCTCCTAGTTCATCGGCATTGTACGAGGGGGATGTGCCGGAGTAATCCTTATCGGGGGCGTAACCCACGTCTGCCGAGCACGCCAGCAAAAAGGACAACGCCACAGGGAACAGTAAGTATGTGTTTTTCTTCATTACGGATAAATATACATCTTTATGAATTTATCCGCAAGGAAAAAAGAAAAACTCTACCAAATCATAGCACCAAGGCTTACCGAGAACACGTGGTTTATGTAGGAGTCATCCACCTTGAAATAGTTATCGGTCCAGTAATCATCGGTAAATTTTCCAAATGTCGCAATGTACTTGAAGCGTAGCACCAGCGCATACGAAACGTCATACAACCCCTGGGGCCTTGTGGAAAACAGGCGGATATCGGCATTCGCCCCCATGACATACGTAGCGGAACTTATATCGTCCCAACCGTTATCAAAATAATCCTGACCAAAGCCAATAAAGGGCTGCAACTTAACGAACCGCGAATCAAACACGGTGAAGCCGACCGTAAGCCCGAGGAAGGGATCCTCAACTTCTTCGTCATGGCTCTCCTCGGTAAAGTATCCTGGCTGCTCATAGAGGTATGTAAATCTATGAATCAGGCCCCACCCGTAGAAGAATCCCAACGAGATTCGACCAAACTGCATTTCCAGGTCAAGCAAGAACGACGAACCCATCCTCACATCGAGATAATCGTTCACGTCGCCCGTCGTAGTACCAAACCACTTGCCCAGGAATGCAGAGACATCGCCCCTATAGTACTTGTGCTTGAAGGGATTCTTGTGAAAATCGCGGAAGGGTTTCATGACATCTTCTACATAGGGAATCAGTTGATTCTTGAAAATGTTCGCATAGGTCGTATTGGGGTTCTTTTCCACATAGTCTTTCGCATACGTGAGGAAAGACTGCACATTTGTCGTATCGTAAATAGCAAGCCTTGACCCACCATAATACCTATTACCTGCACGGTTGAAAACGAGTTCCGAATAAAGTAATGCTCGGTACAAACCCTTGGATTCATCGCTTATTTCCGGGGATTCCTGAATGCGGGCATAGAGCGAATCGGCCTTCGTGGAATCAAACGGGGAAAGGTTCCTGTACAGGTAATGCGACAGCGGGTCTTCGGTGGCAGCGCGCGGATCCCAGTTAGGGTTGTACGTAGAATCGAGAACGGTCCGTCGCATATCGGCATACTGGTCAAGGCCCCGCTGGGTGCGCCCCACCTCCATGTTCGCGAGGTATTCCTCAAAACGCGTAAGCGGCGCACCCTGCGCCACGTTCGCGGCAAGGTAATCCAGAGCCTGCCCTGCGCGGGCCGTATCGCCCGATTCCAG
>FLNZ01005333.1_pt1 | contig 12034 bp, 5 predicted proteins | sample 1140391 | NCBI WGS metagenome assembly FLNZ01 (sample SAMEA3878171, study PRJEB12797) | bioreactor metagenome | biome: Moose rumen | place: Sweden | collected 2011-10
CCTTTCAGTCTTTTCAATGAACTTCTTTTGGCCCCTCCTTTCGGCTTCCGGGGCAGAAAAACCCGCTCGTTTCCGAACGGGACTGCAAAGGTACTAACTTTTTCCTTTCTGGCAAACTTTTTTGGAAGTTTTTTCAAATAATTTTTAAATTTTTTCAAAAAATCCTTAAAATCAATCACTTACGAAAAACGGCGGGAGAAACCCCCGCCATCATACTCTATAAAACGCTTACTATCAATTATTTGAGCGCTTCTATAACCGCCTGGTTCACCGCCCTGAGCTTTTCTTCATCCATCTTGATTACCTTGCGGTCGTAGGTCATGAGGCCGTTCACTTCTATCTCCACGTCGGTGGTCTGGGTATACACGGCCGCCGACACCCCGGAGGCAATGGTGGGAATGAGCTGACGGGCATATTCCTGATACTGTTCAAACACCTCTTCCCCGGAATGGTACTGGATATAGCCCCAGTTGCGGTCCGGCTGCCAGAGGTGGCCCTCCACGGCCCAGCCTATACCGCCGTATTCCCCCAGCACGTCTATCTGCAAGCCGCCGGAAGTGAACTTCATGTGCGGATCCGGATAATTGTGGCTGTCGAAGATGTCGCCCACCGGGTAAGAATTGCCGCCGGAAGCCGGATTCACCAGCCGGGAAGGATCGGCCTGTTTTGTAAAGGCCACCGCCTCTTCCGTGCGGAACTGGGCCCAGGCCTCGTTGAAAGGCACCCATACCACAATGGAAGGATGGTTGGACAGTTGGGCGATAATCTCACCCCACTCCTTGTAATAAGTGGCGCAAGCCTCCTCGCTCAAGCGGGAATCGTCTTCCGGCGAGGCCCACTTCCACTGTTCCCAGCGGCCATGGCGGCTGTCGGTGATGGAAGGCATGTCCTGCCAGACGAGAACGCCCAGACGGTCGCACCAGGTGTACCAGCGCTCCGGTTCCACCTTGATGTGCTTCCGGATCATGTTGAAGCCGAAGTCGCGGGTTTTCTGGATGTCGAAGCGGAGCGCCTCGTCGGAGGGGGCGGTATAAAGCCCGTCCGGCCACCAGCCCTGGTCCAGAGGACCGAACTGGAAGAGCGGAGCCCCGTTGAGGCCGATCCGCCGGATGCCGGCAGCATCCCTGACTTCGGAGACGGTACGAAGGGCCGCATAGCCCTTCACCCGGTCCAGCACTTTCCCGTCCCGTTCCAGCGTCACGTCCAGCGCATACAGGTAGGGATGGCCGGGCGACCACAGCTGCGGCTGTTCCAGTGCAAGATGGAACGTTTCCCCGATGGGTGCCGACGCCTGGGCCAGCACCGCCCCGGCAGGTTCTTCCGTCCCATATCCCACGGCGCCTTCCCGCACGCTCACCACAGCCAGGTCCCCTTCCCGGGCCCCTTCGGCAAAGACCGTAAAATCCCAGCCGCCGGCCCCGGGAACGGCGGAATACCGCTCTACGGAGGCTTCCGGTACGGGCTCCAGCCACACGCTCTGCCAGATGCCGGTGACGGGCGTGTACCAAATGCCGGAAGGGTTCGTCACCTGCTTCCCGCGGGGCTGCAGGTCGTTGTCCGTTCCGTCCAGGACCCGGACCACCAGCGTCTGTTCCCCTCGCTTTTGCAGATAAGGCGTAACGTCAAAGCCGAAGGCCGTGTAGCCGCCGGTATGCCGGCCCAGGTAGCTGCCGTTCAGCCAGACGTCGGCCTGCCAGTCTACCGCACCGAAATGCAGCAGCACGCGCTCTTTCCAGCCACGGGGCAGCTTGAAGCAGGTCCTGTACCAAAGCGCCTGGTCCTCGCCCACACGCTTTCCGACGCCCGACAAGGCCGATTCGGCACAGAACGGAACCAGGATTTTTCCGTCGGCTTCTTCCGGAAAGCCGGAAAAGCTTTCAGGATCCCCTTTGGGCAGGATGGCATAATCCCACAAACCGTTCAGGTTCTGCCACTGCTCCCTTACCATCTGCGGACGGGGATAGGCCTGCCATACGGCCGAAGGGTCCAGGGTTTCACCCCAAACGGTGGTAATCTTGTCCCCTGCCGGGGCCCAGTCTACGGAAGGGTCGGCCGACTGGCAGCCAACGAAAAGAAGGGCCGCAAGGCCCCAGAAAGCAATTTTCTTCATAATTTGGCAACAAAAGTTTGTGCGGCCTTGGAACGGGGAAGCAGCTGTTTCGCGGCCCTCACCCAGGCGTCGGCCTCGTTTTCTCCCACGCCCTTGACGGGGAAGATCCCTTCCACATCGCCGGCCGTGGCGCGGATTTCCATCTGCAAGGCTATCTGGCTCATGGCGCCGGGCGTTTCCATCCGTTCCTTCACCTCCATGCCAACCGCAAGGGGAATGCCCTCGTCGGCCACCGTGAGTCCGCCGGCTTCCAGCATCTGGGTAAAGCGCTGCACCAGAATGACGGCGGCTTCTTCCGGGATGTCTTCGGCGGGCTTAACGCAGTAGGTCTGGGCCCATACGCCCAGACCTGCCATAAGCAAAAACGCTCCTGTAAGCAAGAACCGTTTCATAGCCATTATTTTACATCATGCCACCGGCGGGCATGGCGGGAGCGGCCGGAGCGGGTTCCGGGATGTCCACTATGCCACACTCGGTGGTGAGGAACATGCCGGCCACGGAAGCGGCGTTCTCCAGGGCCACGCGGGCCACCTTGGTAGGGTCGATGACACCGGCCTCATACAGGTTCACGTACTCGTCGGTACGGGCGTTGTAGCCGAAGTCGCCCTTGCCCTCGCGGATCTTGTTGATGATCACGGAAGCCTCTACCCCGGCATTCTCGGCAATCTGGCGGAGCGGCTCCTCGATGGCACGCTCGATGATGCGGATACCGGTGGTCTCGTCTTCGTTCTCGCCCTTGAGGCCCTTCAGCGCCTCTGCGGCACGGATGTAGGCCACGCCGCCGCCCGGGAGGTAACCTTCCTCAACTGCTGCACGGGTGGCGTTGAGCGCGTCGTCCACGCGGTCTTTCTTCTCTTTCATCTCCACCTCGGTGGTGGCGCCCACGTAGATCACGGCCACGCCGCCGGCCAGCTTGCCCAGGCGCTCCTGGAGCTTCTCTCGGTCGTAGTCGCTCTTGGTGGTCTCTATCTGGGCGCGGATCTGGTCGGCCCGGTCCTTTATGTCGGCCTGGAGGCCGGAACCGCCCACGATGGTGGTGTTCTCCTTGGTGATGGTGACCTTCTCGGCACGGCCCAGCATCTGCACGTTGGCGTTCTGGAGGGTGAAGCCGCGCTCTTCGCTTATAACCACGGCGCCGGTGAGGGTGGCAATGTCCTGCAGCATTTCCTTGCGGCGGTCGCCGAAGCCCGGAGCCTTCACGGCGGCCACCTTCAGGGTGCCCCGCAGGCGGTTCACCACCAGGGTGGTAAGCGCCTGGCCTTCCACGTCTTCGGCAATGATCAGGAGGCTCCTGCCTTCACGGGCGACGGGCTCCAGCACAGGCATCAGGTCTTCCATGTTGGCAATCTTCTTGTCTGTGAGGAGGATGTAGGCGTCGTCCAGGACGGCTTCCATCTTGTCTCCGTTGGTCATGAAATAAGGGCTGATGTAGCCGCGGTCGAACTGCATGCCTTCCACCACCTTCACCTCGGTCTCGGTGCCTTTGGCTTCCTCTACGGTGATGACGCCGTCCTTTTTCACCTTGGCCATGGCGTCGGCGATGAGTTTGCCGATATGGGCGTCGTTGTTGGCGCTCACGGTGCCCACCTGCTCAATCTTGGAGTAGTCTTCCCCCACGGCCTGGCTCTGGGCCTTCAGGTTTTCCACCACGACGGCCACAGCCTTGTCGATTCCCCGCTTGAGGTCCATGGGGTTGGCGCCGGCGGTCACGTTCTTGAGGCCCACGTTGATGATGGCCTGGGCCAGCACGGTAGCGGTGGTGGTGCCGTCACCGGCCTGCTCGTTGGTCTTGGAGGCCACCTCCTTCACCATCTGGGCGCCCATGTTCTTGAACTGGTCTTCCAGCTCCACTTCCTTGGCCACGGTTACGCCGTCCTTTGTAATCTGGGGTGCACCGAATTTCTTTGCAATAACCACATTGCGGCCTTTGGGGCCCAAGGTTACCTTCACTGCATCGGCGAGGGCGTCGGCACCTTCCTTCATGGAAGCGCGCACCTCGGTATTGAATTTGATTTCCTTTGCCATAACTTACAGGATTGCTAAAATGTCGGACTGTTTCACAATGAGGTATTTCTTGGTGTCTACGGTAACCTCCGTGCCGGCGTACTTGCCATAAAGCACCGTCTCGCCCACCTTCACTTCCATGGGTTCATCCTTGGAGCCGGGCCCTACGGCCACAATCACGCCCTGCTGCGGTTTTTCCTTGGCATTGTCCGGGATGTAGAGGCCCCCGGCGGTCATGGTCTCGGCCTCTTTGGGCTCTACGACCACTCTTGTTCCTAATGGTTTGAGCATAGCTATTTGTGTTTTTATGTTGTTCTTCTGTGTCCGGAGATTCTTCGCTTCGCTCAGAATGACAAGGCAGCTCAGAATGACATTCGGACGGCTGGAAATAATCAAGTGCTGTGCCAAGTGTGCCAGACTGACAATTTGGCAGGGACTCTTGCCAGGCGGTTTTTACTGGGCGATGGTGAAGCCTACGGAGACGCTGTTCCCCTCGGCATCCACGCAGGTGAGGGTGTGCCTGCCGACGGAAGGCGCCAGGCGAAGTTCGTGGATGAAGCGGGTTTCGCCCACGTATTCCTGGTCCAGGTGCCACCAGACGGTGGCATCGGCCTTCCTGTGCGCCAGGCGGAACACGGCGCCCTCCACCTTCCCGTCCAGCTGGCGGGGCAGATACAGGGTGGTGCCCCCGGAAGGATAGATGAATTCCATCAGCGCGGTGGAAGTGGATTTCACGGCCCCGGTGTATTCCGGATGGTGCGGCTTGTAGTACCACTCCATGGCCGGGGTGAGGGTGAAGACGCCGTCGGCGTGGTAAGGGCAGGGATCGCTTTCCAGTCCGGCCGACGGAATGAGCATGGGCAGCGGGTTGGGGCAGTCGGGGCCGGCCAGCATGCCGCTGTCGGCACAAACATCAGCCCACACCCCCGGCGTTTCGGCCACGTTTTCGGCCATTTTCGTGGACGAACCGGGATCCGGGAACCAGCGGCCGCTCTCCGGCAGCAGGTTCAGGATCTCGAACAGGGCGGGACCGGCTGTACGCGCACCGGTAAGGCCCGGGACGCCCTGCCCTTCGGCATTCCCGGCCCAGACGCCGATGGTGTAGTCCGGCGTCATCCCCACGGCCCAGGCATCCCGGAAGCCGTAGCTGGTGCCGGTCTTCCAGGCAGCCCGCCGCACCGATGAAATGAGCCGCCAGTCCAGCTCGTCGGGCCGGTTCACCTCCTTCAGCGCCTCGAAGGTGTACCACAGGGCCAAGCGGTCCCACTGCGGGGCCGGGCTGCGGTCAGGCTCCAGATAGCCCATGTAGTAGCGGACCAGGGAGGCATAGGCGGCCGTGATTTGGTCCAGCCGGGCCTCGCCGCCGCCCAGGATAAGCGACAAGCCGTAATGGGAGGCCTCCTTCTGCAGGGTGGTGATGCCGCAGCGCTGCAGCAGCTCGTGGAAGCTCGGAACCCCGTAGGAGCGCAGCAGGAACACCGCCGGCACATTGAGCGAGCGGGCCAGCGCCTCGGAGGCGTGTACGGCCCCGTAAAACTGGTGGTCGAAGTTCTGCGGGGCGAAACCGCCCATGTTCACCGGAACGTCCGGCAGCAGCGTCTGCGGCAGGATAATCCCGTCCTGCAGCGCCGCCGCATAGAGGAAAGGTTTGAGGATGCTCCCGGTAGAGCGGGCCGATGCCGCAATGTCCACCTGCTTCCCGGGCCGGTCCCGCTCCGGCGAAGCGTTCCCCACATAGGCCACCACTTCCCCGCTCCGGTTGTCGACGACCACCGCCGCCAGGTCGGCCACACCCTCCCGGGCCAGCTCGTCCGAGCGCCGGCCGACGGCGGCCTCCACGGCCTTCTGCAAGGAGAAACGCAGCGTAGTTGTTGTCTGGACGCCCTTGGGGCAGCCCTCCACGTAGTGCGAAGCATAGGAAGGAAGCGGAAGGGGTGCATCCGGGAGGGGTTCCGAGAGGGCGGCTTCGTACGAGTCCTGGTCCAGGTCTCCGTGATCCAAAAGATTCTTAAGCAGGCGGTTCCGCTTTTCCAACAGCGCGTCCCGGTTACGGCCGGGGTGCATGGAAGCAGGCGCATTTGGCAGCACCGCCAGCGTGGCGGCCTCCCCCCAGGAAAGCTCCCCGGCGGGCCGGCCGAAGTAGCGCCAGGCGGCGGCTTCCAGCCCCACCACATTGCCGCCGAAAGGAGCGTAGGAAGCATACAGGGCCAGGATTTTCCGCTTGGAACAGCGGAGTTCCAGCCGCGTAGCCAGCACGGCCTCCACCAGCTTCTGCCACAGCGTGCGCTCTTTCTGGCGGGAAAGCCGGATCACCTGCATGGTGAGAGTACTGCCGCCGCTCACCACATGCCCGGAGCGGATGTTGTCTGCAAGCGCCCGCACCAGCGACACCGGGTTCACCCCGGGATGCCACCAGAAATGCCGGTCCTCGAAGCGGACCACGGCCTTGGCATAGCGCTCCGGCACCGTGTCGCAGGGCGGGAAGCGCCACTGCTCGTCCGCGGCAATCCGGGCGCCCAGCAGTTCCCCTTCGGCCGAATACACCACCGTGGAACAGGGCACGTCCTTGAAAAGGTTCCGTGGCAGGCAAAAAAGGTAGCCCAGCAGGAGTGCTCCTGCCAGGCCGCCTATAAGTATTTTTTGCTTCTGCTTCATCGGTATTCAGAAGGGCCTGTATACATCCCCGAACCCATGGCCAACCTCGGCCGTGTAAGAGGAGGGGTCCCCTTTGGGGAGGGTCGCGAAGCGACGGTTCGGGGATGTATACAGGCCCTTCCCATTAGCGGGTTACAACAGCCGTTCCGGAAGCCGTGGCGGCATTGAGGGCGGGCTGGTACATGGCCTCGCAGGTGATGGCCGGGAGGGTGAAAGTGCCCTCGTAGGCCCCGCGAAGCTGTACCGTAAAGGTCTTGGAACGTCCGGCAGGCAGGCCGAAGAACCAGTTCACCCTGTCGTCGCGGATGTCCTTGTGGTCGTATCCGTCTTCCTCCCCGCCGCCGGTGAGACGGTCGTTCTGGATTTCCCAGCCGGAAGGAATCCTGCAGCTGAGAGCCAGGTTCTCCACGTCTCCCTGCGTGGCGTTGAACACCTTGACGGTGACGCTGAAACGGGTTCCCTGGGCCACCTGGGCCGGGTTCACCGTCTTGCCGTTTCCGTCCTTATAACTCACCTCCAGGCGGAGTCCGTTGGAACGGGCGGGAACCACCGTGCCGGCCGCCGGGCGGGACACCGTGACCAGCGAGCCGTACAGCGGGCCGTCGGCATTGTTCTTCACGCTAATGGCACCGGAAGCGGGAACCGTGGCCACGGAGCCGGTGGAAGCCATAGGGCTGCCGTTCACAGAAGCCTGGATGGAGGAGGTTCCCACCTTCTCGTACAGCCGGTGGAAGGCGATGGCCGCGAAGGCGCTTTCCTGGGTGGAAAGCCAGTTCATCCGGTCCACCGCATCCTGGGCCAGCGGCAGGGCGGCATTGATGCGTCCGGTAAGGGAAAGGGCCTCCAGGGCCACCATCCTGTCACGGAAGGAGGTGCCGTAAGTGAGGTTGTAAGGCAGATATTCGGGGAATTCGGTGCTTACCTCGTCCACCAGGCCCTCGGCAATCTTGGCCTTGCCGCTGAGGGCATAGGCCGACGCCAGCATCCACTTGGCCCGGTCGCCGATACCCTCGGCCTCGCGGAGCCGGTTCATGGCGGAAAGGTTGGCATTGCCGGTGGCGGCCAGGGTGTAGAGCCTGTAGCACTCGTCCAGGTGGGAGAAGGCGTTGTTGCCGGCAATCCGGTACGCCTGCGACATCTTCTTCTGGAAGCCTTCCCAGCTCTTGAGCACGCCCTTGTCCACCTCGAAACCGGCCTTGGAAGCCTCGGAGAGGAATTCCCCGGCCATGGAGCTCACCCAGGTGTCGGCCTGCTTGCCGGAACTCCAATAGGTGAAGCCGCCGTCCGCGGTCTGGCGGGCGTACAGCTTGCCGATGATGTCCGGAATCAGAGCCTTGGCTTCGGCCGCATCCTCCTCTGACAGCAGGGGCAGCAGATGCAGCATGGTGAGGCCCTTGGAAGAGAGCTGCTCCGAGCAGTCGTAGGCGTAGTCCCGCATGGAAAGGTACAGCCTCCGGGCGTCCAGGGCCGGGAAGCCGGCCAGCTGGAGGGTGGAACCTTCCCCTGCGTCCAGGCTCCGGGAAGCCCCGGCCTGGAGGGTGAAGCGCTGCACGTCGGCAATCTCCGGATTGGGATTCCGAACAGTCAGGGCGATGGTTTCCGAGGCTTTGTGACCGGCGCCGGAGGCCTCCACCGTAATGTGGGCCACACCCTCGCCGGTGGCCTTGAGGCCGAAGCGCACCAGCTGGTCTCCCTTCTCCGGGAAATGGGCCGTGAGGGTGTTGCCGCCGGTAATCTCAACGGGGCCGTCGGCCGATATTTTCACGGAAGCCTGCTTCACTGCGTCTTCCATGGCGAACACGTTCACCGGAACGGCCACTTCCTCTCCGCCGCCCAGCACCCTGGGCAGGGTGGTCACCACCATCAGCGGACTCTGCACCGGCACCGTGGCTTCCGCGCTGCCGTAGGCCCCTTCATGGCCGGCCACCACCATCACGCGCACGCTGCCCACGTACTGCGGGAGCTTGAGCTTGATCTCGTCGGCATCCTTGGCCAGAGTGCGGGGCTCCCGGAACAGCACCACCGGATTGAAGCGGTTGTCCTTGCGGGCCGCCACCACGTTGGCCTCGTCTCCGCCGATGGCCGCCAGCGGGGAGAAGCGGCCGCTGAAGGCCCCGATCACTTTGTCGTAGAGGTCCCAGGTCTTCACGCCCAGCGCCTCGTCCTTGTACATGGCTTCCCAGGGATTGGGCGTCTTGAAGGCCGTGAGGTCCAGCAGGCCCTCGTCCACGATGGCCAGGGTGTAAGTCATGGGCTTGCCGCTCTTCTCAGAGACCTTCACGGTGAAGGACTCTTCCGGATGCAGCACGTCCGGCAGGCTTATCACAGGCTGCAGACGGGACTCCGGATTCTCCACCTTCACGCGCTGCACGCCGTAGAGGCGCAGCGGGAGGTCGTTCACGGTGGAGCCATAGGGCTGCAGCAGGGTTACGTGCACATAGAAGTTGGGGGCCATCTCCCGGGTGACCGCGAAACTGTACGGAGTGTCTTCGTCGGAGGTGGAAACCCACTCGCGGCGGATTACGCCGCTGGCGTTCTCCAGGGAAACCAGGGCCTGGCCCCCCGGGGCGGCGGGGATGTAGACGGTGGCTTTCTCGCCGGCCTCATAGGAAGGCTTGTCTACGGAGAAGGTGAGCATGGTCAGGGATTCGGGATCTTGACGGCCGCCGCGGCCGCGGGAATCCGGCCAGTCGAAGCTGAAGAACTTTCCGGCCACATGGCCGCTGGAGAGGTCGCGGGCCAACACCAGGTAGCGGCCCCAGGCAGGATATTCTTCCCGCATGGAGAAGGAAGCGTCCTCGTCGGCGCTGCTGGTTACGGTGCCACCGGCAAGCTTGGTCACGGAATTGCCGTTCACGTAGGAATCCAGGTCTCCGCCGGGGTTGTCCCACCACCAGTTCCAGCCCACCTTGAACACGGCGTATTCAACCTTGTGGCCGCGCACGCGCTTGCCCGTGGCATCCACCACGGCCAGGCTCACGGTCTGGTCCTTGTCGGTATCCAGGTAACCGTTCTTGCTTTCCGGCAGCCTGACGCCCACATAGGAGCTGTACGGGGAGTACGGGAGCGTCTCGGTGGTGAAGCTCTCGTCGCCGCCCGGTTCCGTCACGGACGTGACGATGAAGGCGCTGAGCATGCCCGGAGCCCCTTCCGCGGCAGGAAGGTCCACCTGCACGGAAGACTCTCCGCTGGAAGAGAGCTTGGCGTTATAGAGGGTGTACTCCGCGCTGGAGAAGTTGGACGACGGGTCTGTGAAGGTGTATTTCTCGAACCCGGCGAACGGAGATCCGGACCCCTTGCGGAGGGTCATCTCCGCCCGGACGGGCATGTCGGCCGCCACGCCGCCGGAGAGCCAGTCCGCTGCGGTGCGCACGGTGATGCGCTCCCCTGCGTTGAGGAGGGAAGCGTAGCGGGTGTTGATCTTGAGGCGGTTGGGCTTCACGGTCTCTACGTGCAGCACCTTGTGGAAGGTGTTGCCGCCCACCTTGAAGTAGGCGTTCCAGTAGCCGGTGGGGTCGTCGGCCTTGGTGGGGATGCTGTAGCTGAAGAAGCCGTCCTTGCCGGAGCGGACCATGCGGGTGTGGAACTGCCCCTCGGGGGTGTAGAGCTCCAGGGTGGCCGGGTGGCCCTCCGGAAGGTTCTTGCCCTTGTCGGACAGGAGCAGGGTCACGTGGAGGGTGTCTCCGGGACGCCAGACGCCGCGCTCTCCGTAGATATAGGACTTGACGCCCTGCTGGAGCACCTGGCCTCCCACGTCGAAGCGGCTCAGGGAGCGTTCCGCCCCGCTGGAGATCTTCAGGTAGCCGAGGGAACCGCCGTGCCTGGCCACTACGGCGAAGGGCCTGCGCGGCAGCGTCACCTCTGCCAGGCCTTTCCCGTCAGTCTTGGTTTTGGCTATGCTTTGTAGCTGGTAGTCAAACACTTCCATCTCCATCCCAGGAATGGGCTTGGCGGTAAGAAGGTCTGTTGCGGCCAGCCAGAGCTTGTCTCCATCGGCATATTCCGCCAGGAGGCCTATGTCGGAGGCCAGCAGTTGCACGGAGGGGAAGCGGTCGGAATCCATGTAGAAGGAAGGCTTCTCCGGATTGTCCGAATCTTCCCAGGAGTAGTTCTCCCAGTCGTAGTCGTTGTCCCAGTAATAGGAGCTCTGGGTGTCCCACACCTTGTCGTCTTCCCGGGTGGGCGTGCCGGCGGGACCGCTCAGGCTGCGCATGGGTTCCTTGCCGCCGTAGAGGCTCTGGTCCAGGCGGAAGCTCAGGCGGATGCGGTAGATGGCGCCGGGCTCCTTCTTGATCAGGTCGCTCAGGTCGATGCTGTGCGTGTTCCACTGGTGCAGGTTCTTGGAGGCGTCCAGGGGGACGTCGCCCCGGTATACAAGACGGCCGCTGCGGCGCAGGCTGCTTTCCTCGCCCAGTTCGTTGTCCTGCAGGTACATGAGCACGTTTTTCTCGTAAATCTTCACCACACGCACCTCCACGGCGCTCAGGTTCACGGCCTTGAAGGGCAGGATGAGCTTGGACTTGTCCGGCAGGATGTTGCCCTTCAGGGGAATCTCCACGGCGGGGAATTCCTCCGTGCGGGCGAAGGTGCGCACGAACGGGTTGCCCAGGGTTTCCCCTTCGGCACTTTTCAGGGAACGGTCCAGGGTGAGGGTGAGGTTCTCTCCGCGGCCCTCGAAAAAGACGCGCAGGAGGGTGTCCTGCACCTGGACGTAGCTGCGGCGGGCGCCTTCCAGTTCTACCAGGCCCCTCAGGGTGGCGTTGGCGGGCGACTTGCTGAAGACCACGTCTATACTGGGCGTATCGCCCGTCACCTCTTTCACTTTCACCACGCGGAAAGCCCTGCCGTTGTCCGGCTCCAGGGGTTCTTCCCGGACGCGGGACGCATCGCGGCCCTTCACGGTGAAGCCGAAGCGGAACTGCTTCAGGTTGGCCTCCGGGATGTCGGCCAGCTTGTCCAGGGCCACGCTCACGGCGTAGTCCTGCCCTACCTTGAGGGCGCCTTCCTCAGGAATGAAACTCACGGACGAGGGGGAATTCCACAGGAGGGTTCCCTTCACGGCGGGGTTGAAGGAGAACAGGCCGTCCGTCAGCCGGGCGGCCTCGGGGATGTCGCCGGTGAAATCTACGCGGATCACTGCGTCGTCGGCCACAATGCCGCCCGTGTAGGCCTTGATGTACTGGGCGAAGGCCGTATCCGGGCTCTGGGCTGCGCTTTTCTGCCTGGGGGCGCAGGAGACCGCCAGCAGCATCAGGAAAGCAGCCG
>FLNZ01003319.1_pt1 | contig 11992 bp, 12 predicted proteins | sample 1140391 | NCBI WGS metagenome assembly FLNZ01 (sample SAMEA3878171, study PRJEB12797) | bioreactor metagenome | biome: Moose rumen | place: Sweden | collected 2011-10
CCTGCGTCGGCGGCGCCCCTTTCGTCGGCAACGGTGGCTGTCAACGGGCGGGCGGGCGAAAGTCGTCGCCCCGCGTCGGCGGCGCCCTTTCCTTTCATTCCGCATTCCTAATTCCTAATTCCTAATTGTTTTTTGAGCGGGTGGGATGAAAAAAATTTTTTCCGAACCCCTCGAAAGCCGGCAGGCGGGATCAAAAAATGGTCGAAGGCTGCTGCCTTCACAGGTTGGGCGGGAGATGAACATGAAAAAAATTTGTTTCATGCACCGCGCGAGCATTGGCGATACTCTCATGGTCACGCCGACGTATCGCGCCGTCAAGGAGTGCTTCCCAAATTGCAAAACCGTCGTCGTCACGTCGCACGCCGGATATGATCTCATGCTCGGCAACCCGCACATCGACCGCTTGATCCCGTATCGCAAGGGCGATCCCGTTTTGCCGATCATCAAAGGCATCTGGCGCTCCGATGTCGCCGTCATTTTCGACTATCACTATCGCAATGCACTCTACGCCGCGCTCGCGCTCATTCCGAAACGCATCGGCTACGGCAAAAATTTTATCAACGTCCGATTGAACGACGAGCCTCTTGAATTGTTCGAGCCGCTAAAATATCTTGCCGCCGTCAAAGACCTCGGCATTCACACCGACGATTTATCGCTCACTCGTCCCGTCGCCACCGACGCCGATCGCGATCACATCGATCGAATTATGCAATCGATCCTCCGCCTCGGTCAACGGCTGGTGATCATCGTGCCGTTTTCTCTCTCGACGCTCAAGGATTGGTCGACGGAAAATTATCGGCAACTGATACGTCGATTGCGCAAAAAAAATTGTGTGGCGGCGATCCTCGGAGGCGGTGATCAATTCGAGCAAACCGAGCGCGAATTCCCCGACGCGGTCAATCTGTGCGGAGTGACGAATTTGCGGGAGGCGGCGGAAATTATCTCTCGCGCGGAACTTTATATAAGCGGCTGCACGGCAATGCTCCATGTGTGCTCGACGACCGACACTCCGTCGATTGCGATCTACGGTCCGACCATGCCCGAGCAATGGGCGCCAAAAAAAAATTGCACGGTCATCACTCACAACCTGCCGTGCTCGCCGTGCTACAATCTCAAAGACCCGCCCTGCGTCGATAATAAATGCCTCAAAAATATTTCCGTCGACGAAGTTTGGCGCGCCGTCGAAAATATTCTTTAGCTCTCGATTGCCGTCTCGAGGGCTATTTTTATCATGTCGTTGAAGGAAGTCTCGCGCTCCTCGGGCGTCGTTTCTTCGTGCGTCACCAGATGATCGCTCACCGTGAACACCGCCAACGCCTGAGCGCCCGCGCCTGCCGCCAGCACATAAAGCGCCGCCGTCTCCATCTCGACCGCCAAGATTCCGTACTGCACGAGTTTTTCATTCAATGAGCGTTTACCGTCGCCGAAAATCCCGTTCGGATCGCCGTAGTCGTTATAAAATCGATCGACCGTGATGATGTTGCCGACCTTGACCGGCAGATTTAATTTCTTGGCGTTGGCGACCGCGCGGCTCAACAGATCGTAATCTGCAATCGGAGCGTAGGCGATCGCGCCGCCGAATACTTGTCGAATGAGCGATGAATCGGTCGTCGTGGCTTGAGCGATGAGCACGTCGCGAACCTTGACGGCGGTACTCATGCCGCCGCACGTCCCGACGCGGATCAGTTTTTTGCACTTGTAAACGTCGAGCAGCTCCTGAACGTAAATTGCGAAGGACGGAATCCCCATGCCCGTCGCTTGGACGGAAATCGGCACGCCCTTATATTTTCCGGTGAAGCCGTAGACATTTCTGATGTCGGTGTACATCCGCGCGGAGTCGAGAAAATTTTCGGCGATGTACTTTGCGCGGAGCGGATCGCCCGGCAGAAGAACGCGGTCGGCGATGTCGCCAAGGTTGGCGGCGTTATGAGGTGAAGGCATAAATATTCCTCCCAAAAATTTTTTATCCCACCCGCTAAGGGCAGCACCCTTAAAGCCATCGGGGCGAGGAATGATGGGGCGCCGTCGACGCTCCCACCCGTCAATGCCGGCGCCCAACATAAGTCACGGTTCCCACCCGCGCCGACGGCGCCCGAACAATTTCGCGGCGCAAAATCGGCGTCGTCGGCGGCGCGCTCACTTTTTAAAGTCGGCGCCCGATCGATTCGTCGATTCTCACCCGCGCCGGCGGCGCCCTCTCTTCAAAGTCGGGTGTTCGCAAGGTGCAAGGGGCGGGCGGGATTAATTATTTTCAGTCGTGATCGGAATGATCGTAGCGATCGTGGTTTTGATTATTGTGATCGGAATTGCGATCGTAATTGTGATCGGAGTCGTGGTCGTAGCGATCATGATTGGCGTCGGAATCGTGATCGGGCGGCGGGAGCGGATTGCCGTTTTCATCCTTCGGAGGCTCGGGCGGCTGACCGTTCTCGTTCGATTGATCGTTGCGACGCGGAGGACGCTGCCGATCGCTGTCCTTTTGATCGCTCGATTGATTGTCGCGATCTTTCATGTCGCCGCGATCTTTCATGTCGGGCGGCGGAAGCGGATTGCCGTTTTCGTCCTTCGGAGGCTCGGGCGGCTGTTTTTTATTATCCTTATCCGTCCGATTGTCGATCGTCTGCTCGACGGTCGCCGTCACCTTCGACGATTTTGCCTCGACCGTCGTAATGTTGAGCGCCGGAATGATCGTCAGCGCCCCGACGAGCAATCCCGCCAAAATTTTTTTCTTCATACCTATCATTCCTTCAAAAAAAATCGGGTACAGTCGAATTATACATCAAAAATTCGTCTAGATCATTAGCCGCCGATTATTTTTTCGTTAGAACGACGTAAAAAAAATACATGTGTTGGCGCTTGTCAACTGCAACGCGATCAACTAAAATCTCGATCGTGCGTTGGTGCAGACGCTCGCCGTCGAAGCGCACAGAGGAGGTTTTATTTCTACCGAAAGGTCGTGTTGAAAAATGATTCTTGAAAGGCTCGAGGCATTGCCCGTCGGCTCGTTTCATTACAAGTTGCTCGTCGTGACGGGGCTCGGCTGGATGTTCGACTCGATGGACACGGGGCTGATCTCGTTCGTGCTGCCGATGCTCACCAAGGAATGGGGCTTGACGCCGGAGCAAGCGGGCTGGATCGGCTCGATCGGACTGATCGGGATGGCGCTCGGCGCGGTGTTGGCAGGCACGATTGCCGATCGATTGGGGCGCAAACGAGTTTTCGCCGCGACGGTGATCCTCTACAGCGTCTCGACGGGATTGTGCGCGCTGGCGTGGAGCTACGAGTCGCTGTTATTCTTCCGATTTTTGGTCGGCTTCGGATTGGGCGGCGAATTACCGGTGGCGGCAACTCTTATGAGCGAATACGCTCCGGCTCAAATTCGCGGTCGCTTCATCGTCCTGCTCGAAAGTTTTTGGGGGCTGGGCTGGCTGGTGGCGGCATGCATCTCGTACTTGGTGATCCCGCACTTCGGATGGAAGATCGCGTTTGTGATCGGGACGCTGCCGGCGCTCTACGTATTTTTGATCAGAATGCACATGCCCGAGTCGGTTCGGTATTTAATCTCGAAAGATCGGATTGACGAGGCGAAAGATATAATTTTGGATCTCGAGTGCAAGCTCAACGTTCGGAGCCGCGACTTCGACGAGGAGTTGTCGCCGCTCGAGAAAGGGACGGAGGCGCAAGCGGCGCCGACGTTCTCCACATTGTGGACGGCGCAATATCGCATGCGGACGATAATGCTGTGGCTGGCGTGGTTCGGCATCGTCTATTCGTATTATGGGATATTCATGTGGCTGCCGTCGATTGTCTACTCTCAAGGATTCGAGATCGTCAAGACGTTTGAATACGTGTTGGCAATGACGCTGGCTCAACTGCCGGGGTATTTCGCGGCGGCGTGGTTGGTGGATCGGATCGGACGGAAATATACGCTGTCGATCTTCCTGCTGATGTCGGGGGTGTTCAGTTACTTCTTCGGCAATGCGACGACGCCGACGATGCTGTTGATGTTCGGAGCGGCGATGTCGTTCTTCAACCTGGGCGCTTGGGGCGTGATTTACACCTACACGCCGGAGCAATATCCGACGGCGATTCGAGCGCTGGGCTCGGGCTGGGCTGCGGGCTTCGGACGGATCGGAGGAATGTTGGCGCCGATGTTGGTTGGCGTGATGCTCGTGCACGGGATCGGCATGAACATGATCTTTGCGATGTTCGCGTCGGTGTTCGTATTGATCTCGGCGGTTGTGATGGCGCTCGGCGTCGAGAGCAAAAACAAGACGCTCGAGGAGATCGACGAGGCGATGATCGCTCCCGCGCACAACTCCTAAAGGATTTTTATTCGACAAAAAAATGGCTCCGTTCCGCGCGGAGCCTTATTTTATTTCATCGACATTAGCTCGCCAAACAACCGCCGTCGACAACGATCTCGATTCCCGTTATCCAGCGCGCACGATCGCTCAACAAAAACGATACCGCGCCGCTAACATCTGCAGGCGTGCCGAGGCCCAAAATATAATTGGCATATTCTTTTCTCTCTTCAGGTTTCAACCCGAGCTTTTCGGAGACGACTTCCGTCAGGTTCGTCGGAATCCACCCGGGACTGACGGCGTTCAATCGATGTTTCTTTTTACTGATCTCGCACGCCAAAGCCTTCATCGCCGAAAGCATTGCGCTCTTCGAGGCGGCGTAAAAACCTACACCTCTTACCCCCAAGTGTGCAGCAATCGACGTGATCCAAACATGAGACGAGCCCGCACTTACGTTGGCGCTCCTGCTGATCCGACTGAGGAACTCGACCGCGCCAATGAAGTTGGTATCCATCATTTGGCGAATGCGCTCCATGTCCAATGTCCTCAACGCGACGTTATGAACCACGCCTGAAACATACACCGAGCCGTTGAATTTTCCTTTGACACTCACAAATTTTTTCAACACGTCGTCAAGATTATCCTGCTCGAGAACATCCAACTTGGCAGTGACAACCCGATCGGCATAACCGCCGTAAATCTCATCCATCAGTTCTTTGCGACGGGCAAGCACCAGAACATTCGCCCCTGAGTCGAGCAAATCGAGCGCGATTTGTTTGCCGATGCCCGACGACGCTCCCACCACCGCAAAATTTTTTCCTCTGAAATCAAAGTTCACATCGCTCATATTTTTTAGTCTCCAAACAAATTACATTGTCCAAATCCATGATGACGGAGGCGATCGACAATCCAATTCCGAATCCCGACATCAAAACTTTTTTGTTCGGGCGCTCCGACCAAGCCGCACCGATCTCCGTCAACAACAGCGGGATCGTTGCCGCATCGGTGTTGCCTATATGCCACGCGTTGGCAATGACGGCGCTCGGCTCCAACCCCAATCGATAAGTCATGGCGTCGATTATAAGTTTTTGGGGCTGATGAAAAAGATACGCACCGATATCTTTCTTGTCGAGCCCCGAATCCGCAATCAACTCGTTGATGTTATCGACAACCATGTGCACGGCAAAATCCATCACCGCCATCCCGTTCATATGAGCTAACTCGTCCGGCTCGCGCGGCTCGGTTTTACCGGCGGCAAGGTTTTTGAGATATCTGTAGCCGCTCTCCTCGGAGTACAGATACTCCCAATATTTTCCGTAGCTCTGAATGTTAAACGTGATCGGCGCGGCGCCGTCTTTACGAGAGATGATTGCGCAGGAGCCGGCATCACCCGCAAGGACGGCGCGCCGAGTGCTCGTAGGCTTTGCTTTGCGAAAGACAACATTGCCGCAACACAACAAAATTTTTTTATCGCCGAGACCGCTGAGCATCGACGACGCCAAGTAAAGTCCGTAGACGAAGCCCGAACAGCCCAAATTGACATCGAAGGCGGCAATCTCGACGCTCAAGCCAAGACGCTTTTGAAGAACATACGCTGTCGACGGTCCTCGATAGTCCGGCGATTGCGTGATGAAAATCAGCGCGCCGATCTCATCTTTCGAGAAGCCGCCCGCGTCGAAAAGATGTTCCGCCGCTTGAAAACACATGTCGGAACAACAAACGTCGATATCGGCAATGCTCAAACTTTCAAAGCCCGTCGTGTCGATGAGCTTGCGAAGTTTTTTCGGCGACGCGATCCCTTCGCAATATTTTTCGACGGGAATGATATTCTCTGAAATAACGGCTGATACGCCCGCCAAATTGATTGGAGTCGTTTTCAACAGCATCGTCAGCTATCCTTCTTGACGAGCGCGAACAGATCGCCGAGCGTTTTTGCCGACCGCACCTTATCCGGCGGCACGCGCGTCGCCGACACCTTATTTGCCATCGACAGGAACGAGACGAAGCCGAGCGAGTCCCACTCCTCGAAATTGCCGAGATCGTCTTCGAGCGCGGGCGCCTCCTCCAAGTCGAGCAGCTCCATCATTTTTTCGATAAACATTTTCTTATCCATACGACAGACCTCCAACCGCGATATATTTTTTCTAACGTTGATAGTGTTTCGTCTTCAAAACAGTTAAATCATCCAAGTCCATGATGCAGGAGGCGACCGACAATCCGACGCCGAATCCCGACATCAAAACTTTTTTGTTCGACCGCTCCGACCAAGCCGCGCCGATCTCCGTCAACAACAGCGGGATCGACGCGGAACTCGTGTTGCCGATGTGTTGAGCGTTGGCAATAACCGATTCGGGATTAAGATTCAACGCCTTCGCAAGATCGTCGACCAAAAGTTTTTGGGGTTGATGAAATAAATACGCGCCGATATCATTGCGATCGACGTTGGCGGCGGCGAGCAAACCGTTGATATTTTCGACGACCTCATTCAGCGTAAAATCCATGATACCCATGCCGTCCATGTAAGAACGCCTTTTGGGTGGCTGACCGTTCTCGTCCGACTCATATTTGCCGGCGGCAATATTACTTTCGTATCTGCAGCCGAATCGTTCGCTGTAAAGCGCCTGCCAACGGTCGCCGTAACTATGAATTGCAAACGTTGTCTTGACTTCGGCGTTATCTCGCGAAACGATAGCGCAAGCCCCCGCGTCGCCAAAAATCACGCCGCGCTCAGTAGTCTTGGGTTTTTTGATGCGATTAGAGATATCTCCACAGCACAACATCACCCGTCGGACGTCCGCACTGCTCAACATTGACGCCGCCACATAAAGTCCGTAGACGAAGCCCGAACAGCCCAAATCGATATTGAAGGCAAGCAGATCACTCTTCAAATGCAATCGATCCTGAAGAATATACGCCGTCGCCGGTACGAGATGATCGGGCGATTGCGTGACGAAGATCAACGCGTCGATCGAATCGCGATCAAAGCCACCCTCATTGAAAAGATGCTCCGCCGCCTGAAAACACATGTCCGAGCAGCACACATCAACGTCGGCAATACTGAGACTTTCAAAGCCGGTAGTCGCTATGAGCTTATGAAGTTTTTTCGGCGACGCGATCCCTTCGCAATACTCCTCGACGGAAATAATTTTATCGGAGATAACCGCCGCCACTCCGTCCAAATGAATGGGCGTTGTATTGATCACCATTGTTTATCAGCCGCCTCCTCCGATATCAATTGGCGCGATCCTGATCGGAGTCGCCGCGCGTGATGTACCACGGGATCTCCGTCATCTGTTCAACCTTGCGACGGATATTATCGCTAAGAGAAACTTGACCGTTGATCTTCATGTGCTCATAATCGACGGGCTGAAAACGCGTCGGCATCATCACTTGATCCATCCAAATGGGGATTCTTCGGAAACCGACCGCCTCCAACCCGAACGCCGTTATGCCGGACAGACAATAAAAATCCCAAGCAATGACATCGGGATAGGTTTTGAGCATGGCGCTCGCCAAAACTATCGATGCTTCTGCTTGGAAACAAATGAACTCCACTATGCGACCGAGGCTGAATTTCCCACCAAAAATAGGCTCACGACGAAAAATCGCCAACCCCACGTACTTGTCGGCGTCGTTGTGAACCGTGACAAAACGATATTTCAGAACCGGCGAATCGATGTATCTCCATTTCAAAAAACGATAATCCCGTTGCGTCCCGATGGTCTTGGGCGCGACGACTTTGTGGTAGAACGCATCCCAACCGGTTTGCTCAAACTCGTCAACTCGAACTTTGAGAGCCTCGTTGTAATCGATCGGATGAACCTCCGGCAAGATGATCGGCGGCGTCGACTCGGGCAGCAAATACTTCATCACACTGTCCTTATCGACGATCCCGATCCAGCGCGGAAGATCCCTCGTCATATAGGCACCGTACGCCTCACTGATCTGATACGATATCTCGCTCAGTCCGAATGAGCACCCTGCGCTTGGCCCCCCCCTGTGAAATAACTTTCTCTTGGACGAGTAGGCGAACTCCGACATTTTTAAACCGTCGATGGGTTTGTTGAGCTTACTCCGAGAAGTTTTATCGACGTACCAAACCGTGCCCGTCGACGAGCAGCATTCTTCGCCGAAAACGTTGAACCTCTGCGGAATAATTCCTTGCAATCCGATGACCTTGCCGTCGTCATCCCACATACCGACGAATGAATAATTGTCCTCGCCCGCGAACTCCGCGCGGTACGGAGTGTTGAGAACAAGATGCTCGAGAACCGCCGGATTGCGGACGTAGATATGGTCGTGCCGCCACAATCGGTCGATCGAGTCCAACAAAAGTTGGCGCTCCGATTTTTTGAAGAAGCGAACCTCCATTTCATCACCTCACATGAAATATCAAGAGCCGAATAGTTTCACACGCCAATGAACTTTATCAAACGACATAACTTTTGTCAATACCTAACGAGCACACTTCTCCCGCGCGGAGCCTTATTTTTTTTACAGACGGTGCTTAAATTCGATGCATCCCGATCCACAGCAGCTCGGCAAATTGAAAATCCTCGCCGGTGTTGATATCTACAGATTCCAATTTACTTAGGACATACGGCTTACAACTGTCGGGATTCAACCGTCTCCTAGTCTTCAACACCGCCGCCGTCCGATTGATGTACAGCCCCGTCGTCTCGTATATGATTTTCGGCAGTTCGACGGAGTTGGGGATCGTCCCGTCCGCTCTGTAATAAGCCGGTCGACCGCCTCGCCACTCATAAAATACATCTTCGTGCACTCCGGCAATGCTGTCTGTATTCGGATCATCCAACAGCATTTGAATTGCTTTATCTATGGACGACGATTTTATGAACGGCGCCGTCGGAATGACTTGCAACACGATCGAGCTCGACGGATAATTCGATGCCTGCCAAAATGCAAGATCATCGCCCGTCGCACGGTTCGTTGCCAACTCCGCCGGTCGCTTCAAAGCCACTGCTCCATGCTCCTGACCGATTTTTAAAATTTCATCGCTGTCACTGTCTATGACAACACGATCCACCAATGCGGCGTTCTTGGCATTTCTGATCGCATGGCAAAACAACGGCACATCCCCCAACATTCTCAGGTTCTTTGATGGTACTCTGTCGCTGCTGCCTTTCGCGTGGACGAATGCTATTATCTGATTTTCGTGATCAATCACCTTGTCGACCTCCTACCAACGCCCGACTCGATCGTTTAACTCTACAATGTCATTTGTATTGTAAATCTCTTGTCGAATCAGATTTTCTCTATGAAGACGTTTTTCCGCGCACTCCAACACTTGTTCGACGGCATCTTTCGGAATGATTATGACTCCGTCCGGATCACCGAACACATAATCGCCGGGCATGACGTGAACCGTCCCGTGAATGCCGGGCATCACGATCGGCACGTCATACTCTGTGATTTGCCATTTGCCGTATGCATCGGTGCACTGTACTCCGTCGGAAAAAAGCCGAAATCCGTCTCGTTCGATTAATTTTACGTCCCGCGTCGGCGCATCAACCACGGCTCCGACCGCACCGAACTTCCTTGCAATTTTCCCCGAGATGTCGCCGAACTGTGCAACCGATCGAAAGCCGCCGGACGAAATTACCTGCACGCAACCTTCATAGAACCTCTGAAACATTTTCAAGCGCACGGTATCATCGATATGATCGGCGTTGAGAACCTTCTCGCCCTTGCAAGTAAACGCCGGTCCGAACAGCACCTCGTCGAACTTCCAGCAGGGTTTGATGGTTTGCGCGAGCAGAAAATTATGTTTGAGCTTCAAATCAAATTCCATCGCATCATACACAACGCCCGCATACAACTTTTCATAGCGTGCCTTAATATTCGTGTCCATGACTCGATCCTCCTCATTGCTCATAATACGACTCGGTAAGAAATTCCAAATTGATATCCCCATATTGCTCCGTCAGAATTTGTTTGATGAACTCGCTGTATGTTTGATCTCTGTCGTGGCGCGACAGTTTTTCGATGTAAAATCCATATTCACCGGCGCTCGGACCGTCGAAACCGGCAACGGCAATTTTTTTGACGGACATTCGACGCAAGAGATTCAACGCCATCAAAGTTGAATCCTCGCAATACAATCCGCCGTGATTTGCCAGATCGGAATATTGAAAGACGTACCGAATATCCTTGCACTCTTGATATCGCGTCAAATTGGAAGTCGCAATGACCTTTGCATTGTCCAACGACGATTTAAACGCGTCGTATCGCTTGATATTGGAGAAAAACATGTAGTCGACCGGTAAAAATTCAAGAACGCAGTGTATGCTTATCACGACGGGATTTCGAGCGTCGATGTAATTTTTTATCTCGACTTGAGCGTGATTAATGGACGCCCCCGGCGCAATCAATAAAACATCCCTTCCACCGACGAGATTTTTTAGCCACTCAGTATTGACTTCGTCGTCATATGGAATCGACAGGTAGGCGCGATACATTTTTTCAATGTAGTTTTCATTGAAATACTCCGCCTCCGTTTTGCTCACGCCGGACAGAATCCTTTCGATGTCGCTCGTGCGCAGCTTCCACTTATGCATCAAAAACTCCGCATAAGTTCTGTGCAGGTTGTGTTTCGCCGACAGAGCGAACGAAATTGTATAGCCCCACGGCGAAACTTTTTTTATCGGAGCGATGTAATCATCGATCGCATCAAAAACGGACTCCAAATCATAATTTGCGTCGTACTCGTTATTCAAATGATCCATGATTTGCTCGATGCAAAGATTTCCGGGCGCCCGCCCCATTCCCAACAAAGAGCCGTCGATTATGACATGCCTCTTCGGATGTGCAAGGCGAATGAACTCTTGCGCCAGACTGTAAGCGAGCCCTAAATTTTCATGCAGATGCAGACCGATGGATATATCCTTATCCAAATTATTTTCGACGATGGAGTATCTGTAAGTCAGATCGCGCAGCCGCATCACTCCGAAGGTATCAACGATCGAAAACGCGTACGGCTTCAACTCGTTCACCTGTTTTATGACTTCAAGGTATTGCTCATCCGAATAGACATTGCAATTGACGGGGTTAATAAAAATTTTATAGCCCTTGTCTTTTAAAATGCGACCGGTCTTCAGCGCCCAGGGCAAACGTTGACGCTTAAATGAAAGTCGAATATATTCTATGGTACCGTCGTAAGGCTCAAGATGTTGCAAATCGATGAAATCTGCCATGAGCGCAAACTTTGACGAGTGTTTTTTGTTCGGAAGAAATTTTTTTATATCCGCTATCGAATGAAACCTTGCCGTGTCATCGCCGCAAGCCGACTCCCACAAAAAACCCGCCTCGATGATGTCGACTTTCGCATCGACCAATTTATCAATGACGCCCTTGATTACTTCCCTGCCGAATTCTCCCTTATTGATATGACCGCCGTCTCGGAGCGTACAATCCAAAAGCTGAATGTGTTTTTCCTTCGGAGTAACCGAATCATTCATACGAATCATCTCCAACCACTGTCTTGAAATATTTCAGCACACAAAAAAGGAACTCGACGTTCAAGCTCCGCGCTTGAAGCGTCGCAGTCCCCTTTGCATTAATCTTGAGTCACAAAAATTATTTCGGACAACAAATCCTATTGAAGAATATAAACATGCAATCGAAAAGATAAGCCTTACTTCATTTGGCTCAGTCGACCCCCCCCCCCA
>FLNZ01000118.1_pt1 | contig 11983 bp, 10 predicted proteins | sample 1140391 | NCBI WGS metagenome assembly FLNZ01 (sample SAMEA3878171, study PRJEB12797) | bioreactor metagenome | biome: Moose rumen | place: Sweden | collected 2011-10
CTGCGCTAGCCCCCTACAAGGAGCGCATCGTCGCGGTCCGCGGGAACTGCGATGCAGATGTCGACCTGATGATGCTCGACATGCCCATCGAGGATGAATTTGCTGTCGTGAAGGACGCGGGTACGGAAGGCGCACCCGAAAAGACGCTGTTCCTAAGCCACGGGCACATCTTTATGCCGGAATGCTTCCCCGCAGATGCGCTCCACACGCTCGCCCCGAACGACCTGGAACTGAACGGCAGAAGCGTCGACGCGTACGTCTACGGGCACACGCACATCTGGAAATGCGAGAAGAACTTCAAGGGCGTATTGCTCGTGAATCCGGGTTCCACGAGCCTCCCCAAGGGCGGAAACCCGCCGACCTTCGCCCTCTACGAGAGCGCGACCGGCTCCTCCCCCGCCAAGTTCAGCATCCACAGGCTTGACGACGGCAGCGAATTAAAATGTGTAATGTGTGATGTGTAATGTGAAATGGTTTTCTACTTTTTTTACTAACATTTAAGCCATGGTCTTAAACATCATCTGGCTCATCTTCTTCTTTGGCGCGTTTATCGCGTGCATGGTGCAGTGGATCGCCTTCGGCGACACCCAAATCTTCAACAAGACTATCATGGGCGCGTTCGACATGTCAAAAACCGCATTCGAAATCGCCCTCGGCCTCACGGGCATACTCAGCCTCTGGCTCGGCATCATGAAGATTGGCGAAAAGGCAGGCGCCGTACAGATTCTCGCAAAAATCGTCTCCCCGCTGTTCAGCAGGCTCTTCCCCGAAGTTCCGAAAGACCACCCGGTCGTGGGCACGATGCTCATGAACATAAGCGCGAACATGCTCGGGCTCGATAACGCGGCCACCCCGATGGGCCTGCAGGCGATGAAGCAACTGCAGGAACTCAACCCCAACGAAGACAAGACCGTCGCGAGCAATTCGCAGATTATGTTCCTCGTCTTGAATGCGAGCGGCCTTACGCTCATCCCGGTGAGCATCATGACGTACCGCGCCCAGATGGGGGCGGCAAACCCGAGCGACGTGTTTCTCCCTATCCTCCTCTCTACGTTCTTCAGCACCATCGCGGGCATCATCGCCATCAGCTTTTTCCAGAAAGTAAAACTCAAGGACCCGGTGACGGTTGCCTGGCTCGGCGGGCTTTCTGCCTGCGTCATCGCCATCATGGTCTACTTCAGCCACCTCACTGCCGAAGCCATCGGAACCACGAGCCTCTTCATCAGCGGCATCGTATTGCTCGGCCTGATTGTTGCGTTCATGGCCCTCGCCGTGTACAAGAAGGTGCAGGCCTACGAGGCGTTTATCGAAGGCGCTAAGGATGGTTTCCACACAGCAGTCATGGTCATCCCCTACCTGGTCGCCATCCTCGTGGGTGTCGCCGTGTTCCGCGCAAGCGGGGCGATGGACCTGGTCATGAACGGAATCTCGTGGGTTCTCGCCTGCTTCGGAATCGGCAACGACGTAGTTCCCGCTCTCCCCACCGCATTCATGAAGCCCCTGAGCGGAGGCGGTGCACGCGGCATGATGATCGACGCCATGAAGACCTTCGGTGCAGACAGCTTTGCAGGGCGCCTCAGCAGCATGTTCCAAGGCGCAACCGACACCACGTTCTACATCATCGCGGTTTATTTCGGTTCCGTGGGCATCAAGAAGACGCGCCACGCCCTCACCTGCGCACTCATTTCCGATGCCGTGGGCATCATCTCGGCAATCGCAATCGCGTACCTGTTCTTCCCGCCTACTTAAGCTCGAGAGGTGGCGGCACACTCTGTACATATGTTCTGAACATGCGATGAACCACACGCAAACGCCGATGATCGTCCGGCAAGAATGGCTCGGGTTTCTTAATCATCCGTATTAGCTTTTCCGCGATAGCCTCGCTCGCCGCGGTATGCGCTTTTCCGTTCCAGTGTGAATCAGTCCTCCAGAAAATCTCTTCCGGAACTCCGTTAAGATTCCTGCGGCGAATTTTGGAAAAATGGTCTTCCAGATTGACAAATCGAATGCCGTTTAGGAGGAATCTATCAAAAAAGCCGTCATATCGGATATTGAATCCATCGTCCCATTGCGAATTTCTGTTCGGAGGCATCACGAACAGTAGGCGCGCGCCGAAAGTCCACGCCAGCGAATCGAGTTGCCGGAGGTTCTTCATGAGAGCCGCATTTTCCGGTGCAAAGTCCGAGCCAACACCAACCACGACGGAATCCGGAGAATAAAGGAGGTGGTCCGCAACCTTCGCCATAGCCGGCAGGGGTTGTATCGTACCGTCATACGCCTTTATCATGGGGCGACGCCAGACCTTCGCATCGGGATGCCTGTCCCTGTAGAGCGCATAACGCCAGGTATCGGTCAACTCACGGATTTCGGACACCGGCGGGAACCTGCGCAGTTTAAAGTCGACTGTTCCCGGAGCCTCGAGGAAGGCGCGACGGCGGATGCGCTTGACTTTTGAGCCTAGGCCCTTGCCCTCGTTCCAGGGCGCCACGTCACCATAATCGAATACCGCATTCGCACCGAAGTTCGCATATACATTGCGTTCAACGCATTCCACCACGACGACTTTCGGAGCGGGCTTCCCTTCCTTCGCGCGGGCGGCGGCAAGCGCAAAGAGCGATTTCGGGGAGCCCTGCAGGTCAATGTAATCCACCGCAGCAACCTTACCCACGCCCGCTTCAGTTAGTTTGTCCGAAACCGCCTCGGGCAGAGGCTTGTGGCCGAACTGCACACGGCTGAAGCTATCCCCCAGCCACCATACGATTCCCGAATCAAGTGGTGCAGTATGCACGCTTTCGTCGGGATGATACGGCTTGTCGACAACTTCCTCGTACTGCTTGACAGAGGTGAGCCTGAAGAGGTCTCCCCTGCCGGTAAACCATTGCGGGAACGCACCGCTAAAGAAAATCACGAGCAATGCAATGGAAAGCAGGCCGAGCCCGCGAACACACCAGAGAGCGATTTTAGTTTTTGTATCCATCGTCGCTCCTAGAACTGGAAGTAAATGAATCCCTGCCCGCTAAAGCGGCCGAGGAAAATAATGGCAAGCAAATAAACGAGGCACCAGGTCCAGCGCCATACACCGGGCTCATCGCCCACGATGCAACCGCGCGTTCCACCACGGGTAATAAGCGCCCGTGCGCCCCAAATCGAAAGCCCCACGGCGCAACTGACCAGCACGGCACGGGGCACGGCAACACCGCCCCAAATTGCGCTGCGGAACGCATCCACCACATCGCCGAACGAACCAAAGTTAAAGAGCGCCGCCATGTAGTTGACCCACGATGCGAAATCCGGCGCACGGAACACCGTAAAGAACAGTACGACCAAAATAAACGTCTTTATGCGGCCAAGCCACGGGTGCCTTACCGGGAGCTTGCGCCACGGACGTTCCAGCACATACGCGACACCGTGACACACGCCCCACGCCACGAAAGTCCATGCCGCACCATGCCAGAGCCCGCTCAAGAAAAATACGACAAGCACGTTCACGATAGCGCGCGGGCGTCCCTTGTGCGAACCGCCGAGGCTAAAGTACACGTATTCGCGGAACCAGCTCGTAAGCGAAATATGCCAGCGCTTCCAGAAGTCGTAAATGCTTGTCGCAAGCAGGGGCGCGTTGAAATTTTCCATCAGCCGCACGCCAAAAATCCGCGCGATGCCGATAGCAATATCCGAGTAGCCCGAGAAGTCGAAGTATATCTGGAACGTGAAACACACGCCCGCAATGGCAAGGTCGAGCGGCGACATTTGCATGGCATACCCGGCAGCAACCTGGTTGAACACGCCATCCACGAATACGCCCAGGTGGTCTGCCAGCACGGCCTTCTTGAAGAAGCCCTGCAATATGCGGAACATGCCCGCCTGCAAGTCTCCCAAATCGAAGCGATGCTCGAGGGCAAGTTGCGGCATCAGGTGCGGGGCACGCTCGATCGGGCCCGCCACCAACTGCGGGAAGAACGTCACGTACAACGCATACTGCGCGATGTTCCTGCATGCCGGAATCTTTCCGCGATAAACATCAATCACGTAGCTCAGGCTCTGGAACGTGTAGAACGATATGCCCATCGGGAGCAGCAACTTGGGCAAGTTCAGCGGCTTACCCATCCACGGGGCGACAACCGCATTCCACGTTTCCTCAAAGAATCCTAGGTACTTGAACGCAAACAGAAGCCCGAGATCAAAGCACAATGAAATTACAAGCGCGATGCGCCGTTTAATATTCGCCTTAGCATCCGCGCCGGGCAAACCTTCAAAAGGGCCATCCGCACTCCGGCCAAACCTTTCGATAAAGCGCGCCATCGTGTAATCCACGCCGATTGTCGCAAGGATAAGCGCAAGGTACTCGGGTCGCCACACCGCATAAAAGTAGAGGCTCGCAACAAGAATCAGTATGCGACGGAACTTGCCGCCCCAGGCATTTTCCCTGCCCACGGGAACCGCGTAGTATAGCCCTACGACAGCGACCGCAAACAGAATGAAATACCAGGAATGGAAAAGCACGCTACTTCAAGACTCCGGTCGCCTGCGCAATAAGCACGCCGATATAGCCCACGTAGGCAACGAGAAACACGGTACCTTCAAGGCGGTTGATGCGGCCAATGCGCTTGCCATCCGCACCGACCCTGCTCTTGCGTACAGGAAGCCCGAACAGAAGCAGGAGGACCGTCAGCACGGCCATGACCGGCAGGTCACGGCTCAGGATAGAAGCGCTGAAGGAATGCATCGGGGCAATCGTCGCTGCGATACCTACCACCATGAGCGTATTGAACAGGTTCGACCCGATAATGTTGCCAATGGCAAGGTCGTTTTCGCCTTTGCGGGCAGCCGCAATGGAACTCGCAAGCTCCGGGAGCGAGGTACCCACGGCAACGATGGTTAGGCCAATCAGCAAGTCGCTCACGCCGAGAGCACGCGCGATTTCTACCGCCCCCCACACGAGCGCACGGGAACTTGCCACCAACAGAGCAAGCCCGAGCACAAGCCACAGGATAGACCTTCCGAGAGAAAGCTTTTCGCTCTCGCCCGATTCCGATGCAACCGTTTCTTCCGCAGCGGCACCCTTTTTCTGGCGAAGCTCGCTCACAATATTGAAGGTCAACACGCCCGCAAAAACGAGCAGCACGACAATGCCGTCGAGCCTGCTGATGGAGCCGTCCAACGCCTGGAATATGGCAACAGCCGTAACGGCAATCAACACGGGCAGGTCTCGCACGAGAGCCTTCCGCACCACGATAACCGGCGAAATAATCGCTGTCACGCCGAGAATGAGGGCAATGTTTGCGATGTTGCTCCCGTAAGCGTTACCAAGCGCAAGTTCAGGAGCATCCTGCATGGCAGAAATCGCCGAGACGACCATCTCCGGAGCGGAGGTGCCGAACCCGACAATAACCATACCGATAAGGAGCGTAGACATGCCGCAAAACTTGGCGACACCTACCGCACCATCAACAAACTTGTCAGCACTCCATACCAGGACACCCAATCCCAGGACTATAGCGACAATCGGAAGAATCATAAACTATTAGAGGACGTAGAAGGAAATACCGAAGAGGAAGGTGTTCGAGGTGAGCTCGTTGATGCGCCAGCCGGGCACGCCGTCATAGGCATTGGAAATACCGCATTCGTAGCGGATATCGAACGAAAGGTAATTGTTCGCCTTGATGGAGAGACCGAGCAGGAGCGCGAAGTCCATGGAATTGCGGTAATCCAGGTCAATCATGTCGGCATTGCCGTTCACGGGAGTACCGTCAGCCTTCTCGTAGGAATACTTGAACGTATCCTGGACAGGCACGGAAACCTGCATACCGAAATCAAACGAGAAGTTCGAGTACATGGACTTGAGCATGAACAGGAGCGGGATAGTCACGCGGTCCATCTTGAACTTGACATGCGCTTCCTTGGAATAGTCGCTACCGTAAGAGTAGGAGGCGCTAGCCTCACTATGGTCGAACAAGGCGCCAATCTTGAAGCCCATCGTGTATTCGTTCAACGGCACCACGGCAAACAAGCCGGCCTTCCATGCAATACCATCATAGGATTCCTCGAAATCCCAGTTGTTGTCGAAGAGAGTGTTCATGCCGGCAAAGCCCTGCACACCGAAGGAGAACTTCATCGGAATGGGTTCAGCCTTGAGCCTATACACGCGGGTTTCGCGAACAGTAGTTTCGACCGGAGCGGTTGTCTGCGCGCCATACACGGGCTGCGATTCGGCATCTACGCCGCGGACAGCCTTCGGAGCAGGCATGTCGCCTTCGTCGGCAACGGGAGCGGCCTGGGGTTCGGGCTGCGGTGCCGGAGCGGCAGTCTCTACAGGAGCCGTTTCGGTTACCGAGCCTGTCGAGGCATCCTGGGCAGGAGCAGGTTCCTGGGCAACGGCCTGGGGCGCTTCGGGTGCAGTTTCCGCCGCAGGTTCCGTCGCAACGGCGGGTTCCTGTGCCGGAGCGGCCGGGGCGGCCTCAGCAGGAGCCGCTTCCTGAACGGCGGCTGTTTCCGGTGCGGGTGCTGCAGCTTCCGCTACGGGAGCCGCTTCTTGTGCCATGGCAAAAGCTGTCAGAGCCAGAACAAAACCGAACGATTTCATTTTCGTGTTCATAATTACTCCATTTTGCATTATTTACTTTCTTTGTATCAAAATACAAAAGTTTTGCTATCTTTCCAAACATGAAGTTCAATATAATCGCCACAGAATCGCAAAAAGCGAACGCCTACGCCCTCTTTTTCGTAAAAAAATCAGTGCAGTTTTCCACTATCCTGTCGGAAAACGGTAAAAAGCAGGTCGAATCCGTTCTTAACGGCATGAAGGACGGCCCGTTCGAGGACCTCGAATTCCTTGAAATCGATGGCAAGCCGACGTTTTTCGTAGATGCGGCAAAGGAACGCGGGCTTTCCGCACTCGACCACCTGCGCATGGCCGCCTACCGCCTGGCTGGCCGCGCCATGAAAAAGCAGGTTCCCAGCGTGAGCATCTTCCTCGCCGATGCGGCAGATGAGCAGTTCAAGGCGATTCTCCACGGGCTTAGCTACGCCGACTACAAGTTCGACGCATACAAGAGCAAGCAGGAAAAGAACTTCCAGGTAACATTCGAGATTGTCGCGGGCGAGCACGTCAAGGTTTTCAAGAAGATTGCAGAAGATGTCGCTGTCGAGCAGAAGGCGGTAACGCTTGCAAGGAACCTCATCAACACCTGTGCCAGCGACCTCTACCCCGCTGAGTTTGTTCAAAATGCGAAGACCATCGCGAAATACACGCCGGGCCTCAGCATCAAGGTGCGCGACATGAAGCAACTCGAAAAGGAAGGCTTCATGGGCCACGTGACCGTCGGCAAGGGCAGTTCGCACGAACCGTACATGATTACGCTTTCGTACGACGGAACGAAGGGGGCCAAGCGCACCTCGAAGGACCACCTGGTGTTCGTGGGCAAGGGCCTCACGTTCGATACCGGCGGGCTCTGCCTCAAGCCGCCCAAATCCATGCCCGAAATGATTAGCGACATGAGCGGGGCGGCGACCGTACTTGCCGCCATACAGGCTATCGCCACGCTCAAGCTCCCGATTCACGTGAGCGCCGTGTGTTGCCTCGCCGAAAACGCAATCGGCAACAAGTCCGTGCTCCCGGGCGACATTTTCAAGGCCAAAAACGGCAAGACCGTGATGGTCGACAACACCGATGCCGAAGGCCGCCTGGTGCTTAGCGACGGGCTTGCAGAAGCAGGTGAAATCGGGGCAACGCACATCGTGGATCTCGCCACGCTCACCGGTGCCATGGTCCGCGCACTCGGGTATGCCGTCACGGGCTTCTTCAGCAACGACGACGATCTCGGCCTGAAGATTATCAACTGCGGCGAAGCATGCTGCGAAAAGTTCTGGAGCATGCCGCTCGAAGAAGAATACGCCGACGCGCTCAAGGACAAGTTTGCCGACCTCAAGAACACGGGAACCGACGCGGGCGCAATTTCCGCGGCACTGTTCCTGCAGGAATTCGTTCCCGAAAATACCGCGTGGGCGCATTGCGACATCGCGGGTACGGCATTCGTCACCAAGAAGTGGAAGTACACCGAATACGGCGCCACCGGTTTCGGCGTGCAGACGCTTATCGAACTTGCAAGAGAATTTGCACAGGCATAAGGCAACCCAAAACGAGGACGCATAAAATGGCCTGCGCAAACTGCAAAATCCGCGCACAGTATGACAAGAACCCCAAATCGCTCATCGGGCGGTTCTGGCGATTCCACATCAACTTTTGCCCCGGCTGGAAGGCTTACCTGAAAAGCCTTTCCGAAGAAGAACGCGCCCAGCTCGCCGAGAAATACGGTCTGAAATAAGTCCGGATTGATAACGCATAAAACCGAGCAAACTATATATTAGCCCGAGCAGACTAAAGTGGCCGCAAGCCCTCATTTAGTCTGCTGGAAAATGTGTTTTGCGGGGGTAATTTTTCTCTTTGATTACCGTTGAGCAGACCATTTTGAATTAATCACGGCATTTGGTCTGCTAAATATTACTTTATACGCAACAAAATCTGCTGTTTTTAGACTTTTGAGCAGACCATTTCAGATATTTTCGTAAATTTGGTCTGCTGGAAAGCAAATTACTTGCACCTAAAAGTGATTTTTTAGGCCCGCTGGGCAGACCAAGCGGGCAGCACGCATGCATTTGGTCTGCTAGAAGCGTTTACTTGCTTTGCAAATTCTGGAAATAGCACTGCGCAAAATGAGACTCGCCCACTTTCGGCGGGATTTCCTGTGAGCGGCACTTGGCCTGCAATTCGGCGGAAAGACTCGCGCATTTTTCGCAGCGGTCCGCAAAGCGACAGCCCTTCACAAAGTCGCGCGCATGCGGCACTGACCCCGGGATGGAGCGCAGGTTGCGCATGTCACTGTGGTTTTCGGGGATGGCGGCCAATAGCCCCTGCGTGTACGGGTGCATCGGGTTATCAATCACGTCACGCACGGGCCCGCATTCTACGATGCGGCCGGCGTACATCACCGCCACGCGGTCCGCGTATTGCGAGACAATGCCCATGTTGTGGGTAATCAGCAGGACCGCGGTACCCGTGCGATTCGCCATATCTTTCAAGACCGCAAGGACCTGCGCCTGCACCGTCACATCGAGTGCCGTAGTCGGTTCGTCAGCAATAATGAGCTTGGGTTTCGGGAGCAACGCCATCACGATACACACGCGCTGGAGCATGCCACCCGAAAGTTCGTGCGGGTAGGCGTTCAGCACGCGGTCGGGGTCATTAAAGCCCGCGAGAGTCAGCATCTCGCGGATTGCCGCCAGCGGGTCGGCGGCACCGTCCTTGCCCGCAGTTTTCGCGCCGCCCTTGCCCGACTCAACCTTGCCCGCGCCGTTTAAAGCCTTGCCGGTAGGCGCAGCAGGCGACCGATAGGGTCCACCGCAGAACTTGAACACCTCTAGCAACTGCTTCTTGATGGTCACGACCGGGTTCAGGGCCTGCATCGGCTCCTGGAATATGCACGCAATCTCGGACCCGCGGATTTTCTGCAGTTCAGTGAGCGGGAGCTTCGCCAAATCAATCGGCGCGCAGTCTTTTTCCACAAGAGAACCCTCAGCGCAGTCCTTACCCGCATTCGAAGCACCCGCGCAGTACAGCACCGAGCCCTCGACAATCTGCGCGCCCGGCCACGGAAGCAGCCGTAAGATTCCCATCGCGGTCACACTCTTGCCGCAACCCGACTCGCCCACCAGCGCAAAGAACTCGCCCGCATTGATTTCGAACGAGACACGGTCCGTCACTTGCAACGGCTTGCGGCCTTCCACCGGCAAGCCTTTCTTATTGAACCCGAAAGCCACCGAGAGGTCGCGCACCTGCAGAACCGCGCCTCTTTCGTCTTTCGTCTGTAGCGAGCTTGCGAGCGTTCTTTCGTCTCTAGACATACCTGTCTCCCGACTTCGGGTCGGTATGCGACTCCGCAATCGACCTTAACGAAAAAATTTTTCCTCTGGAGTCGATTGCTCCGCGCTCCCACGGCTCGTCAATACGAGCCGTTCCCGCTTGGTATGGACCCTTCAGTCGCCTCAGGTTACACATACCTATCTCCCGACTTCGGGTCCATAGCATCCCGTACGCCCTCGCCCACGAACGTAGTCAAAAGCAGCGTGATAAAAAGTGCGGCGACCGTGCTCACCGAAATCCACGGTGCGTAAAGGTTGTTGAGTCCCTGGCTCATGAGTTCGCCCCAGCTGGGCGTGGGCGGCTGCAGGCCGAATCCCAGAAAATCGAGCGAGGTAAGGCTCCCGATACCGCCAATCAGCGTGAACGGGAACAGCGTCACCACGGGCGTCATCGCATTCGGCAGAATTTCCTTGAAAAAGATATGCCTGTGCCCAATGCCCAAGACCTTCGCGGACTGCACGTAAGTCATGTCACGCAGTTTGAGGAACTCCGCACGCATATAATAACTGAGCGAAATCCAGTTGAACGCCGCCATAATAAGAATCAAAAGCCAGAAACTGCGCCCGTAAATGCTTCCAATCAAAATCACCACGTAGAGCATCGGGAGCGACGACCAAATTTCAATCATGCGCTGCATGCCGATATCCCAGAACTTGCCGAGGTAGCCCTGGATACCGCCGATGACAATCCCGAGGAAAGTCCCGAGCAAAGTCAACAACAAACTAAAACTGATGCAAATTCTGAACCCATGTATCAGGCGGGCCAAAACATCACGACCATTGCTATCTGTGCCGAGCCAATGCCTTGCACTCGGGGCAAACGGGGGCGCGCCATCTTCGCTCAAGTCCGCCTTCAGCGGGTCATGTGCAATCGGGGGCATAATCGCCCAAACCTCGGGGCAGCCACCCGCGCGGGTAAAGCCCTCGGCAGCGTCTTCCTCGCACTCGCGAACAGCCTCGAAAAACTTGCCATAATCGGCTTCCGTCTGGTATTCCCCGCCAAAATCCGCATCGCTGTACCGCACGAACGCCGGGAAATACGTCTTGCCCTCGTAACGCAACACGAGCGGTTCGTCGTTCACCGTCCACGGGCTCGTGAGCGAAAGCAGGTACGCCACCACAAGCACCACCAGCGACCAGAACGCTCGCTTGTTCTTGCGGAAGCGCTTCAGGCGGTTCAAGGTCTCTGTGGATACGCGAAATTTCATTAGTGCGGAATATAGAAAAAACTCCCTGCAACAGGAAAATTTATTAGTTTAGTTCCATGCGCAAAGGAATAAACACCTTAAAAAGCCTGGTCATGGCAACCTTCGTCGCCCTATGCGGGTGCAGCGACCCCAACGAGCTGAAAACTGCCAGCAGAGACTTTACCCCCTCCAACGACCTGCGCCTGGAAGACTATATCGCCGCGGCGGATTCCATGGCCTTTTTTACATGCACCGAAAGCACTCCCCTGCTCGAAGAGCAAGCATCCACGCCCCTTCCCTTCGCTGTATACCAGACCCGGCTAAAGAGGGACTTCAATGATTTCGCAAAAGCGATGAAATACAAGGAACGTGAAATAGGGGTCGGCGGCATATACTTTGACAAGCAATGGACCGCCTACTATGTAGAACTCTATAGGGAGGGCAAGCCCATCGATACCACTCATATCTATGCAACCGGAGCAACACAGGGATTCTCCACAAATGGGTATGTCCACTATTTTGCCGACAATAAAAAGGTTGCAGAATTCTTCGAGTCCCGCAATATCAAGAAAATGCCCTGGGGGTGCTGGCCCGACAAGCGAGGACCCCAGCCAAAGGCTTTTAAGCCCGCAAAACGCAAGGAACGCATTACAGAACCGCAACCGATGGTTTTTAGACCAGGGTACCGCGACCGCAGACGTTAAAAATTATTTACACGATTCCGCGGACATTTTTTCACCCCCATAGAATCCCCGTTTAAGAGAATTTTTCAAAAAATTCCCGTTCTTTCGGGCTCAATCTTTATATTTTTTCCATTGGATTTTTGCGCCACGGGTGTGCGCCACATGCCCGGGGTGTATATGATCAGATTTTTTCGAAAA
>FLNZ01002600.1_pt1 | contig 11968 bp, 11 predicted proteins | sample 1140391 | NCBI WGS metagenome assembly FLNZ01 (sample SAMEA3878171, study PRJEB12797) | bioreactor metagenome | biome: Moose rumen | place: Sweden | collected 2011-10
CATTGGTGGCACCCACGATGGGAGCTGCCACGCCGCACTTGAACTGCCAGGCGAGTGCTACCTGCGACATTGAGACTCCTAATCGCTGTGCCAGTTGGTCAACGCGGTCGATAATCTCCAGGTCGTTCGCCTTCGCATGGTCGTATTTGCTCTGAATGGTCTTGTCGGTGTTGCTGCGCTTTGAGCCGCTTTCCCAACCGCGATGCGTGAGGTGGCCACCGGCAAGGGGAGAGTAGGGGATCCGTGACACACCGTATTGCTCACAGACGGGAATCAGTTCACGCTCATCCTCACGGTACATCAGGTTGTAGTGGTTTTGCATCGTCGAGAACAGTGTCCAGCCGTTCCGTTCAGCACAGATCTGCATGTTGTGGAACTGGTAGCCATACATGGCCGATGCTCCGATGGCACGAACTTTTCCTGCTACGATGAGTGAATGCAATGCCTCCATCGTTTCCTCGATGGGTGTGGTGAAATCGAAACGGTGAATCTGATAGAGATCGAGATAGTCGGTTTGAAGCCTCTGAAGCGTTCCGTCTATCTCTCGCAGGATGGCTTCACGAGAGAGGAATCCCTCGTTGAAATAGACCTTTGATGCCAGCACCACGTCCTCACGTTTCACGCCGAGTCGTTTGATGGCAGAGCCGAGATATTCCTCGCTGGTGCCATGAGAATAGCAGTTGGCGGTATCGAAGAAGTTCACACCCAGGCCGAGGGCATGCTTCACCATCTCGCAAGTCTCATCCTCGCCAAGCGTCCACAGATGGAAGTCCTCTGAGGGCTTCCCGTAGGACATACAGCCCACGCAGATGCGCGATACCTTGATGTCCGTCTTTCCTAATGTCGTATATTTCATATTCGCAGTAAAGTTTTGAATTACCTTATCGGCAGCAAAATTAAGAAAAAATCTGCAATTTGCTTGTACACAAATTACGGATTGATTTACCATTTTTACTGAACCTGCCGTGTAATCTTTGTTAAAGAAGAAAAACATTTCCCTTAAGTCACAGTAAATCGGCTTTTCTCGCCTCGGTATAGGCCATCCATAGGATCCTCTTCTGTTTCTGTTGAAGAATTAGGCCGTTTCGCTGATTCTTTTTCGCAGAGTCTTACTGAATCTGTATATTTGCGTCAGAATTAAAAGTATAGGAAAAATATGAAACGGATAATTGTAATGATAATCGGCATGATGATGCTGTCTGATGCAATGATGGCTCAGGAGAATATGCCAAAAATGCGTCATCATGTCACCTGCGAGCAGATGACAGAGATGATGGTGAAGGAACTACAACTTGATGCGAAACAGCAGAAGAAAGTGGCAAAACTCAACAAGAAATACAAGACGCTGATTGAAGGCGAGGGAATGTCAGGAATGAGTCCTGAGAGACCCGGCGGTCAGCGGCCTCCGACGGGTGAAAGACCAAACGGCAACGGCGGCGGCAGACCTGGCGGCATCGGTGGCAACGGCGGCGGCATGAGTGGACCTGGCGGCGGCTTCGGTGGAGGAATGCCTGGCGGCGGCATGGGCGGACCTGGCGGAATGCAGGGCGGACCTCGCGGCGGCATGGGCATGACCGAAGGTGGTCATGGAAACGAAGCGTCATATGACTACGATAAGCAACAGCAGAAATATGACAAGGCCATCGGCAAACTGCTCTCGGAGCAACAGTATGAGGGCTATTTGAAGATGAAACCACAGTTCGCCTCACAGCGCAGAGTGCGGGAGATGCTGTTTGGCGGACAACAGAATATGAACGGAAACGGCATGGCCGGGCATCAAGGCATGGGAATACCTGGAGGTCCTGGAGCCAGAAGCACAAACGTCACTTATGCCGGGGCAACAGAATTGAAGGCCGCGGCTACTGAGACGGGCAAGACTTATCAGAGTGAGAAGGCTGATGAGATCGCACTGCTGATCTCCTCCAAGGAAAGCGTGAGCATCTTGGAGCCTACGATAAGCAAAACTGGTAGCTCTGATGGCGGCGACAACTGTAGTTTCTATGGTCAGAATGCGGCTTTGCTCGTGAAAGGAGGCAGCACCACAACCATTAAGGGCGGTACTGTCGTCAGCAACGGCACGGGTGCCAATGGCGTCTTTTCGTACGGAGGAAACAGTGGCCATAATGGTGGCGAGGGTGATGGCACAACGGTCATCATCGAAGGCACCGCCATCACCACGACAGGCGATGGTTCTGGGGGCATAATGACTACGGGAGGTGGTGTGATGAAAGCCAAAAACCTGACGGTGAACACCTCCGGACGATCGTCTGCTCCTATACGTACCGACCGTGGTGGCGGTAAGGTGACGGTGGAAGGCGGCAACTATACCAGCAACGGCCTGGGATCGCCTGTCATTTACTCTACCGCTGATGTCACGGTGTCGGATGCAGTGCTGACATCTAACATGTCAGAGGGCGTTTGCATCGAGGGCAAGAACAGCATTACACTGAATAACTGCCAGATGACGGTAAGCAATACACAGCGAAACGGACATGCGCAATTTCAGGATGCCATTATGATTTACCAGTCGTTCTCTGGTGATGCCGACAGTGGCAACTCACACTTCACGATGAACGGCGGATCGCTGACGAGCAAACAGGGACATATCTTCCATGTGACCAATACCAACGCCATCATTGTCTTGAATGGAGTCGAATTGGTGAATGACGATCCTGACAAAGTGTTGCTGTCCGTCTGTGCCGACGGTTGGCAAGGTGCCACCAATAAAGCCTCGCTCAACGTAAGCCATCAGTTGCTGGAGGGCTCGGTCTTGGTGGGCAGTGACTCAGAACTGGATCTGACACTGAACGATAGTTCCTCTTTCAATGGATCAATAAGCGGCAACATCACCAATGCGGCTGGCAACACGGTGTCAACAGAGACGGGAACGGTCAATGTGACGTTGAGCGACGGGTGCACATGGACGCTTGCCGACGATACCCACATCACATCATTTAAGGGTGACGTGTCGCAGATCAAGGGTAATGGCCATCACCTCTTTGTGAATGGCAAAGAGATAAAGGTGAATTAATGTGACACAGTATTTGCTGGCGACAGTGAGGGAATGGTCTGTGCATCTCCCGTTATGAAGAGTCAATCTAAACGGATGATGGCATCGCCGGGACAATTCATTATGTTATTTTTTATAATACGCCTGCCGGTCGTTGACAATGCCGCTCAGATTGTCAAGTGCCCAACCCACAAGGTCGTGGATGAGAGGCAGAAGCGAGCGGGAGCGACCGGTCAGCGTGTATTCTACTCTTGGAGGAACTTCAGCATAGACTTGACGATGCACCATGCCGTCTGCCTCAAGGTCGCGCAATGTCTGGGTCAGCATCTTCTGGGAGATATCGGGGATAGCGGCCTCAATGGCCTTAAAGAAATGAGAGGTGCGACAACACCTCTCATCTAACATTTAACACCTAACATATCTCCCTTACAAAACAAAACTATATGATATGTCATCCAGTATGTATAAATGGCTATTGTGTCCGCTGGCACTTGCCACTTTTCCCTTTTCTCTCGCAATATCGTTCACACTGGGCACATATGTCGTAGCCGAGCATCGCACCGAGGATGAAGTCTTCCTCGGGCGACAACTCGTTAAGGGGACGGGTGACGAATATGCGAATGGCATCGAGACATTCCTTGCGGCCAAAGTAAATGTTTATGTTATTCTTGCCCGCAGGCTGAACCACATAGTCGATAGACTGTCGGCTCAGTCGGTTGGTGGCAAACGATTCGAAACGGCGGTTGCAGGTGAAAAGGATCATCCTGCGAACACCTTTCTTATATTCATAAATGTGATTCATGAGAACTTTCATTTCCGGAGGTAGTGCCTGTCCTGCCGCTTGTCTCATTCCCACTTTCTCGCCAACCAGTTGTCTTTCTGCCGTTTGCTGCATAGTCTGAATGATTAGAGGTTTGGAGTAATTTCGGCTACCCATGCGTCGATGCGGGCATCCGTCTTGTCATCCTCGTTGATATCGTCAAGGGGTAGTCCAACGAACTTTCCGTCAACGACAGCCTCTGAGTCGTCGAAGGTATAGTCGTCAGTGCTGACAGCTCCCACAAATTGGGCTCCGCTGTCCTTGATGCCGTTGTACAGCTCACCGATGCCACCTACGAAGGTGTCGCCATACGACTCACAGTCGCCGCAACCGAAGAGGGCGATGGTCTTGCCGGCGAGATCTGCTCCCTGCAGCACACTCAGACCATCGTACCAGTCATCCTGCAACTCGCCTGCGCCCCATGTTGAGGTGCCTAAAATCAAATTTTGGTGGTTGTCGACTACGTCGGCTGTCAGATCCTGTACGTTGATGGCCTCACAGCCAAGCTTCTGAGCTATCTTCTCTGCGATAGCCTCGCATGTTCCAGTAGAGGAACCGTAAACTACAATTGTTGTGTTCATTTTATCTTTCAAATTATGTGGTTAAATATCACGCTGCAAAGATAATATGAACCAACAAATTGTGCAATACTCAAAACTTATGGTATTTTTTCTGTGTCTGCTCTGCCGACTAATAGAATAGGATTAATAAAAAGTAAGTATAGACTCTTCCCACGATGTCTGTAAATTGACACAATCATTGAGCCACTTTGATATGCTGACTGCACGGACTGAATATATTTCTTCCGCGGTTTACTTTTTCGCTATGTTTCCTGTGTCTTGTAAATGATGATCGACGGGAGTCATATCTTCTTCTCCATCCTGTAACAGGTGAAGGTCTCGCCGACTATCTTCTGATGGTAGTCTGCTATATAACCCATCGTCTCATAGAAATGCAACTTGTTGTCCCGACTCTCTAAGACCGACAGACTGAACCCCAACTCCTTTGCCCATTTCTCGGCCTCTTTGACCACCAGTGTCCCAAGCCCCTGATGCCGGTACTCTGGCAGCACGACGATTCTGCCAAGCATCACGCTCTCACTGTCGATGGCATATAGCCTGCAGGTAGCCACGGGCAGGTAATCGTCGACGGCTACAATGTATTTGGTGTCTGGTGTGTCATGCTCGTCAAATTCCACGTTCAGCGGAATCTGATGCTTGCGGGCCATAGCCTGTATGCGTACATAGTAGGCTCCTGCCTGTTCTGCTGTCTTGGTTGCTCTTATGATTTCCATTTTGTTTCTCTTGCTTCCTGTGTGTCACTCTCATTTCCTACTGAAAATGACGGATTGACGCTGCCAGCTCTTCTGAATCATGCCGGCGTTCTTGATGGCGGACTTTCAGCGATGCCATCGTCATGATGCGAACGGACTGACTATACCGCATGGCCTGTCATTCCGTTGGCCACCAGTACTGTTTCAGCTCGTTGGTGATGTCATCCCAATCCTGCAACGTGAACTCCCCGGGACCCATCATCATCACGGTCATGGTGATGTCGCTGTAACTGCGATAGACGTTGGTGTCACGAAATCCGTTGCGCAGATAGAAAGCATGGCGGCGCTTCCTTTGCTCCGGGTTGGGGCAGGGGGCTTGGTAGGGACTCTCCATGTCAAGGACACATGCCTGTCCCTCATATTTCTTCATCAGTCGGGTCAGAATCTGTTGCCCCAAGCCTTTGCCCCTCAGCTCTTCACGAACGGCGAAGTACCAGTACCAGTTGAAAGACCTGCGGGGATAGACAATGGTGAAGCCGATGAACTCGTCACCATCGTAATAGGAGGTGAAGTCCAGCGACATCTCATCAATCAGCCGCATCAAGTCATCCCATGGAATCTGTTCATCCTCAGGAAACGCCGTCTGATAGAGCCGCCTTGTCTCCTCGTCAGCATTGATTGCTGTGATCTGTCTCGCAGTCATCATTGTATTGTGGTCATCAATGTCTCGTAGCCCTTTTCAGCCACGTGTAAGCAATAATCTGGTCTATCATAAATTCTCAAATTCTTGACAAATCCCGTGTCTTAGAATTCACGTACAACGTGTCTGTCCTCCAACCAAGCCACCATGTTCAGTACGAGGTAGTTCCAGTTCTGGAAACCCTTGTTCATGATGGGCGCGCCCGTCTCGGGGTCGTAGTATTCGTGCAGGGCACCCTCCTTCTTCAGGTCCTCGCCGAAGAGTGCCACGGTTTTCTCCGCCATCGTGCGCGCCTCTTTGTTCATGCCATAGTCAGCCAGTCCGCGGAATACCATGTAGTTGGAGATGCCCCACAGCGGTCCTTGCCAGTTAGACGGATTGTGCGTGGCACGGATGTTGTACATCTTCTCCATTTTGGAGAGAGTCCTCACACCGTAGGGAGAGCAGAATGTCCGCTCGTCCATCAGATTTTCCCTCACCATGCGCTTCGCCTGGTCCGGCGTGGCGATGCCGGCCCACAGCGTCATAAACCCGCTCCAGCAGCCTAATCGCTGGATGAGACAGGGATATTGGCGAGGCGCCCCCTCATGGAGCACCATCTGTGTGCCGAAGATATATTGCGGCTCACCCGTATAGGGCAGAAGGTTGAGGTCGACGGAATAGTACATGCCGTCTTTCTCGTCCCAGCACCACTTGCGCACGGCAGCACGCAGGAAGTCCGCCATCGCCGTATATTTCTGCACCGCCCCGGGCAACTGCAACCGCTCGGCCAGAAAGGCCATGGCACGCAACTCCTTATACATCAGGCAATTCAAGTAGATGCTTGCCGACGAACCTTTGGGACGGAAGAAAGTCGAGGGGTCATTGTCAACACCGATGGCGAGGTCATCCTGCCAGTAGTAGAGCCCCGTCTCAGCATGGCGGTGGTGGTCGTGGTAGTTCTGGATGAAAGCCTGCATCCGTGGGTAACCCTCACGCAACCATTCCGCATCGCCACTTTGTGGAGAAAGGTGATCCGCGCTCTGCTGCACCAGGAACGCCGCATGCTGAGCCAGACAAGGTTTGTGCATATTGGTCTTGTAGATATCCTCAGGCTTAATCTTGTTCGGATCCGTCGCCGCGCTGACCACCATCGGCATATAACCATCCTCTATCGAGGTATACGCCAGATAGTTCAAAACGCATCCCTGCTCATAGGTCAGCGCCTCCTCACGGTCCTTGTCCGTACCCACGTCAGCAAGTATCTGCCGCAGCGCCACGTCAGAGAGCCACGAGTCCCAGTCCCACAGCACATTAGCATACTGTTTGCTGCCAGGTGTCAGATAGGGATAAATCAGTGCGATGCCCGTCGGCTTGCGGTACATCTCCTTATAGTCACCATAGATATGCCGCTTGATCAGCTCACGATGCTCCTTCGTCGCCTTCACCGCCTTTGTCGCCTTCACCGCCTTCACCGTTTGGGCACTCACGGCTCCGCACATACAGAGCATCATCAATGGTAACAGTACCTTCCTCATCATAGTTGCTTGCTATCAATTATATGGCTGAATCCAATGCCTATAAACAAAATTGCTCAAGGTACACCGAAACATAGCCCGCTATGCTCCCTCGTCTGAGAGAAAGATCTGCATCCAAATAAATCATAAAATACTATTATCTGATTTTGATCACCTACTTATCCTTTTCGCCAGACCATCTTATTCACGATGCCCGTATAGCTTTGAATAATCTTCACCACTTTTGTGGAAACATTTTCCTCCACATAGTCCGGGACGGGGATACCGTGATGACCGTTGCGACAGAGGTTTACCGCAGTTTCTACAGCTTGGAGCAGACTGGTGGTGTCAATGCCGGCAATGATGAAGCAGCCCTTGTCCAAAGCTTCCGGACGCTCAGTACTCGTGCGGATGCAGACAGCTGGGAAAGGATGGCCCATGCTGGTGAAGAAACTACTCTCCTCGGGGAGTGTGCCACTGTCGCTGACCACAGCGAATGCATTCATTTGCAGACAGTTGTAGTCGTGGAATCCAAGGGGCTCATGTTGGATGACACGGCTGTCCAATTGGAAACCACTTGCCTCGAGACGCTTTCGTGAACGAGGGTGGCAACTGTAAAGAATAGGCATGTCGTAATGTTCTGCCATACGGTTAATGGCAGTGAACAGTGATGTGAAATTCTTTTCAGTGTCAATATTCTCCTCGCGATGCGCTGAAAGCAGGATATAACGACCTTTCTCCAGACCCAAACGTCGATGGATGTCACTCTGCTCTATCTCTGCCAGATTCTCGTGCAGAACTTCTGCCATGGGAGACCCCGTCACGTATGTGCGCTCACGTGGCAGGCCACATTCTGCGAGATAGCGGCGGGCATGCTCAGAATAGGCCATGTTCACGTCGCTGATGATGTCCACAATGCGGCGGTTGGTCTCCTCAGGCAGACACTCGTCCTTGCAACGGTTACCGGCCTCCATGTGGAAGATGGGAATGTGGAGCCGCTTGGCGCCTATCACGCTGAGACATGAATTGGTGTCACCCAATACCAGTACCGCGTCAGGCTGTGTCTCTGTCATCACTTTGTAGGAGGAGGCGATGATATTGCCCATGGTTGAGCCGAGGTCATCCCCCACGGCATTCATATAGATGTCTGGAGCATCTATTTTCAGATCTTTGAAGAAGATGCCGTTCAGGTTGTAGTCATAGTTCTGGCCAGTGTGAGCCAGCAAGGTGTCAAAACATTGACGACATTTTGTGATGACCGCTGCCAAGCGGATGATTTCTGGCCGTGTGCCCACGATAATGAGCAATTTCAGTCGGCCGTCGTTCTTAAAACCTGCCATATTATAATGTTTCTTTTTCGACATTGCATATTATTTACACACTTCTTCAAAGAACGTGTCGGGATGGGACGGGTCAAACTGCTCGTTGGCCCACATCACAGTCACTAAATTCTCTGTCTCTGAGAGGTTGATGATGTTGTGCGTATATCCGGGAAGCATGTGGATGGCTTCTATCTTGTCGCCTGTCACTTCAAATTCCAGGATCTCATCGCTGCCGATGCGTCGCTCTTGAATGAGCCCGTGACCGCTGACCACGATGAAGAATTCCCACTTCGTGTGATGCCAGTGCTGCCCCTTTGTGATGCCTGGACGGGATATGTTGACACTGAACTGTCCACAATTCTCTGTTCGGAGCAACTCGGTGAAGGAGCCGCGGGCGTCGACATTCATTTTCAAAGGGAATTTCACCCGTTCTTTGGGCAGGTAACTGAGATAGGTGGAGTAGAGCTTCTTCTCGAAACTGCCGTTGGGTATCTCTGGCATGAGAAGACTTTGAGGCTGGGAATGGAACGTGTTCAGCAATTCCACGATGTGCCCCAAAGTCACATGATGGCTTATGGGACAATAGCAGTAGCGACCGTCAGCATTGGGCGTCACCTCTAATCCTTCAAACTCACAACGGTGCTCCTTTCCTTCCATGGCATCCAGCATCTCGCAGATGAGGTCGTCTATGTACAGCAGCTCCAGTTCCACGCTCGGGTCATTCACTTGAATAGGCAGGTTGCGGGCGATGTTGTTGCAAAATGTTGCCACGGCACTGTTATAGTTCGGCCTGCACCATTTTCCGAAAAGATTTGGAAAACGATACACCAGCACACGGGCGCCAGTCTCCTCACCATAATGCAGGAACAGGTCTTCACCGGCTTTTTTGCTGCGGCCATATTCAGAGTTGCCGAAACGTCCCGTCAGGGATGCCTGCTGTGAGGATGAGAGCATCACAGGGCATGCATTGTGATGTTTGCGGAGCGCATCGAGTAGGGTAGAGGCAAAACCGTAATTCCCCTCCATGAATTCTGATTGCTCTTTGGGGCGGTTTACACCAGCCAGATTAAACACGAAGTTGGCCTGCTCACAATAGGTGTCGAGAAGTTCTTCTGGTGTGTCAATGTCATACTCCATCACTTCCTCGATGTCCAACTGTGGCCGGGTGCGGTCTTTTCCTGTCAGTATGTTGTTGAGAGCGGCACAAAGGTTTTTGCCCACAAAACCCTTGGCTCCCGTTACCAGTATTTTCATTTCTTAAATTTTAGGTGTGTTCTGTCATTTAGCTTAAGATGGGTTCTGTCAATTTGCTTTGTCAGAATTTCTGACCCACCTTTATTCAGATCTGATTTCTTTGGCTCTCTGTTTGGCACTCAGTCCCAAATCCTCACGCACGAAACGTAGCTTCAATAACAATTCCTTCATGCCCTCCACGTCCAAGCGGTGGGTATTGTGGCTATGGTAGTCTTCAATACGTGCGATGTCCTCATTGCCCTGGGTGAAAAACTTGTCGTAGTTCAAGTCGCGGGTGTCACAGGGGATACGGTAGTAGTCGCCCATGTCGATGGCACGCACCATTTCCTCGCGGGTGACAAGTGTCTCATAGAGTTTCTCTCCATGGCGTGTGCCGATTATCTTGATGTCAGGCACCTCACTGATAAAGGGCTTGTCGCTGCCTGCCACGGGTATTTTGCAATAAACCTCCACCAGCGCTTTTGCCAGTGTGTCGAGCGTGGCGGCGGGGGCTTTCTGGACAAACAGATCGCCGTTATGACCATGTGTGAAGGCGTAGACCACCAGGTCGACGGCATCGTCAAGGGTCATCATGAAACGGGTCATATTGGGGTCGGTGATGGTGATGGGCTTGCCTTCAATCATCTGTTCAACCCACAGCGGAATGACCGATCCGCGGCTGGCCATCACATTGCCATATCGTGTGCAGCAGATGGTGGTGACGGCATCGTCGCCCAGTTCTCGCCCCTTTGCCACGGCAACTTTCTCCATCAGAGCCTTCGACATTCCCATGGCGTTGATGGGATATGCGGCCTTGTCAGTGGAGAGCACCACCACGTTCTTCACACCATGGGCAATGGCACTCAGCAGGACATTATTCGTCCCCTCCACGTTGGTACGCACAGCCTCCATCGGGAAGAACTCACACGAGGGTACCTGCTTCAGCGCAGCCGCGCTGAACACATAGTCCACGCCGTCCATCACAACGTCAACAGACTCGCGCTGCCGCACATTTCCAATGTAGAATTTCACCTTAGCGGCCACTTCCCCACGATTCGCCTGCAAGAAATGGCGCATGTCATCTTGTTTTTTCTCGTCACGAGAGAATATGCGTATCTCCTTGATGTCGGAGTCTAAAAAACGGCGAAGTACCGCATTGCCGAAGCTGCCCGTTCCGCCTGTGATCAATAATGTTTTGTCTTTGAATACTGACATTGTTTTCTACCTTTTATTTCCTATTTTGCAAAGGTAATCAAAAAAAATGATTAAAATGATTTAATCTGTCATTAATTTTACCCGCTAATAAATGGAAAAACTCTGGATAGTCGCACTATTGACATATCCAGAGTATTATACAATCCTCCTATAAATTTCCTGTTGTGATGAATTGGATTTCTGTCATTGTTATGTCATTTATGACGAATTCGTTTCAATATTTCCCTAATTTCATATAATCCTTCTTTTTTGTATTTGAAATATTCATCTTTTAATATTGATCCAATGCGTACGTCATAATATTGTCCGTTCTTAAATACAGATTGTCGTAAACATCCTTCATAAGTCCACAAAAAGATTCTGGAAACACTATTACTTGCCTTATGCCCAGAAATTGAAGTACCGTAAAGTCTGTTCAATCCCAGTCTTTCAAAAGTGTATTCCATTATAAACAGATATGTTTCAATCCAAGCAAAGCCATCATTATATTTCTTATCGGCTATAACAATCCCATAAAATAAAGCGCTTAGATTTGTCTGGTCTATATCTGAAAGACTTACCCATCCGACAATATCTTTATTGATATCATTTGTACATATTGCCCAATATTTATAAGTTTTGTGTTCGCCCATACAACCTTGAACCCATTTTCTCGCTTCTTCATAAGAAAAAGAATGAAATTGACCAACGATCATACTATTTAGCTTCTTATCGTTCTTCCATTTATAGATTGAGTCAATGTCTCTCTCTTCAAATTCCCTAAATAAAACTGTGTGTTGCATGCTTTTATCGTAAAAATAATAAAAAAGTATTTTGATATAACGATTTTCGGAGTAGTTTTGAACTTTTATATATGTATATGATAAGTTTTGAACGTCTATAAGCGGCTTCCTCTAAAT
>FLNZ01003272.1_pt1 | contig 11967 bp, 19 predicted proteins | sample 1140391 | NCBI WGS metagenome assembly FLNZ01 (sample SAMEA3878171, study PRJEB12797) | bioreactor metagenome | biome: Moose rumen | place: Sweden | collected 2011-10
TGAAGGTGAGATAGAAAATTTATCTGATGATGTTTGTGATGAATTAGTAAGGCCTGTATATGAGCAAAGAATTTCTTGGCTCAAATCCCTCCGTCCCCAGCCTCATTGGAAGCATCTTTCAGAAAAAGACACTTTCATAAGGGACAGGTGTTACGCTACTATTCGTGACTCTGAATTATCTGATGAAGAAAAAGAATGGATATTTGATTTTCTAAAGAGATGCGAACCACAGCCTCGCTGGAAGCCCAGTAAGGAGCAGATGATAGTTTTACTTAATGCTGGAAATGGTAATTATCTTTCTGGTAAACATATGCAGGTATTAAGAGACCTTTACAACGACCTCAAAAAACTACTTTAACTTATGAAATACATTGATGCAGAGAAATTGAAAGTCGAAGTAGAACGGTTGCACAACGAATATCTACTTAAAGATGATTGTTCTTATGGAGTTTCGGATATTTGTGAAAAAATAGAAGATTTTATCATCTTTCTTCAGCAGGAACAACCAGAAGAACCCTTAAATGAAAGTGAGCAAGAACTTGTAGATATAGTCACAGAAAGAATGCTCAAAGAGGGTCCGATTCCAACATTGAAGGGCAATCAAAAAGCAGATTTTGAAAAAGAATTCAATCGTTTCAAGCAAATTGCAGGAATGATAAATTGGCCGGCTCGTGAGGAAATTTATAAGAAAATCATCCTTTGGTTTATGGGGTGGAGTGCAGACAATCTACCAAATCTTGGGAAACCGATAGACCCTGAAATGGATGTTCAGCAGGAACAGCTAAAGGTGGATTTGGAAAAGGAAATAGTCGAATGGATTCCAGAACATATCAGAGGTGGAGAAGGTGAATGGAAAGAATGTAGGGAAGCTATCACCAAATGGGGTGAAATTGTTACTCGTCACTTCTTTGAACTTGCTCGCCAAAAATATGAAAAATAATATGAGAAAGTATCCAAAAGAAGTACGCGAATCACGCCTGTATAGAATATGGAATAACATGAAATGCCGATGCTATACAAAAAGCTCTGGTGGTTATGTAAAGTATGGAGCTAAGGGTATTAGGGTGTGCGATGAATGGAGAACAGACTTTATGGCATTCTATAAGTGGGCATTAGAGAATGGATACTCTAATGATTTACAGATTGACCGCATCGACTTTAATGGAAATTACGAACCGACGAATTGCCGGTGGGTAAATCTTGTTCAACAAGCTAATAATAAGTCAAATGTTGTAAAACTCGCATTTAATGGAGAAGAACATACTATTTCAGAATGGAGTACAATCACTGGTATAAAGGCTATTAACATTTGGCAAAGAATAAATGGTCTTGGATGGTCTATTGAAAAGGCCATTACAACGCCAGAAAGGTTTATTGATAATACGAGAACGGAAGCGGATACAAGGATAATTAAAAGAGAAATCAGACGAGCGGCCCGTGAGCATACTTGTGAACATTGTAAGCAGAAAATAAAGAATGGAGAAATACATTCGTTGATACATGTTTCTAAAGATTATTTGATTCATTCTTTGCGTTTACATTTTTCTTGTGAAGATGATTTTATTTCGGTTCTCAACAAAGAATGCGGACGAGACGCGGATAAAAGATGGGAAATTATTAAGCAAAAGAGCGTTGATAAACTAAAAGCAGGAAAGGAGGAACACAAATGAAAGCACCGAATAAGTTATACTTCGATGGAAAATCATCAGCTTGTGAACGGCCTATATTTTCATCACGTAATATAGAATACATCCGCAAGGACGCTCTGATGGAGTGGGTAAAAACGGAATTCACTGACATTACTGAACGTCTTAAAGCCCAAGACGACCCTGTATGGTGGGGGCAAAGAAACGCCTTTCAACAGGTAGTTGACAAAATCAACTCGCTATGACAAAAGAAGATATTGAACTTATTGTTGAGTGGTTTGCTCACATAGAGCAAATAGCTGATGACAGAAAGACTGTCAATGGTGTTGTAATGGAAGACTGGGCTGCACTTGACGAGATTAAGTGTAAGGCAAAGAACTGTCAAAAATACATCAATCTTCATTGTAAGCAGCCCTCCATTCCCTCCAATCTTGATGAGGCGGCAGAAGAGTTTTCCGATGGCGAGTGGGATGGATTGCATGACAATGATGGTAATGCTCTTTATACAGAGGATATGATTCAATATGCCTTCAAAGCAGGAGTAGAGTGGCTGGCTGGGCAGGGCTGGAAGGAAGTAGATAACCAGAACTATCCCACACCTGATAAAGAGAAGATATATGTGGTTTACACAAAAGAGCACTATCATCTTGCCAGAGTAATTAACCACCCAAATGACGAAGACCTCTATCAGTGGATGTGTACCGAGTTCCCAAACCACCGTTATGATATGTGTGAAGGGGACAGATACATTGAAATCCGAAAGATGAACACTAAAACCGAAACGGAATGAAATGGATTTGCACTGATATGACTGAGTGGAATTCTGCTTATGAAGCACAGCTGCATCAGAATCTGCTCAATGAATTACAACAGCCTCTTTACCATCATTACTATATTAGTGGACTAAGTGGCAGAACAAATAATAAATAGTGTATGAAACCAACAAAAACTCAGAAGGCAGTGATTGATGCTGTCATTGAACAGTTGCAGTTTTGGGGGAGCACCAATGATATTGACTCTCCTACCCATTACTGTGACATGGATGAATGTTATAAGTCATCCCTTGATGACTGTCTGTCAGAAGATGAGATAGAACAGTTAAAGTCAGAGACTTGCAATTTGTTCCAATTCATAAAGAACTTAACAATATGAAACAGAATGAAGATAACAGAACTATGTAACATTCAAAAGGAGATACAACTATGACACAATACACGACAATTGAGCAATCGAAGAAACTCTTGGAACTTGGATTGAGTGCTGAGAGTGCGGATATGTGGTATGAAAGAATTGACCATGAGCTAACTGAATATTCATGTAATCCACTTTTAAAATCTGATGCAGCACTTTACAAAGGACTTCCTTGTTGGTCTTTAGGTGCATTGTTAGAAATAATGCCTGATAAAATAGAATACCTGGGTAGTGAGTGTGATTTATCTCTTGCCAAAGATTGGGCTTCTTATGAAGGTTATGACAGATATGATGCTTCATATACTGTTCAACCTATGATATTTAAAGATAAACCCCTGGTAGATTTATTATTTGAGTCAATTATTTGGTTACTTGAAAACGGATATATAAATAAAAATTAATATAATATGACGATAGAAGAAAAAGCAAAAGCTTATGATATTGCTTTTGAAGTACTTGAAGGAATGTATAAAACTGAATAGATATGGCACAAATTACAGAAATGAAAAAAGCAAGAAAAAGAGCACTGGAAGCCTATGAAAGAGGCTACGAGCAGGCAGAGAAAGACTTCTTTGTTCTTGTGAAGAAATATATGGAGCAAGGAGAAATGTGTATGAATCAAGAAGGTGAATCTCAAGTTTATGCATTCTGGGACGGATTTCATAACTGTGCTGAGAACATTTTAATGGAATTGGAGGAAGAATAAGAAAGGCGATAAACAGATTTTCTTTGCATGATTGAAGTATTTTACTTACTTTTGCATAGTTAACTTTAAAATACTTAGTTATGACTACAGACAAAAAGAAAAACTACTGGAGACTAAATTGGTACTCTTGTGCACTAATTGCCATTATTGAGTTACTCTGCCTTGCTTGGGAATTCTCCATTAGAAAGATGCCAACTGAGCCAACTTGGGGAGAAGAAATTGCCAAATATGCAATGATGTGGCCCGTCCTTACAGTTATTGTGTGGGTAATATTCTATGCAGTATTTATGCCTTGGGCCGGTAAACTTGCTGAAAAAGAGCAAAAGAAAATTAAGATATAAACAAATGGCCCCCTAGCTCAGTTGGTTAGAGCAGTACTACAATAGGGAAGTATCGGCTCACTCTTATAAAGTGTTGAAACCGTAGTTGGTTGCACGTGGGTTCAAATCCCATCTTCCCTACCAAAATCTATGTCCGTGTTAAGAGTTCAAGTCTCTCCGGAGTCACAACGGAAGGATGGGAGAGTGGTTTAATCCATCAGTCTTGAAAACTGAAGAACCATTAGGTTCCGTGAGTTCGAATCTCACTCCTTCCGCAAGGTGGTACACACCCGAAATAAGAGAAACATGGGGATGTTACCAGAATGACTGCAATCCTCTTGTGCTGTAGGTCATTAATAGTGTGTACTCTTATTGCCTTCTTAGTATAAAGGCTATTACAGGTGATTTGTAATCTCCAAATGACAGTTCGATTCTGTCAGAAGGCTCAAAACCCGTAAGGGCGATTAAACCAAATTGCTTTAGCAAACTTGTCTCCGCTGTGAAGTGCAGACAAGTTAAACCTGGGTGTAGCGCAGTTGGCTAGCGCACTTGCTTTGGGCGCAAGGGGTCGTGTGTTCGAGTCACATCACCCAGACCATCAACCAAGTTTGGTTGAATTTTTCTTTCATGCAACACTCTCCGCAGTGATGTGCAGAGTGTTTCTTTTCAAGAAACTTTAAACACTAATTATATGAAAAAGATTATTGCTATACTCACACTGTTGGCTCTCTGTGGGTGTAGTTGCAAAAATGAAGAGCCAAAAAACTCTGAGTCAACACTAACAGATGTTCTTACATTTAATTATAGAGAACATCAGTACATAGGATTTAGGATTTATTCTGACTTGTGGAGTATTGTTCATGACCCAGATTGTCAATGTATGATTGATTACGAATAAAAGAATAGCTGGTTAGCTCAATTGGATAGAGCAATGGTAAATTCTATATAAAGGGGGAATAGTGCGTAACTGGAAGCGTCTCAGTCTTCTAAACTGATGCCATTTGGCCTTGGGGGTTCGAATCCCCCTTCCCCTTCAAACAAACCATTAAACCAAAACAAAGATGAAACAAAACAACCAAAAAGCAGAGAAGTGTGGTATATGCTTCTTTGCAGGAGAAAAGAAAGACAAAACAATCTTTACATTAGTCAGAACTAAAGATGCTGACTTTAATGAAAGGCTTCTGAAAGACACCTACTTTAGAAAGAAGTAGGTTAGTTGTGTTTAAGGTTTGTGTTGAACTCCCTACCTTATGATAGGGAGTTCTTTTAACTAAAACACAAAAGAGAGATTCCTTTTGAAAGCAAAGGAAACAACCAGCAGGACAGTTTCTTGTCATACATTAACTCCTGCTGGTTTTATCTGATTATTAACCCATTAACTTTATATTATTATGACAAGAAACACAAGAAGAAACGCTCAAGGTACTGAGCGTAGACCCGCAGCACCTAAGTGGACTGCTGAGGAAGAGGAAATTATCCTCGATGAGATTGGTAAGAGTCCAACCAATGTAAAAATTGCACTACTTGCAGCTGCTGAGAAACTTCCTGCAAGAACATTCTATGCTTGCAGTAATCACTGGTATTCAAAAATGGCCAATCGTGGTGACATTATTGGAAAGCTTACTGTTGGTAGGTATACTACAATAAAGAATAAAACAAGGTTGAAGCCAGAACAAGCTGAATCTCATAAGAAAGCACATTCAAAGACTGTTTGGGATGCTATTGTAGGCTTTTTGTTCAGAAACTCAGTACACCACAATGGATAGTCAGCCCAACAATTCATGGAACCATTATACATACATTGATACCATTCCAGAGGATACTCTGGGTATCAATGTATGTACAATGGATTTCAGCATAAAATTGAGAACCACTCCTGGAGAGCTACCCTCAGACAGGGCATTTCATGAACTAATCAGAAATCCCAAATTGATTAAAGATGAGTTCACAATCAAGCGCGAAGAGATTCTTCCTTTCTTATCTTCCCTCGAAGAGGCTGCTGGAGGAAGGGGAACTTTCAGACATCTTACAGTGGATTCTCCTCACATCAGAGATAATAAATGGAACTTGAAATTTCTAAACCTCTATTTAAGTCCACTAAACAATGGATTCATAGTATGTGACAGGAATTCAAGAGCTATAAGGTGGAAGGAAATCATACCTAACATTATAAAGAAAGAGCTTTATAAACAAAATACAACTGAAAACAAACAATGACAAGAGAAGAGTATACAAACGAAATACTTGAACTCTCTGATTCTCATAAGTACTTGATGCTTAATGTGGCAACTGGAGTAGGAAAGACACGAGTTGCCATTGAAGTCATTAAAAGGCATTATGAAAATAAGCTGCTCGGCTGTAAGGTACTAATTGTAGTACCTAAACTTGTTCTTATATATAACTGGAAGGAAGAACTTATCAAGTGGAATTTTCCACAGAATATCTATGTAAAGTTCACTACTTACATCAGTTACCCAAAACACGCAGATACATATTGGGATGCAATCATTTTTGATGAGGGACATCATTTCACTGAGAATTGTGCTGATGCAACCGACTTATTCCATTATGACAGGGTATTAGTACTTTCAGCAACTATTCCAAAAGAGCCTAAATGGAGGCTAAAGGGCTGCTTTAGAGGGATTTATGAGTATACTATCTCTGCAAGAAATGCAATTGATGATAGTATTCTTCCAGACCCAAAGGTACTTATGATACCAATGTTGTTGGATAATACAAGTATCAATCAGGTGATTGTGATTAGAAAGTCAAGAGGGGGTACTCCAATTACACTTACCTACCAGCAAAAAGGGCAGAGGTTTCACTTTCCTACAAAGCAAGTTCATATAAGATGTACGCAACAACAATATTATAGCTTTGTAACAGAGGATATTGACTATAAAAAGAGAGACTTTATCCAAACACAAGCTCAGTTCAAAAAGAATATTTGGTTGCACGCTTGTAAGGAAAGACTTGACTGGTTGACTGTACAAAAGGAAGACTATGTAATCGAACTGCTTAAAATGCTGGATAATTATAGGACACTGACATTTTGCACTTCCATTGCACAGACCAAGAAATTTGGAGAGCATCCAATCAATTCTGAGAATAAGAAAGAGTCAATGCAGAACCTTGCTGATTTTAATGATGGGAAGATTGACCATATTACCTCTGCGGCCATACTAAATGAAGGTATGAATCTAAAGAATTGTCAGATAGGCATTTATGCAAACATTGGTGCTTCAAAGGTAGTTGAGGCACAGCGTCTTGGGAGAATACTAAGGCATAAAAATCCTCTAATCATTATTCCTTATTTTGTTGGAACAAGAGAAGAGGAGATTGTTGAGGAGATGCTGAAAAACTATAATCCATCATTGCTCACAAGGAAGTTCAAGTCACAAATAACAAAGGAATCAATAAAACAACTTATTGATGGAGAAGCTTAATTTTAACAGACTTATACTTGATAAGCCTGCCATTACTAAAGTCATGGATGTTGGTGAATTCTTATTCACACTTACTTATATCCTTGGCTATAGAATGGAAGACATTGAAGAAAGAATGCTGGAGGAAAATTCTGCTAAGTTTGACCTTGGCAGAATTGTTCCTTCAGCAGAATCTATCGAGAAGGCAATGAGCATCCTTAGAACTGCAAGACCTGTAGAGATGGATAAAGATGAGATGCTTACTCTTGCAAAGAAACTGAAAGAGATGTTTCCACAAGGAATTATGATAGACGGAATTCCTTGGACTGAGGGGCCAATGCTCATTGTACAGAGACTTGAAGGATTCTTCCGTAAATTTGGAAACTACTCGGCAGAAGACATTGAAAATGCAATGCTGAGATATGTTACTGCAAAAAGGGGAAGTCCTTTCATGAAGTCTCTAAAGAATGCAATTTATAAAGAAGTTGTAAATGTTGATGGTACAATAGAACTACAATCAGACTTGTATAACTATCTGGAGAATATTCCAGACCCTAATGTACCTTATGACATTGATTGGACAACAGAATTGAGGGAATGATATGTTTGAAGTAGGAGATACAATAACATTGCATGGGTTTACTGGCAAAATCAGTGAAGTCCATAAAAACAATAAGATAGGATTTATTCAGGAAAAGGACAGGGAGAACAAATATGATATTCTCTTTGAAAACATACCTGAACACGAAATAAAGATTGAAGATGGGACTGATAGACGAAACTCTGAAATACCTCCACGAGAGAAGACAGAATCTGCTTAATGGTAAAGTAAACTGCATACCAAGCCCATTTACAAGCTTCAGACAGGATTTTGTAGGTATTGAACAAGAGACTTTTTATTGCGTTACGGCTAATCAAAAGGCGGCAAAGTCTCAGTTCACATCGTTCATGTTCCTTTATACTCCGATTCTTTATGCTTATAATCATCCAGACAAAGTTAGGGTAAAGATATTCTATGCTCCATTAGAAGAGTCTAAAAGAAAAGTTACCCTACGATTTATGAGGTATCTTTTGTATGTACATTCTGGATATAAAATAAGAATAACTCACCAAGAGTTAACATCAACCCTTGAGGGTCATCCTATAAACAATGAAGTGCTGTCCTTACTTGAATCGAAAGAGTACAAAGATATACTTGAATTCTTTGAAAGTCACGTAGAATTCCTTAAAGACAAAAATCCAACCGGATGCTATAAAACGGCGATAAAGTATGCTTGCGAACATGGAGAAAGAATAAAAGCACCAATCACAATTACTGACGAGTTTGGAGAGACAAAAACCACAGAGAAAATAGTTGGATATAAACCCGTTGACCCGGATGAATATGTGATAATAGTGTGTGACCATGTAGGACTGCTACAAGAAGAGAAAGGAATGGATAAGAGGGCAACTATCAACAAGTATTGTGAGTATATGATGGAGTTAAGAGACTATTATAGGTATATTCCAGTAATTGTACAACAACAAAGTGCGGACATACAATCAATAGATGCTTACAAACTTAATAGAATTTCACCAACTCCGGGAGCACTTGCTGACTGTAAAGACACACGTTATCACGTCAATGTAATGCTTGGTTTAACCAATCCTTATGCAGCAAAGCTTAACACTTATATGGGATACGATATTACCAAGCTGAAAGATAACCAGAGATTCTTAGAAGTGATGTTATCAAGAGACGGGACTGCAAATGCTGTAAAGGCTTTATACTTTGATGGTGCAGTATCTTATTTTAAAGAGCTTCCCGGACCAAATAATCCTAACTATGAATCTTATATGGAAAGGGTATATGCGGCCATAGAGAGACTTAGGCAACAAGCTCGTCAAGCAGTATCACTTTTATCTTTCAAGAAAAAGAAAAAATCATTAACTTTACATTCTAATACACAAGAAAAATGTCAAATTTAGTTGTTATTTTAGGGCCAACTGGCTCAGGAAAATCAACCAGTATCAAGAATCTGGACCCAAAGGAAACTATGATTCTTGCCTTGGAATCCATCAATAAAGCTCTTCCCTTCAAGGGAAGTAGAAATCTGTACAACAAGGAGAACAAGAACTACTTTGCCCTGAAGGACTATGCACAGATTATTTCCTATATGGAAAGTGCGTCAAAGAATCTTCCCAATGTGCATAACATCATCATTGAAGATGGGACTTATATCATGCGCACTGAATTCTTTGACAGGGCAAGTGAAGTGGGATACACAAAGTTTACTGAATTAGCTGACCATTTCAGGAGAATCATCGCCAAGGGAACTTCTCTCCGTGAGGATTTGAATGTGTTCCTTATTCTTCATTCAGAACCAGTCACTGAAAGTGGAGACATTGTGGGATATAAAGCCGCCACTATTGGAAAACTCATTGATGAGAAATACAATCCGCTTGAAAGTGTGACTGTGACCTTGTTTGCCCAGCCTAAATTTGGAGATGATGGTACTCCTCAGTTTGGTTTCTGGACAAAGAAGCGTAAGGTTAATGGTGTAGAGATTCCTGCAAAGACTCCTGATGGTATGTTTGAAGAGGAGTTTATTCCAAATGACCTTGCTCTCGTTGTGAAAGCAATGAATGAATATTACGGGTAATATACCCAATAGTTAACTATTAAACCAAAAAACATTATGGCAAAACAAACTGATTCCCTCGGATTTGACCGAATGGAAATTGCTAATGTTCGCCGTTCTTATGCAGCGAACAAATCCAACTATGCTAAACTCAACAAGCTGTATGAGAAGGCTGCTGTACTGAAAACTCAGATTGATGGCCTTAAGGAAGCTATCAAGACTTGGGATGCTCCTGCACGTGCCCTTGCTCTTGAGAAGGTTGGTGTTGAACTTACCTCTGAAGAGATTCTGTTCGCTCACACCAATCCAGAAGCTTTCTTTGAGCAGCATCCCGAACTTAAGCCTGAAACACCTACAGATGTTGAAGCTGAGGTTGCCTCTATTCAAGCTGAAGAGAGCGAAGGACCTGAATTTTAATTAAATAAATTATGAAGAAAGGAATTACTTTGATGGCCGTTGCAACAGGCCAAGAATCCAAAGAGATTGTAACCAAACGATATATTGGCATTGCAGCCCTTGGATATGTCGCAGTTAATCCTACGCGTGAAGAGCAGAACAAGATTCTTGAGCAAGATTCCAACACTGAGCCAATTAAGTATGTTGGAGAGACCGCTGTAAAGGATAAGAACAATCAGGATGTCAATGTTCCTCAGATTCGTATCTCAGTCATGATGAAGACTGACCCTGAAATTGCTTGCAATAATGGGCTTGAGCAGTATTTCTTCCTCAACTATTTTATCAATAAGGCTGCAAGCTATTCATTTAAGGATGGAGTGACCAAAGTGCAGGTTATTGACAAATATGGTCGTACCGCATGGGTTACTGAGGAACAACTTAAGTCTCATCTTGTGCCTGAGTATATCATCAAGAATGGCCCCCGTGCTGGCCAGACCATGAAGGCAAACATTTGCCCTGAGTATAGGGTTGCCTACCAAGGTGAGGAGAACTTGGTGAAGCTTATCATTGCTTTCCTCAACATCCCTCGTCCGGATGTGTGGGATGCTGACAAGAAAGTCTATATAATGAAGACTGACCCCAAGGAGCTTGCCAAGAGTGAGTGTATGCTTGATGACATCAAGAAATATTTTGAGGGGAACGTGTCTGAACTTCAGAAGATTTTCAAGTTCCAGCCTAAGAACCGCATGAAAGTGCTTGTAGGTGTTCGTACTACTCAGAGTGGTGCTCAGTATCAAGATGTCTATACTCAGATGCCTCTTAAGCTCGCAGTCACAAATTACAATGTGTGGGAAGAAGCTCTCAAGGCTGACAAGGCTGTTGGAAGGCATCCCAATACTGAGTATCGTGTCACCAACCTTATGGAATTCAAAGCACAGGCAACTGACTATTCAAAGGAAGGAACTTCCATTGAGGGGGCAGACCCCTTTGCTTCAAGTGCCTCAACAGAAGTTGAGCAGGTAGTTGCCACACAAGAAGTTGATACTGACCCATTTGCAATGTAAGCTATGATTTCAAGGGGAACATACAACGGAAATAAGGATGTTATATTGAAAAAAATCAGCGAAGCTGAACTTGCTGTCATGTATATACCTCAACTGAAAGAGATACCAAGTGTAATCTGTTCTCCATTGAGGAAAGACGAGCATCCTTCATTCAGGGTATATTCCCCTGATGGAATCAAAGTGAAATATTACGACTATGCCACTGGTGAATCCGGTGGCATAGTTGATTTTATTCAAAGACTGTTTTCGTGCTCATTTAGTGAAGTATTGGCAAGGATTGACAATGATATTGCCCAGTATAGGAATGGAATAAAAGTATTGCCATCTCGATTTAGTGGAAAAATAAATGTAAGGGCAGATACTCCAGACTATCAAATAAGGTCGCAAAGAAGGAAATGGGAAGATTGGGATTTTGAGTATTGGAATTCCTACGGAGTACCAAAAGATTGGCTTTTACATGCTGACATATACCCAATTTCATACATATTTGTAGTATCAGAAACTGGGTATATCAAAACTATAAAAGCTGATAAACACGCTTACACTTTTATAGAAAGAAAGGATGGAAGAATAACCGAGAAGGTATATCAGCCTTATA
>FLNZ01002601.1_pt1 | contig 11958 bp, 9 predicted proteins | sample 1140391 | NCBI WGS metagenome assembly FLNZ01 (sample SAMEA3878171, study PRJEB12797) | bioreactor metagenome | biome: Moose rumen | place: Sweden | collected 2011-10
TCGGGGGTGTGGATCTCGTCGATGAGATATACCTTGCCGTCACGTTTGCCAAATTCATATTTCGTGTCGACAAGAATCAGACCATGACGGGCGGCAATCTCCTGACCACGGGTGAAAAGTCGACGGGTGTAATCCTCCATCACTGCGTAGTCCTCTGCGGAGACGATGCCTTGGCTGATGATTTCCTCACGGGAGATGTTCAGGTCATGACCCTCGTCGGCCTTGGTGGTGGGGGTGATGATGGGTTCGGGAAAACGCTCATTCTCTTTCATCCCCTCAGGCAGACGTACTCCGCAGAGTTCGCGGCAGCCTTCTTTGTAGGCACGCCAGGCGGACCCTGTCAGTATCGAACGGATGATCATCTCCACACGAAATCCCTCGCACTTCAAACCTACGGTCACCATCGGGTCGGGGGTCGCTAATTTCCAGTTGGGACAGATGTCGCTGGTGCTGTCTAAGAATTTTGCGGCAATCTGGTTGAGCACCTGACCCTTGAAGGGGATGCCTTTGGGGAGAATCACATCGAATGCTGATATTCGGTCGGTGGCAACCATCACAATCAGGTCGTCGTTGATGTCGTACACATCACGTACCTTGCCATGGTATACACTCCGTTGTCCCTCGAAATTGAAATCTGTGCTTGTTAATGCTTTCATTGCTTTTCTATTGTTTGCTGTTGTATATCTGATAAATCTTCTTTGATAGAGACACAAATTTAGATAAAATATGGGAATTATAAGCCAGTCGAGATAAAGAATTTACTTTTCTTTAGAGGAAAGATAATGGGTGCTCCTTCGTCTTCTCATAAGGGCTATGTGCCGATATAGATGAATGTGATGTCAATTTTCACTTTTCAATCATGTATAATGACCCATCATTGTTTAACTAATTTGTGGGAATTAATAGAACCCACCTAATTTCAAATCAAATGAGCAGCTGTAGGTGTCATGATACTTCAATAAATGTTAGAAGTAACTCTCCACCTCTTCTGACGAAAGGTGCAATCTTAATGCAATATCCTCTGCAGAGAGATTCAAACTTCGAAGTGCCTGTATGGAAGTACGGAGAAGGGCATCCTTCTGCTCTATCTGTGCATCCTTCTGCTCTATCTGTGCATCCTTCTGCTCTATCTGTGCATTCTTCTGCTCTATCTGTGCATTCTTCTGCTCTATCTGTGCATTCTTCTGCTCTATTTCTACCATTTTCTCGGCTATGACCCGATCCTTGATCATGATGGTGGTGTCGCGCTTTTCAATAATACTGAAATATTCGTCCTCCACCATCATCTCGCGGCGCATCTGAGCATCGGCGGCGGCGGCCTGCAGACGGTGGACGATGTATTCCATATCCTGATCGCCATGGTATGCTCCATCCTCCAAACAGAGCATTTGGCCTCTCTCGCTGTCCTTTCGCGTCTGGTCGAAGATGCTCAAGACCTGGTACAGACGACCATTTACCCGTCCCGACAGCAAGGGTATCTGCACGATGATGCTGTCGTGCGTCAGACTGTCGACAAAGGGGTCGGGAAGGCCCTTGGTCACCACATTGCCTTGATAGTCATAGCCCAAATGGCGCACATAGAGCACAGGCTCCTCTATCAGCCCCACGCGGTGCCCGAGCAGATAGACGGCCACCGTGGGCAGCGCATAGCCTTCAGCACTGTCGGTCATGATGTTCTTCGGATTGGCATACTGGGTGCCAAGATACTGGCGGAAGCGAAGCGTCTCCGTCTCAAGCCAAGTCTTCTGAAGCTCGATGAGGATGAGCTGCTCGCAGCCCTCGTCATTGAGAATCTTCGCCCCAAAGTCAATGCGGAAAACGGAAAGCGTGTCGCGCTGCTGGTTGCTGTACTCATGAGGGCGCATCTCAACCTCCAGCACCTCCTTCTGCAGAAGGGCGGAAAGGATGGTGCGCGCCACACGCATGTCCTCCATGAGGTACTTGAATACTACATCATAAACAGGATTGGCTACGGTTACCATATCACGGTTTTATTGGTTTATACTGCAAAAGTAAGGAAAAAACACGAGATGTGCAAATTTCCGACTAGAATAATTCAAAGAGAGATGAGGCTGGTACAATTGTCACATTGAGATAGAAAAACGGGCGTACCTAACGTCGCACCCGTTTCTTCTGTCTATTATCAGCCGTTACAGCTGGTATCAGATGGTAATTTCTCTAATCCCTGGTCGGCACGCTCGTATGCGTTGACGATGCGGGTGACGAGCCGGTGCCGCACGATGTCCTTCTTCTCCATGGTCACAAAACCGATGCCGTCTATATCATGAAGCAGCTCGATGGCCTCGCGAAGACCACTGCGCTGACCGCGGGGAAGATCTATCTGGGTGAGATCGCCGGTGATGATCATCTTCGTGTTCCAGCCCATACGGGTGAGAAACATGCGGATTTGTGCAGGGGTGGTGTTCTGCGCCTCGTCCAAAATCACCACGGCGTCGCTCAGTGTGCGGCCGCGCATAAATGCCAGCGGGGCAATCTGGATAATACGCTTGTCTATCATGTCCTGCAACTTCTGCGGAGGAATCATATCCTCTAATGCATCGTAGAGGGGCTGCAAATAGGGGTCTATCTTATCCTTCATGTCGCCAGGCAAAAAACCCAGTTTCTCGCCTGCCTCTACTGCGGGACGGCTGAGGATGATCTTCTTGGATGTCTTCTCTTTCAACGATCTCACGGCGAGGGCAATACTCAAATAGGTCTTGCCAGTGCCTGCGGGACCCTCGGCAAATACCATGTCATTGCGCTCAAACTCGTCTATCAGTCGCTGCTGATTGGCGCTCCTGCCTTTTATCGGACGACCTGAGATGCTGTATGCCACAACACCTTTCACACTGTCGGCTTTGGTGGGACGGCCTTTCACAATGTCAAGGATGTCTTCCTCGCGAATGGTATTGTATTTCAATACGTGAAGGCGCATCTTCTCAATGCTCTTTTCGAAACGTTCGGTCTCCTCATCGTCGCCAAGCACCTTGACAACGTTGCCACGGGCCACAATGCGCAATTTGGGAAAAAGCGAGCGGATCATTTGCAGATACACGTTGCCGGCACCATATAGCACCACAGGGTCGATGTCTTCTAAAACAATATATTTCTCGATCAATTCTTCTATATAATAATCATTTTTTAGGCTGCAAAGTTACAAATTATTTCTCATCTATACACACCTTTTATACATTTTTAGGCAAATGACAATGTCATTTTGAAAAATGTTGTAACTTTGCACGCTATATATTTCTCTTGTCGCTATATGCTGATTTCAAAAAATGATTATCTTAAGGGGTTTGGTGTCATCGTGGTGATACTTGCATTGGTGAGGTGTGTCTTCCCGTCAGTGACAAAACCTATAGAGGAGAATGCGGACAGAGCTGAAATCAACAAGGCGGACGTTTTGCCTTCTGATACAAACTTACCCGCAAGGATGCCGGTAAATGAGGAGGCAACCCAACCTGTCTCACAACCTGAAATGAATGCGACAGCGAAAGCCGTCCATCCCGTGGTTGGCGTGAGGAGCTATCGTGAGGCTTTCCCGGATTCCAACGAGGTACAGTTGGTCTCAGCCCAAAAATATGGTGTCTCTCCTGTTTTTGACAGAGAGGAGGCTGAACAGAGAAAATCGGAGTTGGTGTATGTCGCGGCAAACCCTTTCTATCATGTCGATAAATTGAGAAACAGCATACCATATCTCGTGCCGCATGCCGCTGTGTTGATCAATGACATCGGAAGGAATTTCTTCGACAGCCTTCTGGTGAAGAAAATCCCTTTGCACAGGGTGATTGTCACAAGTGTGATGCGGACACAGAAGGATTTGGAAAGCCTCGCCAAAGTGAACCGAAACACATCGGAGAATAGTTGCCACCTTTATGGAACTACTTTCGATATCAGCTATAGCAGATTTCTTGCCGTCTCTTCTCTCAGCGGAATGCAGGGTAGTGAGGTGAGAGACGGCAAACTGAAAAGTGTGTTGGCAGAGGTGCTCCGTGACCTCCGCCAACAAGGTCGTTGCTATGTGAAATACGAGATAAAACAGGGATGCTTTCACATCACTGTGAGGTAATCAGCTGTGAGGTAAACACTTATTTTTTTCGCTCATGTTCTGCGATAATGCCATGACGATAGGCGTAGAGCAGTTTCTGAAGCTCTGCGATCTGTGCGCGGATTTCTTCTCCTAAGTCGGAATCTGCCACGAGCATACGGTGGGAGGACATCTCCACAATCTGTGTGGTGCTCTTGATGTCGGTGCCGCGAAGAATGGCATCGTTGGCAGAGGTGAATGGCTCATGTTGCACAAGTTGGAAGCCTCGGCTGTGATAGACTAAGGTGTAACCGGCGATGCCTGTCTCTTTATGGTAGGGCATGGAGAAACCACCGTCGATGACCATCAGCTTGCCATTGGCCTTGATGGGATTTTCACCGGTCTTGACATGAACGGGGACATGACCGTTGATAATATGGCGATTGGGTTCCTTCACGTCGAAGGCGTCGAGGATATGATCGCACACCGTCTCATCGTCGCGCAGTTTGAAGTAGTAGCCTTTCTCCTCATGATGGGTCTCTTTCGCCTGAATGAAATACCGCTCAAAGGTGGCCATCTTGGATTTGTCAAAAAGCGGAGAGTCTTTGCCGCACCAGAGATAGAGGAAATAGTCGATAGAACGAAGTTGTTCCATGGTCTTGTGGTCTCCCTGGAAAGCGGTGCGGATAATCATGCCGATGGTGTGCATCAGTTCCTTGCCTTTATATCGGTGGCCGTCAAATAGCTCCACTTCTTTCAATGTGCCATCCTCATTGAGGGGGATGGAGGCATGAAAGAGCAGATTGTGATTGACGACGGCAAACATGCAGCCGTGGCGCAGGATGAGCTGGATGTGCTTGCGCAGCTTCTCACTGACGGTAAATGACCGATGGATTCTCCTGATGAGAAGCTGCTCACCGTCTGTCAGTTGATTGGGATGCTGGGGGTCGATGGTCGGAAAATGATTGCTCGACAGGACATACTCCTTGCCGTCGACACGGTAGACACCACGGTCGTAGTCGATGAGGCTTAGCACACGGCGGTCGTCCATGTCCCATTCAGGGTGTCTCTCAATCAACTGGGCCTCAATCTTGAATTGTATCACGGCGATGGCCTTGTGCATGCGAGCGGTCAGCAAGAGGGTCTTGTCGTCCATCTTCTCGTCTGCGCTATTCGCACGGGGGATAAACTCCGTACATGGGTCGTCGCCATAGGTGTCGAGGGCAAAGGTGGCAAGGGGAACAAGGTTGATGCCATAGCCTTCCTCCAAAGTCGTCATATTGGCATAGCGCAGACACAGACGGATGACATTGCAGATGCAGGCATCGTTGCCGGCGCAGGCTCCCATCCACAGAATGTCGTGGTTGCCCCACTGGATGTCCCATTTGTGATAGTCGGACAAAGTGTCCATGATGATATGGGCGCCAGGACCGCGGTCGTAGATGTCGCCAAGGATGTGCAGGCGGTCGATGGCTAAAATCTGGATGACGTTGCAGATAGCGATGATAAAGTCATCAGCACATCCCGTGGTGACGATGGTCTCGATGATGGCACTGACATAAGCACTCTTGTCAACATCGTCGGTGCGCTCGTGAAGGAGCTCCTGTATGATATAGCTGAATGCCTGAGGAAGGGCCTTGCGTACCTTCGAGCGGGTGTATTTGCTGGATACCTCACGGCATACTTTCATCAGCTGGTGGATGGTGATATGATACCAGTCCTCGATGTCTGTCTCTGATTCTTTCACCAATGTCAGTTTCTCCTCGGGATAATATATCAGGGTGCAGAGATCGCGCTTCTCTGACTCACGGATTTGATTGCCGAAGATCTCATTAACCTTGCGCTTGATGTTGCCGGAGGCATTTTTTAACACATGTTGGAATGCTGCCGACTCACCATGGAGGTCGGCGAGAAAATGCTCCGTCCCTTTGGGGAGATTCAGAATGGCTTGCAGGTTGATGATCTCTGTGCTGGCCTCGGCGATGTTCTGGTAGGTCTTGGATAACAACTCCAGGTATCGGAGGTCTTTGTTGATGTCTTCGGTTTTCATAGTGTGGTTGTGCTGGTTAGTAGGTGACAAGAATTTGGCGGATCTTCTCCGTGCCGCCATCGTTGAGCGATGGCACTGGCATAAAACCTTCTTCAAGGTATGCTACTTCGGAGAGTACTTGGCAGAGACGACGGCAGAATTTATAAAGGTGTAGCCGCTTGAGAACTTCTTCCAGACGTGGCTCGTCCATGTCGTCAAAACGAAATACTTCATAAAGATCACAAAGATGGCGTAACGTGATGTCGTGAAGAGACAGGTGGTATTTGATGTTCTCAAGCAGGTGGCAGACTTTGCGGATGCTATACTCTTTGCCGAGGGTGATGCTGCCTATCATACGAGTGCGGCGGCGGTTCTCTGTGAGCAGCCTGTCTGAGGGCAAATGTCCCTTTTCCTTGGGTATGAGCGGTGGAAACACGTCACTCCAGAAGTCCTCTTCAAAATTCTGGGATAACTGTAGCCGGATGGCACTCGAGAAAAGAAGCGACATGATGTCGTGCTCATTGCCATACAACTGGATGGCGTGCCATTGTGATGGACTGAGTGAACGCAGATTGAGGATGTCCTCAGCGCAGAGCGGGTGGCGCTCTGGGTCGTCAGACAGACTGAGATGGAGCAGCGCGCTGACAGCTTCTGACGAGTTGACGTCAAGATGAAGCTGACGCGTCTCAAGCACTTTCTTATATAGGCGCAGCAGATGGGTGGAATAGTCTTCGTAATCGAGCGTCAGATTTTCTTTCGTCATGGTGCTCCCACCAATAGACGTGCTCTCCTCGGGCGAGGCCTCTCCGCTCACGAATACATCGTCATCATCGGCGATAGGGACATTGGAGGCGGTGGGGGGCTCGATATATACTACACGACGACTGAGACCCTCGTGACGGAGGTAGTCATATTCTCCTTTGTCGGAGATCTGCATGGCGGAGGCACGAAACGTCATATTCTTCTGATAGAGAATCATCTTCCAGGTGCGCATGCCATATTGGGCGTCGATAAACGAGGGATTCATACCGCCGTAGGGGGAAAAAACCACAGGAAATCCGCGCTTACGTGACCATAACTCGATGCGGGAGGAAATGTAGCTGTATGAGCCATGGATATGCACCACGTCGGGCATCAAATCATAGAGCAGCACAAGAAAACGCTTCTGAAGCGCCAAAAGGTTGACGATACCATATTGACCATAATTCTCCTTGCCATTACCAATACAATGAAAGGCGTAATGATTTGGCAATTTGGCAGGAACGGCTGACAGCGTCGCTAAATGGACTTCTGACAGATGCCCTAAACTGTTCAGAATTTGGTCAATCGTATCGCGCAGACTGTTCCTTGATGTCATGTCTGGCGCAAAATGAAGTATCTTTAGTGGCATGGACGTTATTGTTGTACACATATCCAATACCTTGGCTCCTACAAATGTGGAATACCTTGGTATTTGATGCAAAGATAATACAAAAAATCGATTTATCGTGATAAATGCAAAATATTTTCATGCTTTTCTCAACGAAAAGACGTAATTTTGCAGCCGATTTTGATGAAAGAACGATAGAGAATAATTATAATTCGATTTTTTATGCCGATAAAAGCAGCTTTTTTCGACCTCGATGGCGTCGCATTCGACACCGAGCCTCAGTATTCTATATTTTGGGGCTCTGTATGCCGACAGTATCATCCTGAGCTACCAGGGTTGGAACGGAAAATCAAGGGGCAGACATTGGTACAGATATTTGATGCCCATTTTCAAGATGTGCGGCAGCAGCAAACCATCGTGAAGGGATTGGATGAGTATGAGGCGAATATGACCTATCAGTACGTTCCTGGCTTCGACGATTTCGTGCGGTCGCTTCGACATATGGGATTGAAGACGGCATTGGTCACCAGCTCAAATATGGTGAAAATGAATGTGGTCTACAAGGCACACCCTGAGTTTCAGAGTCTATTTGATCTCATACTCACTTCCGAGGATTTCTCCGAGAGCAAACCCTCCCCGGCATGCTATCTCTTGGCGGCAAGTCGCTTCAATCTCTCTCCCGGGGATTGCATCGTATTTGAGGATAGTTTCAATGGCCTGCGCTCGGCAAGGGCGGCAGAGATGACTGTGGTGGGACTTACCACTACTAATACCGCTGATACTATAGGCGATTTGTGTGATTTCACCATCGCTGATTTCACGGATACGCAAGTTATGAAACCTATTTCTGATTGATCGTTTGTTGAGTCCTGGAAATTCCATCCTCTTTTTATCCCAACGTTATGGATACTCAGAATACTCCTATACATATACGACTGTGGAACCGTGACTTCTGGTTTCTGGCCATAGCAAACCTGATGCTGACGATGGCTGTGTATATGCAGATCATTCATTATCCGCTGCTCATGAAGTCGGCTCTCATGTCACAACAGGATATCGCATGGGCTATGGCCGCACAAGGTGTCGGACTATTTGTACTGGGGGCGTTTTGCTCTTTCTTTGTCCAGAAATATCGCAGGAATCATGTATGCGAGGTGGCCATATTGATATTGGCGGCATTGCTGGTGGTGCCAATCCTCTTTGAGATCGACGAGAGGGTGGAGCCATGGATGGCTGTTGGCATCCGATTCGTGTCGGGAACTTTCTTCGGACTGGCTCAGATGATTCTCACAAGCACATTGGTCGTTGACTGCACAGAGTCGTTTCAACGCACGGAGGCGAATTATGCCGCAGCATGGTTCGGCCGACTGGCTGTGTCACTGGGACCGCTTGTGGCTTGTGTCCTCACCATGACAACTGATGTCAAGGTCTCGATATGCGTGTCGGCAGGGCTGGCGGTCGTCGCTGCAGCATTGATAGGAATGGCGAGGTTCCCTTTCAGAGCGCCAGAGGACAGTATACCCTGCGCCAGCCTCGACCGCTTCTTTATGCCGGAGGGATGGCTGCTGTTTGTCAACCTCTTGTTGGCGACTACAGCTGTCGGCATGATTTTCTCCACCGCACACGACGTGATCTTTTATGCCATGCTGATGATTGGGTTCTTTGCTGCACTGTTGGCGGGAAAATTCATCTTCGTCAATGCTGAACTCAAAAGTGAGACTGTGGCCGGACTGCTTTCTATCGGTGCGGCTTTGGTGATTATGCTCACACGCGATGTCTCGTCTGTGGCATATATTACACCTGTACTCATCGGACTGGGAGCAGGCTTGATAGGGTCTCGGTTCCTGCTTTTCTATATTAAGCTGAGCAGGCATTGCCAAAGGGGAACGTCACAAAGCTCCTTCTTCCTGGCTTGGGAGACTGGCGTCTGTCTTGGATTAGGACTTGGCTGTCTCATGGCGGACAAAGAAGCCGCGCTTCAGACCGCCTTGATACTCATCTCTCTCGCACTCCTTCTGTATGTCGTTTTCACTCATTCATGGTACATGAGACACAAAAACAGATGACAGGTTGCTAAAAAAACTAAAAAAACATCCTGTTTTGGCTCCCTTGTCAATAATATTGCCTATATTTGTGGTTTCTGAAAAACAACCTGTTTAACTAAAGGTGGGTTCTATTTATTATGCCACAGAAATCTGCCAACAGATAAACAGAATAAAAAGAACACACCTAAAAATAATTGAGAAATGAAAAAGTACTTTCCTGCATCAGAACTCATTATCAATCCCGATGGAAGTATTTTCCATCTGCACCTTAAACCAGAACACTTGGCTGATAAGGTCATTCTCGTGGGTGACCCTGGAAGAGTTTCACAGGTAGCGGGGTTTTTCGACGAGATTGAGGATGAGGTGACAAACCGCGAGTTCCACACCATCACAGGCACATATAACGGTAAACGTATCACAGTGCAGAGTACAGGTATCGGATGCGACAATATCGACATCGTGCTCAATGAGCTCGATGCCTTGGCAAACATCGATTTCGAGACACGAAATGAGAAGGAACAGCTACGTTCTCTGACACTCGTCAGAATCGGCACTTGTGGAGGATTGCAGCCATATACACCCACGGGCACATTCATCGCAAGTGTCAAGAGTATCGGCTTCGACGGCTTGCTCAATTTCTACGCTGGAAGAAATGACGTCTGCGACCTCGAACTCGAGGAGGCTTTCAAAAAACACATGAACTGGAATCCACAATTAGGGGCTCCTTATGTGATTGATGCCGACAAAGAGCTCATCGACCGTGTGGCTGGTGAGGAAATGGTAAAGGGTATCACCATCGCTTGCGGCGGATTCTTTGGCCCTCAGGGACGTGAGCTGCGTATCCCGTTGGCTGATCCCAATCAAAATGAGAAAGTGGAGGCTTTTGAGTATGATGGACTGAACATCACCAACTTCGAGATGGAGAGCTCGGCTGTGGCAGGATTGTCAAGACTGCTCGGGCACAAGGCCATGACTTGTTGTATGGTGATTGCCAACAGACTCGCAAAACAAGCCAATGCTTCCTACAAAAACAGCATTGAGACACTGATCAAAATAGTGCTCGAGAGAATCTAAAATCGCGATGATTTTTGACAAGATGATTTCGATATTCAGTGATGACACCATCTGCGCGCTGGCAACGGCACCAGGTGGTGCCATGGCAACTATCAGAGTTTCAGGAAATAGGGCTGTTGAGATCACTGACAGCCTTTTTCGTACACCTTCGGGGAAAAGAGTGGCTGATATGCTGCCATATACTGCCATCCATGGTGAGATTTTTGATGCCGATGAGGCTACGGTCGACGATGTCATGGTGCTGTTATTCCGTGCGCCCCATTCCTACACTGGAGAGGACGTGGCAGAGATCACTTGTCATGGCTCGAGGTATATCATCAACAGGATTCTCAGTCGTTTGATTCAGCAGGGATGCCGTCAGGCAAATCCTGGGGAATACACCATGAGGGCTTTCTTGAATGGCAAGATGGACCTCTGCCAGGCTGAGGCTGTGGCTGATCTCATCGCATCGTCAAATGCGGCGACACACAATATGGCCATGAGTCAGCTGAGGGGTAATTTCACCCAGCGACTACGACAACTGAGAGACCGGCTGTTGCATATCACCTCGTTGATTGAACTCGAACTGGATTTCAGTGAGCATGATGTGGAGTTTGCCAATCGGTCTCAGCTGCTCTCACTGGCGAATGAGATTCATGGTCATATCGAGCGTCTTGTCAATTCTTTCAATACTGGAGTGGCTATCCGACAGGGCATTCCGGTGGCCATTATCGGGAAAACCAATGTCGGGAAAAGTACTTTGCTCAACAGATTGGTTCACGACGATAAGGCAATCGTCAGTGACATCCATGGCACTACGCGCGATACCATCGAGGATGTCACGCAGATTCATGGCTTGACTTTCCGGTTCATCGATACAGCGGGTATAAGAAATACGAGTGACACCGTTGAACAGATCGGTATACAAAGGGCATATCAAAAATTGGAGGAGGCGAGCATCGTGATATGGATTACCGACACTGTGCCGAATATGGAGGAGGTGGATGATATCCTAAAACGTACCGAGAGGAAACGCTTAATTGCCGTGGTCAACAAAATCGACCGTCAGGAGCCTCCTTACGACCCATTGATTGGAATGGGGCAGGGGAGGGGAATCCCCATCGTGAATATCAGTGCTAAACATGGCATCAACATGGAGGAACTGGAGGAGGTCATCTTTAAGGCTGCCGACATCCCTGATGTCCAACAAAATGATGTCGTGGTCACCAATGTCCGCCATTATGAGGCCCTTTCCCATGCGCTCAACGATATTATACGTGTTGAGGATGCCCTTCATGCCGACATCAGTGCCGATCTCCTTAGTGAGGATCTCAGAGCGTGCATCCAGCATCTCGCAGAAATCGTCGGCGGCGAAATCACCACAGAGGAAACCCTCCAAAACATCTTCTCTAAGTTCTGCGTGGGCAAGTGA
>FLNZ01004148.1_pt1 | contig 11938 bp, 10 predicted proteins | sample 1140391 | NCBI WGS metagenome assembly FLNZ01 (sample SAMEA3878171, study PRJEB12797) | bioreactor metagenome | biome: Moose rumen | place: Sweden | collected 2011-10
GGGTTTAAATCTTCTTGAGTAAAATACGGCATAGGCAAATTAATTTTTATTCTATTATAGTAACGTACGCAAGTGTCAATTATTACAATAAGTCAAAATTATTTTCAAAAAATAATCTGGCAGGGATTTCTGCCAGATTATGAAGTGACTCATGTTCTTTCAGTTCACATTTTCTTCATCATAAAGATCACGAACCCTCAACTCTAAACTCTAAACCCTCAACTCTAAACTCTCAACTCTAAACCCTCAACTCTAAACCCTCAACTATTATACTCCTGCCAGCTCTTCACCTTGATAGATTCACCCTTCATGGTGCAGAATGCCTCGATGAATGCCTTGGCAAGACGTACGTTCGTCATCAGTGGGATGTTATGGTCGATAGCGCCGCGACGGATGCGGTATCCGTTGGTCAGCTCTCGTTTAGAGTGGTTCTTCGGCACGTTGATGATCAAGTCGAACTGATGGTTGGCAATCATATCCATCACATTGTTGTCGGCTTCCTCATCAGGCCATGACACGGTAGTGGCAGGGATATGATTGTCATGGAAGAACTTCGCAGTACCACTGGTGGCATAGATATTATAACCGTTCTTGATCAGCTCCTGGGCGGGCTCCAGCAAGGCTACCTTACCTTTGGCACCTCCGGAGGAAATCAGAATGTTCTTTTCCGGCAGCCGGTATCCGGTGGCGATGAGGGAGTTGAGCATTGCCTCGTGCAGGTCGTCACCCAAGCAGCCCACCTCACCGGTGGATGACATGTCAACACCGAGCACAGGGTCGGCATTCTGCAGACGGGCGAAAGAGAACTGTGATGCTTTCACGCCGATGCGGTCGATGTCAAACTCACTCTTGTCTGCTTTCACATAGGGTGCGTCGAGCATGATCTTTGTGGCTGTCTCGATGAAGTTACGTTTCAGGATCTTGCTCACAAAGGGGAACGAGCGACTGGCGCGGAGGTTACACTCTATCACCTTCACCTCACGGTTCTTGGCTAAGAACTGGATGTTGAATGGTCCGCTGATATTCAGTTCGCCGGCAATCTTACGGGAAATCTTCTTAATCTGTCGGATAGTAGAGAAATAGATATGCTGTGCGGGGAAGACCATCGTAGCGTCACCGGAGTGAACACCGGCATATTCGATATGCTCGGAGATGGCATATTCCACGATCTCACCCTTGTCGGCAACAGCGTCAAACTCAATCTCTTTGGTGTCCTGCATAAATTGCGATACCACTACAGGGAAATCTTTGCTTACCTCAGTTGCCATCTGCAGGAACCGCTCCAGCTCCTCATAGCTGTAGCAAACATTCATGGCGGCGCCGGAGAGCACGTATGACGGGCGTACCAACACGGGGAACCCTACCTCTTCCACAAACTCCTTGATATCGTCGAAAGAGGTGAGTGCGCGCCATGCAGGCTGGTCGATACCCAGTTTGTCGAGCATGGCAGAGAACTTGTCACGGTTCTCCGCGCGGTCGATATTCACCGGTGATGTGCCCAGCACAGGAATACCCTGACGATAGAGTTTCATGGCCAGGTTGTTAGGTATCTGTCCACCCATGCTGACGATGACACCCTTGGGCTGCTCCAGGTCGATGACATCAAGGACACGCTCTAACGACAACTCGTCGAAGTACAGACGGTCACACATATCGTAGTCGGTAGATACCGTCTCGGGGTTGTAGTTGATCATAATACTCTTGTATCCCAGCTTACGGGCGGTGTTGATGGCGTTTACCGAGCACCAGTCGAACTCCACAGAGGAACCGATGCGGTAGGCACCGGAACCCAATACCACGACAGACTTCTCATTCTTGTAATAGTTAATGTCATGCCCCTGTACGGCATAGGTGAAATAGAGATAGTTTGTCAGCTCAGGATGCTCACTGGCTACGGTGTTGATACGTTTGACAGCCGGCACGATACCTTTCTCTTTACGATAACGGCGAACGGCAAGGTTTTCTTTTTCCATGTTCCCGTTTTGAGGCTTCAATACGAAACGGGCAATCTGGAAGTCGGAGAATCCGGCGGCTTTCACCTCTTGCAGGAAACTGTCGGGGATATCCTCCAGGCTGTTATATTCCATCAGCTGATGTTTCAGTGTGACGATACGTTTCAGTCGGGTGAGGAACCAGACGTCTATCTTCGTGAGCTCTTCGATACGCTCCACGGTATATCCCTCTTCCAGGGCCTGTGCGATGGCAAAGATGCGCAGGTCGGTGGGGTTGGAGAGTTCTTCTTCGAGGTTCTCAAACTTCGTGTGGTCGTTACCCACGAATCCGTGCATGCCCTGTCCGATCATTCGCAGTCCCTTCTGTATCATCTCCTCGAAGGAACGACCGATAGACATAATCTCGCCCACGGACTTCATGGAAGAACCGATGAGTCGGCTGACACCAGAGAACTTCGTCAAGTCCCAACGTGGTATCTTACAGATCATATAGTCGAGCTGAGGAGCCACGTAAGCACTGTTGGAAGTGCCCATCTCACCGATCTGATCCAAGGTGTAACCCAGTGCTATCTTTGCTGCTACGAAGGCCAGCGGATAGCCGGTGGCTTTAGATGCCAAAGCGGAAGAACGACTCAGACGAGCGTTGATCTCGATGATACGATAGTCGTTGGTCTCTGCGTTGAAGGCGAACTGGATATTACACTCACCGACGATGTTCAGGTGACGTACACAGCTGATGGTCAGATCCTGAAGCATCTTCACCTGTTCGTCAGTAAGAGAACAGGTGGGAGCCACGACGATAGATTCACCGGTGTGGATGCCTAATGGGTCGAAATTCTCCATGGAGGCCACGGTGAAACAGTGGTCGTTGGCATCACGGATACACTCAAACTCAATCTCTTTCCAGCCTTTCAGACTCTCCTCTACCAAGATCTGGGGAGCGAAGGTGAAAGCACTCTCCGCCAGTTCGGTGAAGGCGGCTTCGTCTTTGCAGATACCGCTTCCCAGTCCACCCAGTGCATAGGCGGAGCGGATCATGATGGGGAAACCGATTTCTCGTGCCGCCTTCAGGGCATCATCCATATTCTCTACCGCATGACTCACCGGTGTCTTGAGGCTCACCTCGTCAAGTTTCTTTACGAAACGGTCACGGTCTTCCGTATCCATGATTGCTTCTACGGACGTACCCAGCACCTCCACGCCATACTCCTTGAGAGTACCGTTCAGGAACAGCTCCGTGCCGCAGTTCAGGGCGGTCTGTCCGCCGAAAGCCAGAAGAATACCGTCAGGACGCTCTTTCTTGATGATCTCTGTAACGAAATAGGGAGTAACGGGTTGGAAATACACCTGATCGGCGATACCCTCAGAGGTTTGGATCGTCGCGATGTTCGGATTAACGAGCACACTGTGGATACCTTCTTCACGCAATGCTTTCAATGCCTGAGAACCGGAATAGTCAAATTCTCCTGCCTGTCCAATCTTTAAAGCACCTGAACCGAGTACTAATACTTTTTTGAGTTTCTTCTTCATTGTATGATGATCGTTTGACATTATATTCATACGTTTATTATGCAGAATACCGGAAAAACCTGTTTTCTCCATCATAAATTGTGCAAAGTTACAAAAAAATGAGTGCTGTACAAAAGAAAAGTTTATTTTTTTTTCATTTCCCGAACGGAGTGACTCCGGCAAAGTCAAAGTGACGGAAAACGGGTGCGGAACTTTAGAGACTCCTCTCTTTTCAACATTCTTTACAGCACCATTTCGTAACTTTCAGCATCACCGCCATGCCGGGAACCTCTTTCAGCAGATAATATTTCCCACTCTGCCTCACCAGTCGTCCGGTAAGTCCTTTCAGGGGACCGTGATGTACCAGCACCTTGGCTCCCGGTTTCAGCTTAGCCTCATTCTCATCGAGATATCGCTTTTCGGTCAGCTCCGGGTTACACATGATGATAAACTCCCGCATCTCTTCCGCGCCTATCTCGTATATGTCTCTGGTTATGTTTTGTTTACGGAAGAAATAATAATGTCCTTGGAAAATCAGCAGTTGTTCGTTTATTTCCTTGAGGCTCCTGTCTTTCTTGATGAAGATGATGTTTGACACCACGGCCCTCATTTCATGACGCCGCTTACCATGCCGGTCGATATAGACGACATTCTGCATGGGGATGAAGTATGCGACCCCATTACGGTCCAGAGACTCTGCCATGAGTGCGGATCTCAGACCGAACAGCTGGAGGGCATACCATGGATGTCCGTCATTCGTGGTGATGGTGGATGCCATGGTTCAGAACTCACTGGTGAAATGGAACTTGATATGCTTGAAGTCTTCCTGAGCCATCTGCAGCACATAACCGGAGTCGGCAAGGAACACATCCCTTCCGTCCTTATCCTTGGCCATATACTGGTATTTCCGTTTCTTGAAGGCCGCCAGCTCCTCAGCATCATCCGACTCTATCCAGCAGGCTTTGTACAGATGTACTGGTTCCCAGCGACATTTCGCGTTGTATTCGTTCTCCAAACGATATTGTATCACCTCAAACTGCAGTTGTCCCACGGTACCGATGATCTTACGGTTGTTAAACTGGTTGACAAACATCTGCGCCACGCCCTCGTCCATCAGCTGGTCAATACCTTTGTTCAACTGCTTGGCTTTCATCGGGTCGTCGTTCTCGATATATTTGAACATCTCGGGAGAGAAAGAAGGTAAGCCGCGGAAATGCAGCTGTTCTCCCTCTGTCAGGGTATCACCAATCTTAAAGATACCGTTGTCGGGCAGTCCTACGATATCACCGGGCCATGCCTCTTCGATGGTACTCTTTCTCTGCGCCATAAACTGTGTGGGCGAGGAGAACCTGACCGTCTTATTATGACGCACATGCAGGTATGGCTGGTTACGTACGAACCTGCCGCTGCACACCTTACAGAAAGCGATGCAGCTGCGGTGGTTAGGGTCGATATTGGCCGTGATCTTAAAGATAAAGCCCGTGAATCTCGGTTCCTCGGGCATCACCTCACGCTCCTCGGCCTTCGTGGGGCGCGGACTGGGTGCTATCTCCACAAAACAGTTGAGCAGTTCCTGCACACCGAAATTATTGAGGGCACTGCCGAAGAATACAGGAGCCACCTGCGCGGAACGATAGTCGCTGACGTCAAAGGCAGGATAGACACCCTCCACGAGTTCGAGATCCTCACGCAGCTTCTCCGCGTCACTCTCTCCTATACGTTGGTCGAGAGCCGAGGAATCCAGGTCCACCTCCACCTTCTCGGTGACACGCTGCTTGTCGGGTGTAAACAAGTCGAGTTTGTTCTCGTAGATGTTGTACACTCCCTTGAACCTCACTCCTTGGTTGATAGGCCATGACAGTGGGCGGACCTTTATCTGCAGTTCCGCCTCCAACTCATCGAGCAGGTCGAAAGGATCACGTCCCTCACGATCCATCTTGTTGATAAAGATAATCACCGGTGTGTTACGCATCCTACAGACATTCATCAACTTACGTGTCTGGGCCTCCACACCTTTCGCTCCATCGACGACGATAATGGCAGAGTCGACGGCGGTCAGTGTGCGGTAGGTGTCCTCCGCGAAGTCCTGGTGTCCCGGCGTGTCGAGGATGTTCACCTTATATATAATATCCTCCGGTCCGGCTTCCTGCACACGGGCGGTAGGACAGTAGTCGAACTCCATGACGGATGTGGAGACAGAGATACCTCTTTGCTTCTCGATGTCCATCCAGTCGGAGGTGGCTGTCTTCTTGATCTTGTTGCTCTTGACAGCTCCCGCCACCTGAATCTGTCCGCCGAACAACAGGAATTTCTCCGTCAGTGTCGTCTTGCCGGCATCAGGATGTGAGATGATGGCGAAAGTTCTTCTTCTATCTATTTCTTGCATTTCTTATTCTTCTTTTAACAGGGAGAGGCAGTGTCGCAGACTGTCTTTCCAATAGGGTATATGTATGTTGTATGTACTTTTGATCTTCTGTTTGTCGAGTACGCTGAAGGAGGGGCGGTGTGCCTTGGTGGGATATTCGGAGCTGCGGATGGGAAGCACCTCACAGGCAGAGATCTCAGCCATGTGGTGAATGGTCTTGGTGAAGTCATACCAACTGGCAACGCCTTCATCGGTGTAATGATAGATACCGGCGATGATTCCTTTCTCTATGATGTGGAGAATGGCGTCGGCAAGGTCGCCGGCATAGGTGGGTGTTCCTACCTGGTCATAGACCACCTTCAGCTGTTCCCGCTCGCGGCCCAGTCGCAGCATCGTTTTCACGAAGTTGTTACCGTACTCGGAATAGAGCCATGCCGTACGGATGATGACCGATTGCCGGCAACGCTCCGTCACATCCTCCTCCGCCTGTCGTTTGGTCCTGCCGTACACGCTCATGGGGTGGGTGGGCTCCTCCTCCGTATAAGGAGTGCTGTGATTCCCATCGAAGACATAGTCGGTGGAGATATGTATCAGCCATCCTCCTTGCCTCTCTATCACCTCTGCGAGGATAGCGGGACCGGTAACGTTCAGGAGCGTCGCTCTCTCCAGATCGTCTTCCGCACGGTCAACGGCGGTATAAGCGGCACAGTTGACGATTCCTTCAATCTGATGGTCTTGTACATATCTCTCCACAGCCGCCTTGTCTGTGATGTCCAGTTCTGCGACGTCAGTATTAAACCACTGATGTCGCGGATAATGATGCTGCCGGTCTCTCAGGGTATTGCCCAGTTGTCCGTTACATCCTGTGACAAGTATTCTCATATTCTAATGTTATACCTCGAAATTATCTTCAATCATCAGTTGATGATTTTTCTCTTTCATATAATAATCGTTGAGCATGCCGAGGAAGGTGGTTATCTCCTGTATGGCATGTTTGGTGCTCTGGCTCACCTCTTTCTTCTGCAGACGGAGGAGCATCACACCGTATAAGGCGTTGAAGCAGGTCTCTATCTCCGGTTCTTCCTTGCTGCCTTTCTTACGCAGCTCTACGATGAAGGGCAACACTTTGTAATATTCACTGTTATAGAAGGTGAACTTACCGCTTTTCAGGAGACGGTTATGCAGTTCCGTGAGTTGGATGATCACATTACGGTTAATCTGCAGATGTCCTTTCTCGCGGCATCCCTCTTGATTCATCATCCGTATCAGGTCGCCATACCAATCGACCATCTCTTCCTTCTTTTCGTCATCGATATCGAACCGGTCGATATATTCCCGGCGTATCCTGCTGAGGGAGAGGTCATATCCTCGGATAATATCTTCCACCTGCCACATATAGAGCAGGTATTCCGCAATGTTTGTCTTGCGTAACTCTTGTGAGATAAACATGTCAGTAAGAGATGGTATAAAGGTTGAACAAAGTGCCGAAGAGGATCACCAGCGAGAAGATAATCACCATACTGCCGATAACCTTGTTGATAAGTTGTATGCCGTTGTTGTCGAAGATGCCCCTGATCTTGTCAACCAGCCATGTCAGTCCGTACCACCACAGCAACGCTCCGGCAAAGATGCTCATATAGCCGAGTGTCATCTCTATCGGGTGGTCGGGGATGACGAACCCCAGCTGGGCGAAGCTGGCCATGAAGAGCAGGATGATCAGGGGGTTGGAGAAAGTGACGAAGAAGGCCGTGATGCCATTATGCCACAGACTGCCTTTCTGTTTTCCGCTGATATGTATCTTCTTGGTGGGGTCGCTGCGCCAGCAGTAGATACCGAAGAACAGTAGGATAATACTTCCGCTGATATGCAGATAGAAACGGTTGTGCTCATTCTGCACCAGGTTCATGACAAACGACATACCCAGTCCGGTGAGCAGGGCATAGATGATGTCACTGATGGCAGCTCCGATACCCGTGACGAAACCGTACCACCTTCCTTTGTTAAGAGTACGTTGCACACAGAGTACGCCGACAGGTCCCATCGGCGCACTGGCGATAATACCAATGATCATGCCTTTTAGCATGACATCTATGAAGTTGATATGAAATTCAAATGGCATAGCGGATGCAAAATTACTAAAAAAAAAAGAATTATGTAATTTTATTCTTCAAAACTTTGTGATATACGATAATTTTAGTAATTTTGCCTATCAGAGAAACTGAGAAAACAGCAATATAAAGTAATTAATAAACAGATAAAACATTTTATTATGAGTGCAGAGCCAGTGAACAAACCGTATGTGATCGGTTTAGATTTAGGAGGTACCAATTCAGTTTTCGGAATTGTTGACGCACGTGGTGAGATAAAGGCCACGACAGCTATCAAGACCCAGGGTTATGACAACGTGGAGGATTATGTGGATGCCTGTGTGGATGCGCTGCAGGCGATCATCGAGCAGGTGGGGGGAATTGAAACCATCAAGGCGATGGGTATTGGTGCTCCCAATGGTAATTATTATAATGGTACTATTGAGTTTGCTCCTAATTTGGCATGGGCACACAACGGTATTGTCCCGTTGGCGAAGTTGTTCAGCGAGCGTCTGAACGACATACCGGTAGGGCTTACCAACGATGCCAATGCGGCGGCTATCGGTGAGATGACCTATGGAGTGGCTCGTGGTATGAAGAACTTCATCGTTATCACACTCGGGACAGGTGTCGGATCAGGTATTGTCATCAACGGACAGTTGGTATATGGCTGTGACGGTTTCGCCGGAGAGTTAGGCCATGTGATCATGCGTCGTGAGAACGGACGTCCTTGCGGTTGCGGACGCAGTGGTTGCCTGGAGGCCTATTGCTCAGCCACCGGCGTGGCACGTACAGCCCGTGAGCTGTTGTCCAAGACCCAGGAGCCGTCGATTCTCCGTGAGATGGATCCCGAGGCCATCACCTCCCTCGATGTGTCGATAGCTGCCGGCAAGGGTGACGCCTTGGCAAAGCATATCTATGAGTTTACCGGTGAGATGCTCGGTGAGGCCTGTGCCGACTTTGCCGCTTTCTCTTCCCCCGAGGCCTTTATCTTCTTCGGTGGTATGACCAAGGCGGGTGACCTGATCATGGAGCCTATCAAGCGCAGCTATGAGCAGAAGGTGTTGAAGATCTTCAAAGGCAAGGCAAAGTTCCTCGTTTCCGGTCTTGACGGATCTTCCGCTGCTGTCTTAGGTGCCTCCGCTGTGGGATGGGAGATGTAAATGTCAGAGATATACTATGATAGAGATCATCATTTGCTGTGGTGATCTCCTTTTTTGTTTACTTGTCAAATCATCAATGAAAATACAGGAAGATATACAGAATGCGGTTAATGTGATGCGGCAGGGTGGGGTGATCCTCTATCCTACGGATACGGTATGGGGCATCGGCTGTGACGCTACCAACGCGGAGGCTGTCGCCAAGGTGTTTAAGATCAAACAGCGTGAGGACAGCAAGGCTCTTATCTGTCTGGTGGACAGTGAAGCCCGTCTGCAGCGTTATGTGCGTGATGTGCCGAGTGTGGCATGGGATCTGATAGAACTGTCCACGACACCGTTGACGGTAATCCTGGATGGTGCCGTGAACTTGGCTCCCAACCTGATTGCCGATGACGGCAGTGTGGCGATGCGCGTCACCAGTGAGCCTTTCTCCAAAGAGTTATGTTATCGCTTTCAGAAACCATTGGTAAGCACGAGCGCCAATATCAGCGGCGAGCCGCCTGCCGAGAATTACCGTGATATCTCACAGGCACTGTTGGAGGCTGTCGACTATGTGTGCTTCAGCCGGCGGCAAGAGAAACGTCCGCATAAACCCTCGAGCATCGTCAAACTGTCAAAGGATGGGGGGATACAGATAATACGTAAATAATGATGAGAGAAGAAACGACTCAGGCTACTTCTTGGTTGCGGAAATTCATAAGCTGGCGTGACGAGCACCTCAGCAATAAGCAGTTTATCCTGATCCTCAGTTTCTTTGTGGGCTTCTTCGCGGCCTGCGCGGCTGTCATCCTCCACTGGCTGATCAAAGAGATACAGATGATGCTCACAGCCGGATTCGACTATACCACCTTCAACTGGCTGTACCTTCTTTATCCTGTCATCGGTATCTATATCACCTCTCTCTTCGTGAAGTATATCGTAAGGGATGATATCTCCCATGGTATCACCCGCATCCTCTATGCGATCGCCACCAAGAAAAGCCGGCTGGCAAGTCACCACTGCTGGAGCAGTGTCATCGCCTCCGCCATCACCATCGGCTTCGGCGGATCGGTGGGTGCCGAGGCTCCTATCGTGCTGACAGGCTCCGCCATCGGCAGTAACCTCGGAAAGAAATTCCACCTCGACAACCATACCTTGATGCTTCTGGTGGGCTGTGGAGCCTCGGCTGCCATCGCTGCTATCTTCAATGCCCCGATAGCAGGACTCGTCTTCACCCTTGAGGTGCTGATGATCGACCTTACCATGGCATCGCTGCTGCCAATCCTGATAGCCAGCGTCACAGCCGTCGTCTTCAGCTATTTCTTTACCGGCGGACATCTGCTGTTCAATTTCCAGCTGGACAGCAGCTGGAACATCCACCGTGTGCCTGCATATATATTATTAGGTGTGTTCGGCGGGTTGATCAGCCTGTACTTCATCCGTATGATGAACTACTGTGAGGGTATCTTCGCCCGACTGCGTGAGCATGCCTACCTGAAACTGCTCTTAGGGGGCGTCATCCTCAGTTCGCTGATCTTCCTTTTCCCCTCACTCTACGGCGAGGGCTACGGCAGTATCAATATCCTGCTCAACGGCAATACCGAGCAAGACTGGAACGCCATCCTGAACAACTCCCTCTTCTATGGCAATGACAGACTGCTCCTGGTGTATATCGCCCTGGTGCTCCTCACCAAGGTCTTTGCAACCTCCGCCACCAATGGGGCAGGGGGCTGTGGAGGAACCTTCGCACCGTCTTTGTTTATCGGAGCCTATGGCGGATTCCTGTTCGCAAGGCTCTGGAACATGGAGGAGATAGGGGTCTATATCCCTGAGAAGAATTTCGCCATGCTGGGAATGTCTGCGGTGATGGCCGGCGTGATGCATGCACCCCTCACCGGCATCTTCCTTATCGCAGAGCTCACCAATGGCTATGAGCTGCTGATCCCCCTGATGATCGTCAGTATCTGTGCCTACCTTACTATCATCGTCTTCGAACCCCATAGCATCTATGGCATGCGACTGGCGCGCGAGGGGAAGCTGCTGACCCACCATACCGACAACTCCACCTTGGCGCTGATGTCATTGGAGAGTGTCATCGACAGGCATTACCTCTCTGTCAGTCCGGACATGCCGCTGTCCTCACTCGTCCATGCCATGAGCAGGAGTAAGTCGAACACCCTGCCTGTCGTGGACGATGCCGGAAATCTTCTGGGGGAGATCAATATGGACAAGATACGGCATATCATCTTCCGTACGGAGCTGTACAGCCATTTCTCCGTAGCACAACTGATGACGCAGCCACCGGCTATCCTCGGACTTCATGACGAGATGGAATCGGTGATGAAACGCTTCGATGATACCGATGCCTCCATGCTGCCGGTGCTCGATGAGGATAATCACCTGGTGGGGTACGTGTCGAGGACACATCTGTATAAACAATACCGGCAGCTGATAGCCGATTTCTCATCGGAATAACTTATGATACTACAAAGACAAACAATCCTGGAGATCCTGCGTTTCGGCATAGTAGGCGTGATAGCCACCGTGCTGCACTATGCCATCTACTGGATACTCCAGCATTGGATCAATGTGAATGTGGCATATACCATCGGTTATCTCCTGAGTTTTGTAGCCAACTATTTCCTCTCGGCACAGTTTACGTTCCGGGAGAAGACCACCAAACGAAACGGCATCGGCTTCGCAGGGGCTCATCTGTTCAACTACCTCTTCCAGATGGGGCTGCTCAACCTGTTCCTGTGGCTGGGTGTCAGCAAGGCCTTGGCTCCGCTGCCCGTTTACTGCATCGCCGTGCCGGTGAATTTTATCCTGGTGAGAACGGTTTTTAAAAAACTATCATAACCCCTTTCTGAAGAAAAGATGAAAAAA
>FLNZ01002602.1_pt1 | contig 11922 bp, 10 predicted proteins | sample 1140391 | NCBI WGS metagenome assembly FLNZ01 (sample SAMEA3878171, study PRJEB12797) | bioreactor metagenome | biome: Moose rumen | place: Sweden | collected 2011-10
GCCTGAACGCCCTGACGGGCGATTTTTGACCGAAAGCGGATGCAAAGGTATCACAATTATCCGCACACTCCAAATTTTTCAAGGCTTTTTTTACGAAAACAACAAAAGTTTTCGGATTTATTGACATATATCAAGCATAATAAAATAAAATGCCCCCACCGATTTATGATGAGGGCATTATACATTATATATAATATACCTATTCGAATATTTCCTCTATGCCATTATCGTATTTAGAAACATCCTTTGAGCAAGTATCAAAGTCCTTAGGAACATCAAACTTCACGTCCTGAGCGTATCCCAGACTTGCGTCAGAATAGACTTTCCTCATATATTTGGCCCAAATTGGCAACGCAGCCGCCGCACCCTGTCCGATACTGGTTGAATAGAAGTGAATATCTCTATCTTCACCTCCTACCCAAACTCCATTTACCAACTCAGGAGTCACGCCCATGAACCAGGCGTCGGAGTTATCATTTGTGGTACCAGTCTTTCCCCCCATTTGGGCAGTGATACCCATACCTCTGATACGTCTTGCCGTACCTCCGTCGACAACGCCTTCGAGCAGTTCCAGCATTTTGAAAGAGCTATCCTCGCTGATGACCTCATTTTGCCGTGGAATGAAATCAGCGAGCACGTTCCCCTCGCTGTCCTCAATCCTTGTGACCATTAATGGTGCGCTTCTGATGCCATGGTTGGCAAAAGCCGTGTATGCGCTTACCATTTCTCCGACAGTCACCTCACACGATCCAAGACAAAGAGACATTGTCGGTTTGATGTTAGGATTGTTGATACCATATTTATGGAGCAAATCGACAAGGTTTTGCGGATGGAATTTATCCATCAGATATGCGGAGATCCAGTTGTTCGACTGTTGGAGTCCCCATTTCAGAGTCACCATGGCGCCATATCTTGCATGGCTACCATTTCTTGGAGTCCATGTTCCACCGGTCTCCAGTCTATACGTCTGCATTTTATTAGGAGCCTGATCACAAGGAGTATATCCATTTTCCATTGCCAAAGAATAGAGATATGGTTTGATAGTCGATCCAACTTGTCGGCGTCCCACCATCGCCATATCATACTGGAAATGCTTATAATCCGGTCCTCCAACGTATGCCTTGACAGCCCCCGTCTTCGCATCCATGCTGACGAATCCAGACCTCAGATACTGTTTGTAATATTTGATAGAATCCAAAGGACTCATTTTCTTGACGACATCCCCCCCATAGGTGAAGACGGTCATATCGACAGGAATTTCGAAATTTTTCCTTATCTCATCCTCGGTCTTTCCCAATGATTTCAGCACTTGATATCTTTGGCTTTGTTTGATAGAGCGGTTCATCACCCTCTCGTAGTCAGCATTAGACATTTTGCTTGAGAAGGGGCCTCTTGCATTTCCACGAACCTGGGAGTTGAACGTAGGTTGCAAAGTCTGGGAAAGATGCTCCTTGACAGCCTCCTCCGCATATCTCTGCATTCTGGTATCAATAGTGGTATAAATTCTCAGTCCATCGGTATTGATGTTATAGGGATGTCCTCCTCTTCTGGTGTTTTTGTTACACCATCCATATAGTGGGTCTTCCTCCCATGCGATGGAATCAATCGTATACTGTGGCCTATTATAACTTGGATAGTCCTTTAGGTCAGGCTTTTTCGCCATCATGTATTGTCTGAGATATTCTCTGAAATAAGGAGCGATTCCATCGTTAGTCTCCCTGTCTCCAGAAGCCTGGAATTTGATATTAAGCGGCATCTCCATGTACTCCTGGCATTTCTCCTTTGTGATATATCCAGCCTTGTACATCTGATTGAGCACGATATTCCTTCTCTCGAGTGCTCTGTCAGGGAATCTCACGGGATTATACAAAGACGGATTTTTGCATAGTCCAATAATCGTAGCCGCCTCGGTAATGGAGATATTCTTTGGATCTTTGCTAAAATACGTCATGCAAGCACTTTTCACACCTATGGCATTATAGAGGAAATCGAAGTAATTGAGATACATTGTGATGATTTCCTCTTTTGTGAAGTTTTTCTCAAGCTTGATGGCGATAATCCATTCAATAGGTTTCTGGAACAGACGCTCGAGTTTGCTGTGAGCGACCTCTGAAAAAAGTTGTTTTGAAAGTTGCTGTGTGATAGTAGAACCACCGCCCGCGCTTTCATTCCCCATGATTCCCCGTTTCAGAATTGCTCTTGAGAGTGCCTTGAAGTCAATGCCAGAATGCTCATAGAAGCGTTCGTCTTCCGTAGCTATCAAAGCATTGATCAGGTAAGGAGAGATATTATCGAACGAAGTAGAGATTCTGTTGTCTCTGGTAGAAGCGTAAGTTCCCATCAGTTTACCGTCAGCGGAATACACCTGAGAAGAGTATTTGCTGATAGGGTTTTGCAAGTCGTCCATATTCGGCATGTATCCAATCCATCCATTCCAGATAGCCACTGTTCCGAGTCCCGCAATAACAACGCCTCCGATAAGAATTCCCCAAAGGATCTTTACAAAAAATTTTCTCATAAGCAAAAGGAAGGGTCAAAAACCGCTCTAAAACGTTTACAGGGGGCAAAATTAATGATTTTCTTTTGAATTATGGCAAATAAATTAAAAATAATGCTTAACTTCGCATCCGAAATTGAATCTTAGCACGAAGGTCATCATGGATAAACATAATTTTGTGACAATAGCCGATCTTTCCCGTGACAAGATCCTGTATATGATCCGTCTGTCCGAGGAGTTTAGGCGTCACCCCAACCGAGAGTTACTCAAGGGCAAAGTAGTAGCCACCTTATTTTATGAGCCCAGCACACGTACCCGTTTAAGTTTTGAGACAGCCGCCAATCGTCTTGGTGCCCGTGTGATAGGTTTCTCCGACGCCAAAGCCTCGAGCGTCTCAAAGGGTGAGACATTGAAAGATACGATATTAATGGTCTCCAATTATGCGGATGTCATTGCGATGCGCCACTATATAGAAGGAGCCGCCCAATATGCCAGTGAGATATCCCCTGTCCCCATCATCAATGCCGGTGACGGTGCCCACCAGCATCCATCCCAATGTATGCTTGATCTTTTCACCATTCATCAGACTCAAGGCACCCTTGAGAACCTGACGATCAGTATGGTAGGAGATTTGAAATATGGCCGTACAGTCCATTCGCTGCTGATGGCCATGCGTCATTTCAACCCGACTTTTCATTTTGTCGCCCCCGAAGAGTTGTCAATGCCAGCAGAATACAAGCTATACTGCAAGGAGCATGGCATCAAATACGAGGAGCATCTGGATTTTGACGAGAAAGTGATCTCCACGTCAGACATTATATATATGACACGTGTTCAAAAAGAGCGTTTCTCAGACCTCATGGAATATGAGCGAGTAAAGAACATCTACATTTTGAAGTCAGAGATGCTTGTCAACACAAAGCCCAACATGAAAATCCTTCATCCGCTACCACGTGTAAACGAGATAGACTATAGTGTGGATGACAATCCTCACGCCTATTATATCCAGCAGGCTCGCAATGGGCTTTATGCCCGCGAGGCCATTATCTGTGATGTCCTCGGCATCACACTTGAAGAGATCATCAACGACACCACCATCATAGACTGATCGTCATGAACAAGAAAGAACGACTTGTAGCAGCCATCAAGAATGGCACAGTAATAGACCACATCCCATCCGACAAGACCTTCCAAGTGATTAGTTTACTTGGTTTGCAGAGAATGACCTCCCCCGTAACAATCGGTTACAATTATCCATCGACAAAAGTAGGGAGCAAAGGCATCATCAAGGTAAGTGACAAATTCTTCACAGATGACGAGATCTCTCGTCTGTCGGTTGTCGCCCCGAATGTGGTGCTGAATGTCATCCGCGACTACGAGGTGACAGAGAAGAAGACCGTGGAGACCCCCGATGAGCTTTGCGGTATCGTGAAATGCAATAATCCCAAGTGCATCACCAATAATGAGCCCATGCGCACCATCTTCCATGTTGTGGACAAAAAGCATGGTCTTTTGAAATGTCATTATTGCGACAAGGAGCAGGAGATAGACAAAGTGGAACTCACGAGAGCAGAATAAATCAACAGCAACCATAAAAACAAGAACAATGAGAAGAGACAATGAGATTTTCAATCTTATCGAGAGTGAGCGCCAACGTCAGTTAAAAGGCATGGAGCTTATTGCCTCGGAGAATTTTGTGAGTGACGATGTAATGGCAGCCATGGGAAGCTGTCTTACGAACAAATATGCCGAGGGTCTTCCCGGCAAGCGCTACTACGGAGGATGCCAAGTGGTAGACCAGGTGGAAGACCTTGCCCGCGAGCGTGTCAAGAAGTTGTTTGACGCAGAATGGGCCAACGTTCAGCCCCACTCTGGAGCTCAGGCGAATGCCGCCGTTCTGCTTGCAGTGCTTCAGCCCGGCGACACCTTCATGGGTCTGAATCTCGCCCATGGTGGTCACCTGTCGCATGGCTCACTCGTCAACACGTCGGGCATTCTGTATAAGCCCGTTGGATACAACCTTTCGAAAGAGACCGGTCGTGTGGACTACGATGAGATGGAGCGATTGGCTCACGAGCATAAGCCCAAACTGATCATCGGTGGCGGTTCCGCATACAGCCGCGAGTGGGATTACAAACGTATGCGTGAGATCGCCGATTCCGTAGGTGCCCTATTGATGGTAGACATGGCCCATCCTGCAGGTCTGATTGCCGCCGGTCTTCTTGACAATCCTGTCAAATATGCCCATATTGTCACCTCCACCACCCACAAGACCCTTCGCGGTCCCCGCGGTGGCATTATCCTTTTAGGCAAGGACTTTGAGAATCCATGGGGAAAGACGACTCCCAAGGGTGTAGTCAAAATGATGAGCCAGCTATTGGACAGTGCCGTATTCCCCGGCACCCAAGGAGGTCCACTGGAGCATGTGATAGCAGCGAAAGCAGTTGCGTTCAATGAGGCATTACAACCCGAATTCAAAGAATGGGCAAAACAAGTACAGACCAATGCCCGTGTACTTGCCGAGGAGTTGGTGAAACGCGGATTTGGCATCGTGAGCGGCGGTACAGACAATCACTCGATGCTTGTAGACCTCCGCACGAAATATCCCGACTTGACGGGAAAAGTTGCCGAGAACGCCCTTGTCTCAGCAGACATCACGGTGAACAAGAACATGGTACCCTTCGACACGCGCAGTGCCTTCCAGACCTCAGGTATCCGTTTGGGCACGCCTGCCATCACCACACGTGGCGCCAAAGAAGACTTAATGTTGCTTATAGCAGATTTGATAGAAGAGGTTCTCAATGCTCCCACCGACGAGACAGTCATCAGCAAGGTCCGCCAGAAGGTGAACGAGACCATGAAGAACTATCCCCTGTTTGCCTATTAATTAAATAAAACATGGGTTCAGGTGATGCGTCATCATTGCCTGAGCCCATTTCATATCAAGTCGTTGAGAGCATGATGTTTCGGCGGAAGAAAAGAAAGCCAAGGGAAGACAGCAATCAATTGTTGTTGTTTTCATTAGAAGAAATGAGGGGTGACAAGGAGTCGCCTGCTCAGGTCATCTCCACTCCGTCGTCACCAGAGCCCAATGACGCCCCACAACCCCCATCCACATCCATTTTCCCTGATGTCAGGTCGGCAGATGTCAGGTCGGCAGATGTTCCACTACCGTCAACCTCAGAAACCGCGGAAGGAAAAGACACCGTAGCAGAGTCATCGCCGCATGTAAGTGGGAATGAGAATGTAGCGTCAGATGCAGAGGAATCCATCCCTCAAGTGGCAGACAACCGTTACTCCGCCGACCATCATCAGCTTCTTGAGTCGATGCGCAAAGCCATCCGCCAACTTTCCTCCATCAACAACAACGGCATTCGTCTGATAGCCATAGAGTGTGCCAGCCATGCCCAGGCAGGTATCAATACAGAACATACCTATTGTTTACGGGCCTTAAACGACAAAATCGTGTCCGGCTATGACTTCATAGCCATCTACTATGTGAGTTTCGCCCACAGTTTTCCCTCCATGCTTGAGAAGATAGACCTCCCCTTCTCCGATATTTATGAGGAAGCGCTGTCGCTTGGCATATAGTTTCCATGTCTATCAAAAAATGGGACGACGATGCGCACAACCTGCAAGCTCCCATAAGAAATCTCACATATCCGCCGGAGACAAATCATAAATACCAGTAGGAGATTTCCGTTTCAGCACATCGACGTTGAAATCAGCCCCCACAACAATCCCATATTCTCTGAGCACCTGCTCCACCGTGATCCGCGCCAACTCCGGATGATTGTTTTCCTCACTAAGATGACACAGCCACACATGCCTCAGTCCCAAAGAGGCATTTTCAGCCAAAGCCTTGGCACACTCGACATTGCTCAGATGTCCGTATGGGCTGCTGATTCTTCCTTTGAGATGGTCAGAATAGGGACCGTTGATGAGCATCTCTTTATCATGATTAGCCTCCATCACCAAGTAATTCGCCTGATTGATAGCGCCACAAATCTCCTCGGTGACATGTCCGATATCCGTGATGACACAAAAAGTCACCCCCTGACATGAAATGACATATCCGATATTGTCAGCGCTGTCGTGAGGAACCTCAAAAGGGGTAATATGGAATTCTCCTAACGAAAACGGAACCCCTTTTTCGATATAAGCTATATTTTGCCGGTCGATTTTGTGTCTCACACAATAATTCCCCATGATACCCTGATGCACCAGTTTTGATGTATATACGGGAACATTCAGCTCGTGGCTAAGACTTCCTACAGACTTGACATGGTCGGCGTGATCATGCGTAAGAATAATATGCTTAATCTGAGGCAATGTCAATCCATATTGATGCATGTATTTCTTTAGAGCCCTAATGCCAATTCCCACATCAATCATCAGCCCGTCGTTTTCTGTAAAAAGAAAATAACAATTACCGCTGCTTCCGCTACCAAGACTTATGAACTTAAGCATATTACAATGAATAACGAATGACGTCAGCGCCATTCAAACTGCAAAATTAATGAATTTTTTGAAGAAGCGGAAAAAAGCGGCAAGATATTTGAGAAGAATTAGAAAGGCATCCCCACTGCGAAATGGAAAGAGAAATCCCTCCCCAAGTCCGGGTGAGCAATAGGATAATGCTCTCTTGCCGTCTGATAGGCAGGATTGACAGCTTTCATACCCATATCAAACCTCAGTATGAAATAGCTGAAATTTAATCTTACCCCCAATCCATACGCCACGGCAATCTGTTTATAGAACTCGTCGATTTTGAACTGTCCCCCCGGTTGTTCCTCATAAGCCCTCAGCGTCCATATATTTCCGGCATCGATGAAAAACGCGCCATTGAATTTCCAGAACAATTTCGTCCGATACTCCATATTGAGGTCCAACTTCATATCCCCCGTCTGGTTGATAAAATCGATGGCGCCATCATGTCTTTTGTATTTTCCGGGTCCCAATCCTCTCACGCTCCATCCCCTTACAGAGTTGGCGCCTCCCGAGAAATATCTTTTTTCGAAAGGCAGGATGTTGCTGTTGCCATAAGGATAAGCGATGCCCAGTCCAGCATGTAGCACGAGGAAATTATGCTCATCAAGAGTCAGCATTTTCGTAAAATCGACATCGCCCTTGAGATATTGCGCATACGCTATCCCAAAAAGAATCCTTTGGTCATGACTGTTTTTTTTGAAATCGAAAGCCAGTGCCGCCAAAGCCAGAAGATTACCACCCATCTCCACATTGGTTTTCAGCGCATACTTACCATTATTGTATGTAAGCCCAAATCCCGACCTCATGATGAAGAGGTCTTCATAGTTGTATCTCAGGATCGCGTTTCTATTGCTCACGCTGTCGAGGTAGTCGTGCTTGAAAGTCCCTGATATCCATGGCATGTGTATGAAGTTAAGGTCGATGGCGTCAACCTTGTAAGCCACATTGCTGTTGGGTTTAGCCCATCGGTATCTCCACCCGGCGGAAAAGACTCTACGATGAAACTCGGGTCTGTTTTGCAGGTTATAGCTCAAAGAGAGTTCCGAAGTGGCATTGTTTTTCTGTCTTGTGGCAGTGGAGAGAAAAGGAACGGCCAAGGTAGGATAAGTCAATTTTGACACGAACCCATATTCAATATAATCTTCATTATTATACCCTTCCAATCCCGTGATAGCCTCGAAAGCGCCTCTCACCTGCACGCTCAGCGCCTCTGATCCATGAAAAAGATTTCTGTTCTCATAGGTCAAGGAGGCCGCCGCTCCCAAGTCCCCTGCCGTGTTTGTCCCCTCCGGAAGGAATGTGATCGTGCTTGGTTTGTTCAGGGCATACTGAATGTTGCAATGAAGCACACCCGGTTGTTCATCCTCGGTAAATCTGACATTAGCATATTTTACAGCACTCAATCTGCTGAAATTATTATAAGTCCTTCTCACGTCAGACGCAGAAAAGTACGCCCCCTGCTGTATTGCGGTGTTGTTGAGCAGCGTTTTTTGTTTGAGTCTCGCATTTGTGGTGTCCGCGCAAAGGAAATTGACATCAGCGATGGTATATCTTTGATGAAGCGTCTCAGCCTCATTGTTCCGCTGTCTATACTTCATGAGGTGCATACTCAGATCCACGATCGGCGTGCCACGCATGGTATCCGCCTCAAATGTGATAAAATCCTTGTGAAACCTGTAATAGCCCTTATCCTGCAGGAAAGCTGTGATATTGTCTCTCTCCCGGGAAAGGTTGTTGACCGAGAACCTGGAATCAGTCTTGAGTCCCATGACGTCAGGATTCTCATCCAACAGCATTTTAATACTGTCGTCCTGGATATCATAGTTCATATTCCATATAGTATATGGCGTGCCAGGCGACAATGTATATACAGAGGTGAGTTTTTTGCCTTTCGTCTTCGTGTCAAGGGCGACTTTAGCACGCATATATCCCATATTCTGCATAGCTTTGAGCAAGTCATCAGCCGTTCGGCTTGCCTGTATGGGATCATATATGACAGGCTCCTCGCCAATATTTTTTAGTGTTCGGTTGAGCCATTTTGTGGAATCTCTTCCAGACAGGGAATAAATACCGAGCGGGATTTTAAAAATGGAGAACCACCTGCTATTTCCTTTCATGCGCACATACTGGCGTAGTTGTGCCGCATCGAAATTGTCATCATCAGACAAGATCTCCACATTTTTCAGCAAGTACTCCCCCTCAGGCACATACTTGGTCGAAGAGCACGAGGCAAAGATGGTGACAACCGCCATTGCCACCCATCCGTATATCAGACACCGCCTCATAGTCATTCCCTCTCCGGCCATGCATCAAGCCATTACATGGTCAATTGAAATAATACAAGAAAGTCGAGATACCCTCAAGAGCAGGTTTACGCTGATTCTCGATTTCAATTTTAAAATCCACCTCCACCTTGCTGCAAATGCCGCGCATATTCTGGATATTGTGCAGTTTTGCCACCATTCTCATCCTGTTTCCCGTGATGACCGGCTGTCCGAATCGCATTTTGTCCATGCCATAGTTTACCAGCATTTTGATGTTGCGCACCTCGATGATCTGTTGCCACAAATAGGGCAACATGGAAAGGGTGAGATATCCATGGGCGATAGTGCTGTGATAGGGGCTCTCCACCTTTGCTCTTTCCACATCGACATGTATCCACTGGTGGTCGAGCGTAGCGTCGGCGAAAGTGTTTATACGATCCTGGTCAATCTCAATCCATTCTGAAACGCCCAATACTTCACCGAGATGTGAAGCGAACTCCTCATGGGAGTTGACAATTAGTTTAGCCATAATATACTAATGTGTTAATAATTCAATACATCAAATCCATGTGTTCTGTTTACAACATACCTTTGGTCGAAGGCAACTCATAATGATAGATATCCCTTCTGACAGCCATTTTAACAGACCGAGCCAAAGCTTTGAAAATGCCTTCTATCTTGTGATGCTCATTGCTTCCCTCAGCCTTGACATACAGGTTCATCCGTGCCGCATCGCTAAGACTTTTGAAGAAATGGAGGAACATCTCAGTAGGCATGTCCCCTACCCTCTCTCTATGAAACTCCGCATTCCACACCAGCCACGGCCTTCCCCCGAAGTCGAGCGTCACGGTGCAGATACAATCGTCCATAGGAAGTGTGAAGCCATATCTTTCAATACCTCTTTTATCACCTAAAGCCTTGAGCAGACATTCTCCCAATGCGATGGCGGTATCCTCGATGGTATGATGCTCATCCACCTGCAAGTCGCCCTTTGTGTGGACATAGAGGTCCATCATGCCATGTTTTCCGATTTGTTCCAGCATGTGATCGAAGAATCCCAAGCCAGTATTGACATCACATTTTCCCGTGCCGTCTAAATTGACACGCACATCAATATCCGTCTCTTTGGTCACCCTCTTCACCTGGGCTGTTCTCTCGCCCGCGAAGAGCAGTTCGGCGATCTTATCCCAATTGAGGCCATTCTCATCGAGTATCAGCGCCTTACATCCGAGATTGTCAGCCAGCTGCCGGTCAGTCTCTCTGTCGCCAATGACAAAACTTCCCGGCAGGTCGTAGCGCTCGCTGTCGAAATACTCTTGCAGCATGCCCACGCCCGGTTTCCTGCACGGATGCCGATCCTCAGGGAAATGCCTGTCAATATGTATTTTATCAAACACCACACCCTCCCCCTTCAGTGTCTGGAGGATAAAATGATGTACCGGCCAGAACGTCTCTTCAGGGAAAGATGCCGTGCCAAGTCCATCTTGGTTTGAAACCATGACAAACAAGAAATCAAGGTTTTTGCGTATGAATGCCAAGTTTCTGAACACGCCCTCCTTGAAACGCAGTTTCTCAAAAGAGTCAATCTGCTCGTCGGCAGGCTCTTCTATCAGCGTGCCGTCCCTGTCGATAAACAATATTTTTTTCTTCTTATCCATATTCTATGCCATCATTCATGATCAGCAGTCACGAGACTCTGTGATTCCTGTCTTTCGCGCTGCCTCTGATCGACAGCCCCATAGAGGAAATAACACACCAACGTCTCATAAATGAGAATGAGCCACACCACGATACCTGCGAGAATCATCGTACCAAGTACCATCCACATCAGATATTCGGGCATGTCCGCCGGATCCCCCATGTCCACGCCTTTCGACGAGATAGCCTTTGCGATAAAAAGCACGTAGATAGGCATCAGCACCACCGCCATAATCACCGTAGCGATCAAGCCAGAGAGAATCGCGGCCACCAAAAGGAATCCCACATTCTTCATACCCGTCTTATAATCCTCGATGAACGATTTAGGATAGGATTTACGCTCGTCGTTCATATATCTCATATTTATAAAAATGAGCGGCATCACCACGACAGCCAGCAAAACAGCAATCATGACGAGCACCACAGTTTTTATCACCACATGGCTTGAGGCATCGCCCTGAATGAACATCAGATGTACCGCAAAGGCCATGACAGCGACTAAGAGAGCAGCCGCCAAGAGCGTAACGATGACGGCGACCATCATTCTTTTCAGATTCCACCGGCGGGGTTTCTCATTGAGAAATGACATCAGCCTCGCCAACGCCCACGCACCGGTCAGGATGCTGGCGATCCCCACCACCGCCAAAATACCAACATAGGCGGCATGATGCTCATGGGAAAAGACAGCAATATTGTCATCAGCCACCAGCATTGTGACCAATACAGCGACAAGAATACTGTTCAGTAAGGCGAGGAGCCACATGGCATGGGATATACCCTTGAAATTGCTCAAGAACATATTGTATGCTGTCTTGAGACAAGACGTGACACTTCTATTTTTATAAAGGAGTTCCATTCAATTAATGTATTGACAATTATACTATATGGTGTATTCTATTAATTCTGATTTTTATACAGGTGGTCAATCTATGTTTACATTTCGGTCGCTTTTTGCTTTTATCCGGTGCAAAA
>FLNZ01000119.1_pt1 | contig 11865 bp, 6 predicted proteins | sample 1140391 | NCBI WGS metagenome assembly FLNZ01 (sample SAMEA3878171, study PRJEB12797) | bioreactor metagenome | biome: Moose rumen | place: Sweden | collected 2011-10
ATGGACATGGCCCGCGTGGAAGACAACCTGCGTGCGACCCGCCGTTCCGTACGCCAGTACGAGACCCAGGCGGAGAAGGTCGATGAATACAAGAAACTGACGAAGCGCCTGCGTGAACTGGACCTTTCCGTGAGTATCGACAAGTTCGAGGACCACAAGGAAGGGCTCAATACGCTCGATACGTCGTCCCGCCGCATGGAGCACGAGGTCGAGACCGCAAAGACGCGTGCGACCGAACTGCAGACCAAGATTGAGGAAAAGAAGCTCGATATCAGCGAGGACGAAAACGCCTATCGTGAACTGGAACGCGAAGTCCAGGCGGCGACCATCGAACTCAACAACCTGAACAACGACATCGTTCGCCTGAAGGATTCTATTTCTGCGACCGAGGCGGCAAGCGCGAAGGCCCAGGACGAGATTGAACGCAGCGAGCAGAAGGTGGGCGAGCTTACTGCCGAGAAGGAACGCCTCGAGAAGGAAAACGAGGCGCTCGGTAACGATTCCGAGATGGACGAGATGAGTGCCATCCTGGAACGCGAACGCGAAACCCTGCAGGTAATGCGCGACAAGCTCGATGACCTGCGCACCCGGTCGAGGGAACTCTCGAACGAGCGTCTGCAGGCGGCGAATGCGCTGAACGCGCTCCGTTCCCGCTTTGAACGTGCCGATGCCGAAACGGATATGCTCCAGTCGAACCTTGACGGCTGGAATAGCGAACTGGAAACACTCCGTACGCAGCGCGATGATGCCTTGCGTGCCGTGGAAGATATCCAGCAGGGCATGGATACGGCCCGCACTGAAATTGAAAATCTCGAGGAGCAGAAATCCGTTCGCGAGGAACGCATTGAATCGCTTCGGTCGGAACAGTCCGAACTTACTGCCCGCATTGCGGAACTGAGGAACGAGGAGGCTCGCCTGCAGTCCCGTATCGACGTGCTCGAGAGCGTTGCTAGCGAGGGTTCCGATGCGAGCCGCTGGCTTGCCGAAAACAAGTCGAACCTCACGCAGGGCCTGCTTTCCGAACGCATTAGCGCGACACCTGAATATGCCCACCTGGTAGAAACCGCACTGGGCGATATCCTTGATTCCGTGATTGTCGACAATGCGGGTAGCCTGGGCGAGATTGTCGCCTCCCTCAAGAACGAGAACGTGGGCCAGGCTCTGATGGCGCTCACGGCTAAGCCGCGCCCTGCCTTTGGGGGCAACATCGAGGGTAACGGCGTGATTGGCCCGATGGCGAATTTCGTGACGGCGGATGAACCCACGATGGCATGGCTCCGCGGGATTCTTTCGCGCTACATTCTGGTGGAATCGCTCGATGCGGCGCTGGAACTTGCCGAACGTTACGGTAACGACGACCTCTGTTTTGTGTCCCCGGATGCGACGGTTCGCACGGCGGGGCTCGTTTCTACGGGAACGCCGACCGCGGGTACATTGAGCCGCAAGAACGAGATTGAAAGTGCCCAGCAGGCACTTGCCGGCGTGCAGGGCGAACTCTCGCAGAAACTTTCCGATGAGGAGCGGGTACAGGATACCCTCGCCGAGGAAACCCAGATGCTCGAATCCCTGGTGGATGACATCCGCGAGAAGCAGAACTCGCTCCACGGGGGCGATGCCGCCATTGCAATCCAGAAGAATACGGTTGCCTCTTGCGAATCCCGCATGGCGACGCTCGATGCCAACTGCAACAGCGCCCGCGCCCGTATTGAAGAAGCCGCACAGCGCAAGAATTCCGATGCGGAACTTGCCGAGGCCGCGCAGGCTGCGGAACGTGCCGAAGGCGAGTACGACCGCGTGAACGATGAACTCGGCGAGCAGGAACAGTTGTTCCGCGACAAGGACGAGGAAGTTCGCGAACTCGAGCGTAGCGTCCTCGACAAGAATGCGAAACTCGCGCAGAACACGAGCCGCCTCAAGGACATTGCCGACCAGATGGACTTCCTCGGGAATACGATTGTCAACCGCAAGGACGAAATCGCGAAGAATGCGGAAGCGATGGACAAGCTCCGTAGCGATTCCGAAGGGATTGCCGACCAGGTTCAGGCGAAGGATTCCGCCCTGCGTGAAATCGAGAGCAGGCGAGACCTTGCCCGCGAAAAGTACGAGCTTGTTTCGGGCGATATCGATGAATGGCAGAAGGAAGTCAACAGCCTCCGTGACGATATGATCGAGAAGATGCACGACCTGAACGATATCGTGCGTCGTCGCGAGGCCCTGCAGGCGAATGTCGACAGGCTCAAGGAACGCATCCTTACCGACTGGGAAGTGAACCTGGAAGAACCCGGCGATATAGAACGTGTGGAATACTCCCAGCCCGAAGCGGACCGCGAAATCCGTGAACTGCGCGTGAAAATCAAGGAACTTGGCCCCATCAACGTGAACGTGATGGAAGATTACGAGGACGAGAAAAAGCGCCTGGAAGAAGTCGAGAAGCAGTTCGACGACCTGGACCGCGCCCGCGCATCGCTCGACCGTACCATCACCAAGCTTGACGATATTGCCCGCAAGCGCTATCTCGAGACGTTCGAGCGCATCCAGAAGAATTTCCAGTTCGTGTTCAGCAAGCTGTTCCTGAATGGCGAAACCAAGATGAGCCTCGTGGAAAAGCTCGACGAGAACGGCAAGCCGCTCGATATTCTTGATGCGGACATCGAAATCAACGTGCGTCCGACCGGCAAGAAGATGCGCGGCATCAAGGCGCTCTCCGGCGGTGAACATGCCCTGACCGCAACGGCTCTGCTGTTTGCCATCTACATGGAAAAGCCCTCGCCGTACTGCGTGCTGGACGAAGTCGACGGCCCGCTGGACGATGCGAACGTGGGCCGCTTCATGGCGCTCCTCCGCGAATTCAGCAAGCAGACCTTGTTCATCGTGGTGACGCATAACAAGCGTACCATGGCCGAAGCTGACATGCTCTACGGCGTGACGCAGGAAATCAAGGGTATTTCCCGCATCGCCAGCGTGCAGTTGGCTGATGCGACCAAATTTGCAATTTAATCTTTTGCTCGGTTCGTCCGAGCTTTTCTCTTATAAAAAACATCCCCGCATTTGCGGGGATGTTTTCATGTTATAGTACGAATCAATTACTCTTGCTCAAGTTCCTGTTTAATCCACTGATACATGGATGATTCATCCTTGTACGCACAGACATAGATTACGTTTTCTTTGGTAACAGTTGCATCTTCGTTATCTCTGTTGCAAATCTGGTCTAGAGCAATGTCTGTGGAGGCGTCAACCCACTTACCATAGTCATTTACGACTTCTTTAGCTATAGAGCACTTGAAACTGTGGCTTTCACCATCCTTGAGGGTTTCGCTCTTAATGTCTGCAATGTTTTTAGTATTACCTCTATCGGTATCGCAATAACCAAACTTGGCGTTAAGGTACTCATTTTCTTCAATTTCTAGCCAATCTGTGGAGGAAGAACTTGCGGGGATTCCTTCTGCGTTACCATTATTAAGACATTCATAGTATGCGTCACCGACTATAGCGGCATCTTTTTTTCGATTTCTCGTGCAAATTCCAAGCGTAGCGTCTTCATCCAAAACACTTGCTTTAACCCAAGAGTATCCGCCGGAATAACCTCCAGAAATGTAGTTACACTTGTATTTTATTCCTTCGTAAACTGCTACTTCGGTTTGATTTTTCATCTTATCTTCGTCGCATTCGCCATAGATATCCTCAAAGCTAAGTTCACGCCATTCATGGATATGGTTACCCCAGTTGTCTGTATATTCAGAATTTTCTTCACAAACATATTCATAACCGGATTCAGTAACCACTTTTTCATTGACATAGCCTTTATAGCAAGCTTTTCCCAAATACGAGTCAGTCCATCCAGCTGGGATCCATTTGTATTTGTTCTCGTTATCAAGGTAATCGCACTTATAAAATTCGGAACCAGATTCTGCCTTGACTTCGCCCTTTTCCATCACGGTTTTTGTACATATTTCATATTCCTCGTCATGATCATCTTTCTTTCTCCATTTGGAGCCATCGCATACAAAGGTTGTTTTGCTCGTTGCCGTGGCAAGTTCCGCATTCTTGGTGTCGAACAGCTTTTCTTTGCCTTCGTTTACAGTAGCGCTGCATTCACCGAGGTAAAGCTTGGATTCCGGATTGTTGGCCTGTTCTTCCGGGGTTATGCCGTCCTGTTCAGAATATTCACCGGAAGAGCTCGATTCACCGGAAGAACTCGAAGAGCTCGGAATACCAGGCACAAGATCATCGCAAGTAGAAGAAGCTGATAGATCACATTCGCACTCATACTCTTGAATTTTCCCGTCAATGAACGCCGATCCCTTATCTCCTTTATTACGGCCCAAGCATACATTTTCAGTATATTCCCAGTAGCATTCTCCATTGTCGCATACACAAACGGCATTTTCATCAAGACCTTCAAAGCTATAGAAGAAGGTCGAATTAACAGCGTCAGCATCGCAAACTTTTTCCACCGTTGCAACACCTACAGCCCAAAGTGTTACAGGATACCAAACTTGTTCGTTTTCGATATATTCAAAGTAATGGAAATATCCCCCTTTGACATCAGACTTATACACCTTGCTGCTATAGCCAGACGGATCATTGAAAACTTTTGCGTCTTCGACTTTAAGCTTATAGGCTTCCACAAATCCATTCTGCAAAATCTTGTAATAGACGGCATCCGTACCACTCCAGACATTCGTTTCAGCAGTATAGTCGCCATGCTGCATTTGGTTCCACTTGAAGAAGTTCGCGTCGATAAGCAAAGCGAGGTAGTCTACAAAGAACATGCTGTGTTCCTTGCCTGCGTAAGTCGTATTGACGGCGGTGTTAAAGTTGCCGTTTTCGGCAAAGACATTGCGGAAAGCGTTATAGACCGGGTTAAAACCCGGAGTCTTGTCCTTTTGGTCAATGAGGGCCATTACCCACACGATGCTGTTGAAGTTTTCGGCCAGGCCAATCTGATCGGGGGCATAATGTTCGAAAGACGGATATTCTTCGCTGTTTTCCAAATAAAGGGCGCCGGCAAGTTCCTTGTTCGCCTGCTCGTTTGCAACACCAAAACCGTTACCATCGTCAACCAACTTCTTTACGCGGGCGGCCTTGTAGTCGGTCAAGAAGTCGATGACAACCGTATCGGACGCATCGGACAAGTCTGCATAGGCGTTGTAAATGACATCCGTTGCGTTCGAGCCAAATCCGCCAAAGGCGCCGAAAGCGTTGTTACTCAAGTTCAGCTTGACACGGAGCTTCACAACCGGGGTCGTAAGGTTCGTGATGTCGAGATCCCCTTCGAGGCGAGCAACCTTGTATTCCACCGCTTTTTCGTTAGTTTCTTCGATTGTCACAAAGGATTTATTGGCTGAGGCGAACAAGTCCTGCATAAACACCTTGCCGCTCGGGGCGAACTTTTCGTCAAGGTCCGTCACGGTAAGTTCTGCATTGTCGCTACCCTTGAGGTTCTTCCAGATTTCTTCGTAGATGTCGTCGGTTTTTGTTTCCTTTTTGGCCTGCACCGGGAAACGCACGACAACATGCTTCTTGTACACCTTGGCGAGGTTCTCGTTCACGGGCGTGAACGGGATTTCCATCTTGGTTTCGGCTTCGCCACAACGGATTGTCACGGTGATGATAGCCGTTTCGTCGTTGCGTTCCGTATAGACGATTTCGCATTTTTTGTCTTCAAGTTCAGCACTCAAGCTGCTGTAAGCATCATTGAACTTGCTGTCGATATCTTCGTCGAGTTTGCTAGAGGCGCTGCTCAAGTTCTGGATTGCCGCATCCACATCCTTCTGGCTCTTTGCGGAAGCTTCGCTTATTGCTTCTTGAATGGACTTGTTGATTGCCTCAGTATCGACGCTTTCGCCATCATGACCGTTGGTACCGTTGCTTCCGTCCTTGCCGTCGGTGCCGTTTATCCCGTTCTTGATTGTGCCGATGGTATCCCCATCGCATATAATCGCAAAGCCAGACTTGTCATCCAGTTCCTTTGATGTGCAACGGTACTGAATTGCTTCGTGGTCGTTCATGGCGACCCATTCGCCTTCAGAACACGCGTACATCGTGGCTTCGGACTTCACGAAGTTCAAGCTTCCTTCGGTTTTGTCGTTGCAATTATCCGGATCCAGCTTGCTGACAATACTATAGAATTCATTGGATGTGGGGTCTTCATTGCTACAGGATGTTGTACAAATAGCAAAAGCAGCACATAAAGCTGCAGTAGATAGGTGCTTGATATTCACCGAACATCTCCTTTTTTTTTAATTTTGACGGCAAAATTAGAAAATTTTGTTTACAATAGGGTTCTTTCTAGTATTTTGTATGAAAAAAAACAACTTTGTAATGAAAGGCTTTGCCTTCGCCGCCCTTTCTGCCATTTGCTATGGCACGAACCCGCTGGGCGCATTGCATTTGTACGCTCAAAATTACTCGCCGGAGACGGTTCTCTTTTACCGTTTCTTCACGGCAGCACTTCTCCTTTTTGTGGTGATTCTTGCGAAGGGCTCGCACTTTAAAATTTCATTCCGCGAATTCGGTGCGCTTGTCGCGTTCGGATTCCTCTTTGCGGTGAGTTCGCTTACATATTATGCTTCGTTCAAGTACATGGACGCGGGGCTTGCTTCAACGCTATTGTTCCTTTATCCGCTAGAAGTCTCGGTGCTCATGGCGGTGTTCTTCAAGGAGAAAATCAAGACCTGGACCATCGTTTCGATTGCGGTCTCTATGGCTGGCGTGGCTCTCCTCTATCGCGGTGGCGATGGCGTGCCGCTCAGTACAGTGGGTCTTATGCTTGCTTTCGCCTCTTCGATTTCTTACGCGATATACATGGTGATGGCAAACCGCATCAAACTGCAGATGGGCTCCGTGAAGATGACGTTCTACGCCATCTGCTTCTGCCTTGTGTTTTTATTGCTTTATTCGGTAACGCTCGGTTCGGGGCTCCCGCCACTCTTTACGCAGGCAAGTTCGTGGGGGTGGGGATTCATGCTCGGGCTCGTGCCGACGGTGCTTTCGCTCATATTCATGGTGAAAGCGGTCAAGATTATCGGGTCTACGCCTACGGCGATTCTCGGGGCGCTTGAACCCGTGACTGCGGTAACGATAGGCGTGCTTGTCTTTGGGGAAGTCCTTACGGGCAGGCTCATCGCGGGCATTCTCCTGATTCTCGGGTCCACCGTGCTTATCGCCGCCAAGCGGAAATAACCTGCCATCTGCCCGTTGCCCACTGCCTACTGCCATCTGCCGACGGCCTACTATTTACTATATTCACAGGCATGCAGGCAATTTGTTCGAAATGCAATAAAGAATTCAACGACAAGGTGGGTATGTCCCCCTTGCAGAGCAACATGGCTATTCGCGTGCGCAACAAGGTGGGCAACATCTGCCCCGAGTGTCGCGCCGAAATCAGCAAGACTCGCCGTGGGTGGTGGAAAATGTGGTTCTATGACTTGAAGATAGGTTTTTACTGCTTCTGGTTCCTGGTTCCCGTGGCGCTTTTCTTTGCGGCGTTTACGGTGTTCCTTGCCTTGTATGTTCTTTAAAGGGGGGTGCTATGTTGTCTAGGATTACGCTGGTTTGCTTGCCCTTGCTGGCTTTGCTTGCGGGCTGTGTTTCGTCCGAGAAGGCGGTTTCTAAAAAGGATGCTTCTGCAGAAGGAACGAATGAAAATGCCGTTTTTGAGGATGCCGTTTCCGAAGAAGAACTTTTGACGAGATACCAGCGCGCAAGGCACATGCTATGGCAGGTTTCGGATTCCAATTCCAGCGTTTACCTGCTTGGGAGCGTCCATTTTGCGGATTCCGCGTTCTATCCGCTAGATACGGCGATTACAAATGCGTTCGACCGTTCCGATGAACTTGCGGTGGAACTCGACATGACCGATACTGCTGTGTTTATGGAAATTGCCCGTCAGTCGGAACTGCGGGGCAAACTACCGGCGGGGCAGTCCTTGGCGCAGGTCTTGCCCAAGGATGTCAAGGGGCAGCTCGATAGCGTCTGCGCTTCGTGGTATCTTGCCCCGGAAGTCCTCTATGGCTTCAAGCCCTGGTCTGCGGCAATGACGCTCAGTTCCGTTGCCATAATGCGGCTCGGCTTCGATCCGAATCTCGGGATAGATTTCTACTTCTTGCGTAGTGCGCAGGAATCCAAGAAGAAGGTTGTTTCTCTTGAGTCTGCAGAAGACCAGATTGCGGTGCTTGTGGGTGAGGGCCTCCCGGATTCGCTCGGCGTTTACTACCTCAAGAGCACGCTGAACCAGATGCAGGTGATGGATTCCTCCATCACGCTGATGATGGGCGCCTGGGTAAAGGGCGATGATTCGCTTTTCCGGGAAGCCATGTACATGGAACCTGAAGGTAGCGCTACGGATTCCCTACTGGAAGCGCAAATCGAGGAACTCGTCTACATTGCCCGCAACAGGACGATGGCGGATTCCGTTGCGGCCTTCCTTGCGCAGGACCGTAAAGTGTTTGTCGTAGTGGGGGCAGCTCACATGGCGGGGAAGGGCGACAACGTGCTCAAGCTCTTGCGCGACAAGGGCCTGACGGTAGAACAGCGCTAGTTTTGCGGCATCTTGCGCCGTTTTTGCCGTTGTCTATGGACAACTTGTAAAAGCAATTTTTGCTGAAGTCGCCCTTTTTGCGCGAAAAAAGAATAGATTTATAAAAAAGTTGGTTGTACAAGGAGTATGCGGGATGTTTGTAGTTCCTTCCAAAGTTATTGCCGTCTTGTGCGGGCTCGCGGTATGCGCGTCTGCCGCGGTGGACCAGTGCAAGCCCATCGGCTGGGCGACCCGTTCGGGCCGTACGTCGACCCCCTTCGAGGTGACAGGAGGCGGCAACGCAACACCCATTACGGTAACGACTTTCGCCGACCTGCAGAAGTATGCGAAGGATTCCTCGCCGCGGGTCATCTACATTGACGGCACGCTCGGCAGCGGCTGGAGCGGCACGACCGGCGACCGCCTGAACATCACGGCCTCGAACAAGACGATTATCGGGCTCAGGCCGGGAACGGTACTCAAGGCTCCCATCCATATCAGCAAGGCATCGAACATCATCGTCCGCAACATCGTCATCCAGGGTCCGGGCAGCAATGCCGACCAGGCGTGGGACAACCTCACCATTGAAAACGACGGCTCCAAGAACATCTGGATTGACCACTGCGAATTCTGGGACGGCCAGGACGGCAACGCCGACGTGGTGAAGGGTGCAGACAACGTAACGTTTACGTGGTGCATCTTCGGCTATAAGAAAAAGAGCACGCACAACCTCTCGAACCTCATCGGCAGTTCCGACAACGAGCCCGTGAGCGAGGGCAAGCTGAACGTGACCTACATGTTCAACTGGTGGAAAGCGGCGAACCAGCGCAAGCCGCGCTGCCGTTACGGCAACGTGCACGTGGTGAACAACCTCCTCACCGGCGATGCGAGCATCACGAGCGGGACCGACGTGCTGGGCGTTTCGGCGGGCCACATGTGCACGGTGCGTACCGAGCGGAACGTGTTCATCAACGAGGCGAACCCGATTTACACCGGCAATGCGAACGGCACGGGCGTGAACGAAACCATCGACAACATCTTTACGAACTGCTCGGGCAACACGAAGGGCACGGGAACGTCGTTTACGCCGCCCTACGACTATACGGGCTTCATGCTGCCGGCAAGCGAGGTGGAAGCCGCCGTGAAGGCGAATGCGGGAGCGACCCTCAAGAGCCCCACGGAATGTGACGCGAACTATGTGGAGCCGCCACCTCCGACACCCGACAGGCAGTACCAGGCGGACAAGGGCACGACGACGAACAGCTTTATCGAGACTGCGAATGCGGGCTACCACGGCGATGCCTACGTTAACTTTGACAAGGGCGGTAATGTGGTCGTGCCCGTGAAGGTCGACGTGGCGGGCGAATATAAGTTCGAAATCGACTTCGCGAATGGTTCTAGCGAGGACCGTAGTTTGGTGATTTCTTCTGCTATCGACACGGCGACGAGCGTGTTTGAGAAGACGGGCGCCTGGAGCACCTGGAAAACGCAGGAAGTCTCGCTCAAGCTTACTGCGGGCGAGAACAGCGTGAAGTTTGCAACACTTGCCGAAAAGGACGGCCCGAACATCGACCAGTTTGACGTGACGCTCGTGAAGGAGATTGCTGCGCCGGATACCTCGAAGAAGGATTCGACTGTTCGCGACACGAGTTCGGGCGATACCACGAAGCCGGATGCGATTCCGCTGCTTTCGGGCTTGTCGCTCCAGCAGGGTGCATACAGCGTGAGTGTCTATGCGACTGACGGCAGGTTTATCCGCAAGGTGGAAAATGTTCCGCAGGCGATGCTCCGCGACACGCGTGAACTATCCAGGGGCCTCCGTGCCGGAATTTACCTGGTGCAGGCCTCCGCGCCGGGAATCAGCAAGAAGTTCTTCATCGCGGTGAAGTAAGCTGAGAAAAAATCGGAAGGACCTGTGAAGCACAGTTTTTTTCTAAATTGAGGCCCGTATGTTGAAACATCTTGTTTGGTTAATCTTTTTTCCTGTAATTGCGGTTGTCTTTTTTGCCTGCGGCGATGATAACTCCAGTACCGGCCCCGCCGTGGAACCTTGTCCCGAAAATGCCGTCTGCGACACGACCTACGTGGACAAGGAAGCGTATAGTTTTATCTACTACTCGGGCAAGGGCCGCAAGGATCTCGATACGGTAACGGCCCCGAAAGACGAGATGGAGTGCGAAATCGGTGACGACGACTTTAAATGCGTTTGGACATGGGTCGTTCAGACTTGTCGCGTCATGTATTCATATTTCGGGCAGGAACCTCTTGGCGAAGTAGAAACAGAGGTCGTGGAATCGGAAGATGGTGAACAGCATTTTATTCATCACTATCACTGGACCGAAGTTCGCCTGGATACGACCTATATCAATTACACGAAGAAGCGCCTGATAGACTATATCCCGCCCTACATCGAGACTCCGAAACTGGATGTCGATGAACTGCGGGCGGAATTCGATACGCTGGTGATAGACTTGGACACGCTATACGACGACGGAACGAGATATTATGGACATGTAGAATATAGTACCCCGTACACCTTTGACGATGTTTATGAGTTGCCGGATGGGATCGGGGCCTACACATCGGGATTCAGCACCGTTGTAGATTCTGCTACGGGTTTAATGTCTTTTGAGATGGAGCCGATTTCGTTTTCTTCCTGTTATCAAACGTACGTCACGAAATACCCGCTGAAACAAAGGAATCGGGACTTCGTCCTTTATGCGTTTCTGGACGAGCCGCTCGAACGCGATACGACCATCACCTGGATGGCGCATTATTCCGATATATACGGCGTCGAGGATTCTCTCGAGATAACGACGCTCTTCACGATGAAAGAAGGCCTGTAGCCAAAAAAGACGGACTAAAGTCCGCCATCACGAAAAAAAGTCACGCCCGGCAAATGCCGGGCGCTTCTCGTAAATTGATTATGACTGATTAAACCTTCGCTGCTTTTTTCAACGCAGCTGCTTTATCAGTCTTTTCCCATGTAAAGCGCTTGCCGGTGCGGCCGAAGTGGCCGAGCGCGGCGGTAGCCACGTAGCCGGGCTTACGCAAGTCGAGCATCTTCTCGATGCCTGCCGGGGAGAGGTCGAAGTTCTTCGCGACAATTTCTTCAATCTTGCGGTCGTCGATCTTGCCGGTATTGAACGTATTCACGAGCACGGACACGGGCTTGGAGTAGCCGATGGCATAGGCGAGCTGGACTTCGCAACGATAGGCGAGGCCTGCAGCCACGATGTTCTTGGCTACGTAGCGGGCGGCGTATGCTGCACTGCGGTCCACCTTGGAAGGGTCCTTGCCGCTGAATGCGCCACCACCATGACGACCCATGCCGCCGTAGGTGT
>FLNZ01003273.1_pt1 | contig 11863 bp, 4 predicted proteins | sample 1140391 | NCBI WGS metagenome assembly FLNZ01 (sample SAMEA3878171, study PRJEB12797) | bioreactor metagenome | biome: Moose rumen | place: Sweden | collected 2011-10
AGCACCACGTCGCCGTACATCTGCACGAAGCGGCGGTAGCTGTCATATACGAAGTGGGGGTTCTTGGTCTTGGCCACCATGCCCTCGGCCACCTCGTCGTTCAGACCCAGGTTCAGGATGGTGTCCATCATGCCGGGCATAGAGGCACGGGCACCCGAGCGTACGCTGACCAGCAGGGGATTCTGGGCATCGCCGAACTTGCAGTTCATCAGGGTCTCGATGTGCCGTACGGCTGCCATCACGTCGTCGTTCAGCAGTTCCATAATCTTCTCCTGACCCACTTCGTAGTACTCGTTACATACGTCGGTGGTGATGGTGAAACCAGGAGGAACGGGCACACCAATATGGTTCATCTCGGCCAGGTTGGCACCCTTGCCACCCAGTTGTTCGCGCATCTGCGCATTACCCTCGGCTTGTCCGTTGCCGAAGGTGTAAACTCTCTTTTGACTCATGTTTAATACGTATTAAATAATGTGTATTTTAGATTTGTGCGTGCAAAGATACGACAATAAATTAAAAATTAAAAATTAAAAGGGAAAAATTAAAAAGGAAAAATTAAAAGGGAAAAATTAAAAAGGAAAATTTGAGCATTTTCGAAATGGCACAAGCGAAAAAATAGAGCAAATCACAATGAAAAATATTTACAAATAAAGGAAAGGACGCAAACCTCCGAAAATGCCCTAATTTAGGGCATTCTGAAGGTTAAGTTAACCTAAGGGCTAAGATTAAGTTAAACTGGAGCCTAAGGTTAAGTTAACCTGTGGCTCCAGGTTGCAGAACCTCCTGCGGGTGGTTAATAAAGCGTGCGGTAAATATTTTGAAAAATCTTGACAAAACGCACCTATTACAAGGAAGGGATCTCCCCCGATAATGGAGAAGGCCCCTTCGCAAACCATTTGTTTAATTCTGACGTTTGTCAGAAGCTCAAGCCAAGGCGCACCATGTGGTCGCTATGGCTCATACCGGCCGGCTCGCCCGTCAATTTTCCAAAGCCATATCCGATGTAGAATTTGTCTTTGAACTGTATGCCGATGGTTAAGTCCACAGCAAAGTGATGGTCGATTTCTTTTTCATCGTCATCAAGTATCAGTTGATCCTCTTTTAACGTTAACAAAGCAACAAGTTTCTGTTCCAAAAATACCAAATAAGTATCGCATTGTACCTTTTCAATATAGTCTTGAAGTCCGTGACGAATAAAATCGTCCATTTTTTTGATTCCACAAATAAAATTTGAAAGGAGAGAGGTATCCTCAATCCTTTCAAAAAACAAATCAAGTTTTGGACTTTTATCTCCAGACTGCATGATACTGATTGCCTGCTGGAGACGGTGTTAAATGTTGTTCTGATGCTTCTTCATGCTTAACAGAATGAGCACGACGGAGTTGTTCGCGAATACGCTTAGCGAACTCACCACGAATAGGGTCCCTACGTGTTTCAACACCTAACATAAGATTCTTTCTTCTATATTTTCGCCACAAAATTACAAATAAATCAATAAATACCAAAACAAAAATAAAAAAATATCATAGGCCGAGTTGGATGGGGGCGTTCCTTCATATATCTATATGCATTTTCTCATAAAGGTTAAGCAAAAATGCGTACCTCTGAGACTTTGTCTCAAAGATATTCTCGATCGGAAAACTGCAAATAGATTTTCGTTTTCGCCCGCTTATTCGTATCTTTGCACCCGAAAGCGTGCGAAGATGCTCACGCTCGGCAAATGAAACAAGTTTCTTTGACCTCGCTTACACGCATCTTTGCACCCGTAATCGAAACAGATATGAGCAGAAAAAGGAAGGAACTGCCCACGTTAGAGCAGGTGGAGATAACCGATGTGGCGGCTGAGGGAAAGGCACTGGTGCGCGTGGACGACCTGGTGGTGTTCGTCCCTTGGGTGGTGCCAGGCGACGTGGTGGACTTGAAACTGCTGAAGAAAAAGCACCACTATGCAGAGGCGGAAGCCATTCATTTTCATAAATTCAGCGAGCGGCGCACGGCCCCCTTCTGCCCCCATTTCGGGGTGTGCGGCGGATGCAAGTGGCAGATGCTGCCCTACGAGGAGCAACTCAGGTGGAAGCAGAAGCAGGTGATGGACAACCTCACGCGCATTGGCAAGGTGGAACTGCCTGAGTGCCAACCGATATTGGGCAGCAGGAAGATACGCGAATATCGCAACAAGTTGGAGTTCGGCTGCTCGGACAAGGCTTGGCTCACCAAGGAACAAATCGCAAGCGGCACGGTCTTTGACCGCCCTGGTGCCGTGGGCTACCATGCAGGCGGGTCGTGGGACAAGATATTGCCCATCGAGGAATGCCACCTGATGGACGACGTGAACAACCGTCTGCGCAACGACATCCGCGATTATGCCTACGCGCACGGGCTCTCCTTCTTCGATGCACGCGAACACAAGGGACTGCTTCGCGGCATGATGATTCGCCTGGGAGCCGAGGGGGCGGTCATGCTCCTCATACAGTTCTGCATACTCACCGACGAGGAACGCGACCAGGCAATGAGCCTGATGGAACACCTGAAGCAAAAGCATCCAGAGGTGACGAGCCTTTTGTGGGTGAACAACACGAAGTTCAACGACACGTTTGGCGACCTCCCCATTGAGGTCTATGCAGGCGAGGATCACATCTTCCTCAGCATGGAGGGCCTGCGCTTCAAGGTGGGGCCCAAGTCGTTCTACCAGACCAACACGGAGCAGGCCTACGAACTATACAAGGTGGCACGGGAATTTTCCGACCTCAGCGGCGAAGAACTCGTCTATGACCTCTACACGGGCACGGGAACGATTGCCAACTTCGTGGCACGCAACGCCAGGAAAGTCATTGGCATAGAGTACGTTCCAGAGGCCATTGAGGATGCAAAGGTCAATTCCGAGATAAACGGCATCACGAACACCGAGTTCTTTGCTGGCGACATGAAGGACATCCTGACCGACGACTTTATAGCAGGACATGGCCGTCCCGACATCATCATTACCGACCCGCCACGCGCAGGCATGCACGCCGACGTGGTGGAGACCATACTTCGCGCCGCCCCTCAGCGCATCGTCTATGTCTCGTGCAACCCCGCCACGCAGGCTCGCGACTTGCAACTGCTTGATGTTGATTACAAAGTCGTCAGGATTCAGCCCGTCGATATGTTCCCCCACACCCAGCATGTGGAGAACGTGGTGCTGCTGGAGCAAAGAGTGAAGAAATAGAAAAAAACAGGCCCTTTACAGGAAGAAAGAATGTACCTATCGGAATCCCGGGACTATGGTTTCGGGATTCTTCTTTTTATGCTTTCTGACCGACATAATACAATAAATAAGGTACGCGTGCGTTATTATTATTGGAAATAACCGAAATGAAGAAATACACATCACTATGATAGAATACGTAAGAGGAACATTAGAAGAGTTGACCCCGGCAATGGCTGTCGTGGATTGCCACGGAGTGGGTTACGGACTGAGCATCAGCCTTGGCACGTTCTCTGCCCTGCAAGGCAAGAAGGACGTGAAACTATTTGTATATGAAGCCGTTCGCGAGGATGCCTACCAACTATGGGGGTTCGCTACAAAGAGCGAACGCGAAATCTTCATGCAACTAATCACCGTCAGCGGCATAGGAGCAGGTACGGCTCGCATGATACTCTCTGCCTTCTCGCCCAATGAACTGGTGGAGGTAATCAGTTCTGGCAACGACCGCGCACTGAAGGGAGTAAAGGGCATAGGTCCCAAGGCCGCACAACGCATCATCGTGGACCTCAGGGACAAAATCCTGGGTCTGGACATTGCACCCACGCGCACGGAAGACACCACGTCTGCCATCAATCAGGAAGTGCAACAGGAGGCCGTGGCCGCACTCACCATGCTTGGGTTCTCCCCTGCCCCATCGGCAAAGGTCGTGAACAAATTGTTGGCAGACGAGCCAGACATGGCCGTAGAGCAGATTATCAAGAAGGCATTGAAGATGCTTTAGTGAGGTCAGAGTTTTGAGGTTAAAGGTTTGAGGGTTTTGAGATTTCGCACGCTTATACTGACATTACTGATGGCCATGGCGGTAAGTGCCGTGGCCGTTGCTGCGTTGTCGGATCATGCAAGCCTTTTTTCTTACGCGCACGCATACGCGGCACCCAAAGACACCGTGACGAATAAGAAGCCACGCTACTCCGTAAAGAAGACAACCGTTGAAACGGAGAAAGATACGGAGCAAAAGAGTGCCGACCTGCGCGACCCCGAAAACATTCAGACCGAGATTTCGTACGACGAAAAGACCAACACCTATCAGGTGGGCACCACGCTGGCAGGTGGAACATCCAGAGACGGCAAGAGAAGCACATCGGGCAAATCCAGCACCAGCACCACGGGAAGCAACAGAGGCGGAAAGAGCAACACCAGCGGCAGTAGCAATAGCAGCAGTAGTAGCAACCAGAGCCGAAACGCCACGAACGTCACGAGCACGGGCACCGCCTCGGGACTGGGCTACACCGCCAGCCAACAGACACAACTGGGGCTGGCCAACAGTTACCTTACCACCCCATTGCTCATGACTCCTAAGGAGTATCAGGACTGGACGCTTCGCCAAAGCATGACGCGCTATTTCCGCGACCGAAATGCGGAACTCTTTGAGTCTAAGGGCAAATCAAAGTTCGACTTCACGGACATGCACTTCGACTTAGGTCCCGCAGAGAAAATCTTCGGCCCCGGTGGCGTGCAAATCAAGACACAAGGCTCCGCGGAACTGAAACTGGGCATGAACACGAAGAAGGTAAACAACCCCTCGCTTGCCGCCAACCGTCGGAAGACCACAGGATTTGACTTTGACGAGAAAATCAACCTGCGCATGACAGGTAGCGTGGGCGACAAAATCAACCTGAACCTCAACTACAACACGGATGCCACCTTCGATTTCGACTCGCAAAACATGAAGTTGAAATACGACGGCAAGGAGGACGAAATCATCAAGTTGGTAGAGGCTGGCAACGTGTCCATGCCCTCGAACAACAGCCTCATCCCTGGTGTGTCAAGTCTGTTCGGCCTGCGCACCGACGTTCAATTTGGCCGACTGAAACTGCAAACGGTGGTGAGCCAGAAGAAGAGTGCCACGAAGAGTGTTTCATCGAAGGGAGGCGGCTCCACCACCCCCTTTGAGTTCTCCGCCACGAACTATGAGGAAAACCGCCACTTCTTCCTCTCCCACTATTTCCGCCAGCGCTACGACAAGAACATGAAGACGCTGCCCACCATAGCCAGCGGCGTGACCATCACGCGTGTGGAAGTGTGGGTGACCAACAAGACTTCCAATGCCGCCAACAACCGCAACATCATCGCGCTTGCCGACCTGGGCGAACACGACATCATCGGCAATACCGACCTGTGGAGTGCAGGCTCGGTAAGCGTCCCGTCGAACAAAGCGAATACGGAGTACCAAACATTAGTAAGTACCCTGGCGGAAGCACGCGACATCAGCCAGGCAACCACCATACTCGATGCCTACGGGATGGAGGGCGGAGAGGACTATGAGAAACTGCAAAGTGCCCGATTGCTCTCCAGTTCCGAGTATTACCTCAACACGTCGCTTGGCTACATCTCGCTGAACAGCAGCCTGCAAACCGATGATGTGCTGGGTATTGCCTACGAATACACCTACGGTGGAGTGACCTATCAGGTGGGTGAGTTCAGCAGCAATATGTCGGACAATGCCAAAACCCTCTTCGTGAAACTGCTGAAGCCCTCCAGCGGAAGTCCACGGCTGAGCACCTGGAGGCTGATGATGAAGAATGTGTATAGTCTCAATGCCACCACCGTACAGAAAGAGAAATTCCGCCTCGACATCAAGTACCTGAGCGACTCCAGCGGCGTCTATATCACCTATCTGCCCGAGACGAAACTCAAATCCACTACTCTGCTCAAGGCCATGAACCTTGACCGACTGGACAACAACAACAAGGCAAACTCCAACGGGCAATTCGACTTCGTAGAGGGCTACACCATCCGCAAGGGGCGCATCTATTTCCCTGTGGCAGAGCCCTTTGGCGAGCACCTGCGCCAATGGATTGGCGACGACCAACTGGCCTCGAAATACTGTTTCCCGGAACTCTACGACAGCACCAAGACCGTAGCAAAGCAGATAGCCGAGCACGACAAGTTCCTCATTACGGGTCAGTACAAGGGCTCGAACGGCAGCCAGATAGAACTGGGCGTGACCAACATAGCCCACGGGTCGGTCGTTGTTACGGCAGGTGGGGTCACACTGACGGAAAACACGGACTACACGGTGGATTACAACATGGGTGTCGTGACCGTCATCAACCAAAGCATCATCGATGCCCAGACCCCCGTCAACGCCTCGGTGGAGTCGAACGACAACTACGGAATGCAACGCAAGACCATGTTGGGCGTGAACCTCGACTATGAACTGTCGAAGAACTTCAACATCGGCGGCACATTCATGTTCCTCAACGAACAACCCCTGACCACGAAAGTATCGATGGGCAACGAACCGCTGAAGAACACCCTTTGGGGCGCCCATATATCGTGGAAGCGCGAAAGCCAGTGGCTGACGAACATGCTCGACAAACTGCCCCTGATACGAGCCACGCAACCCAGCCAAATCACCTTCAATGCCGAGTTTGCCCAACTCCTTGCAGGTCAGAACAAACGCGTGCAAGGCAGTGCCTCGTATCTCGACGACTTCGAGAACTCGTCGTATAAGGAGTCGCTTGCCACCCCGCAATACTGGACACAGGCCAGCACCCCATCGATGTTCCCCGAGAGCAAACTCACCAACGACATAAGGTACGGATATAACCGTGCGCTCCTGGCGTGGTACTATGTTGACCCCATCTTCACGCGACGCTCCAGCACCCTCACGCCCAGCCACATCAAGAGCGACATAGAGCAACTGTCCAACCACTATGTGCGTGAGGTGTACGAGCGCGAACTATATCCACAAAAGGCACAGAACAGTTATTCCTCCGCCACCTCCCTGAATGTGCTCAACCTTGCCTTCTATCCTCGGGAGCGTGGTGCCTACAACCTTTCGACGGAGGTGGACCAGGACGGTAAGTTCCTGCATCCCACCGAGAAATGGGGCGGCATGATGCGCAAGATGGACAACACCGACTTCGAGACCATGAATGTCGAGTACATCGAGTTCTGGATGCTCGACCCCTTCATCTACTCGCGCAACCAGCCTGGCAACCACGGTGGCGACTTCTACATCAACCTGGGCGAAGTGTCGGAGGACATTCTGAAGGACGGCAAGAAATACTATGAAAGCGGAATGCCCATCGACGGCGACCAGTCGTACTACACGGAAACCGCATGGGGCCGCGTGCCCACCTCCACCACGAGCGTAGTCTATGCCTTCAACAACAACAGCGGTTCGCGCTCGTCGCAGGATATTGGTCTCAACGGCCTGTCCTCGGCAGATGAGCGCGAGTTTGGGGTGTATGCCCAATACCTGCAACAGATGCAGGGAAAGGTCAATGCCCAGGTCTATGACTCGCTCTACAACGACCCCGCAGGTGACGACTACCATTACTATCGCGGTACGGACTACGACCAGGCAAAGACCAGCATCCTCGACCGCTACAAGCGCATCAACCTGCCCGAGGGCAACTCGCCCGACTCGGACAATTCGCCCGAGCGCTACGAAACAGCCTACAAGACCACGCCCGACGTGGAGGACCTGAACCAGGACTACACGCTCAACGAATACGAGAAATACTATCAGTACCACATCTCCGTCCGACCTGAGGACTTTGTCGTGGGACGAAACCACATTGTCGATAAGCGCACGGTGAGCCCCAAACTGCGCAACGGCAACAGCGAGGAAGTCACATGGTATCTCTTCCGCGTGCCCCTCCACGGCTACGAGTCGAAGGTGGGCAGCATCAACGACTTCACCAGCATCCGCTTCATGCGTATGTTCCTTACCGGGTTCGAGGAGCCCATTGTCATGCGACTGGCCACGCTGGACCTTGTTCACGGCGACTGGCGCGGCTACGACCAGGCACTCTACACGGGCGAAGCCCCCAGCACGAGTGCCACGATGACGGTCTCCACCGTAAGCATCGAGGAAAATGGCAGCAAGCAACCCGTCAACTATGTCCTCCCCCCGGGCATCAGCCGAGTGACCGACCCCAACCAGAGCCAACTGGTGGAGGAGAACGAGCAGGCGTTGTGCATGATTGTGGAAAACCTCTCCCCGGGCGACGCGAAGGCCGTGTACAAGAATTGCAACTACGACATGCGCCAATACAAGCACCTGCAACTCTTCGTCCATGCCAACGCCCTGGCCAACGACATCACGCAACTGACTGATGGCGAGACGAGTGTGTTCCTGCGGCTGGGTTCTGACTACAAGAGCAACTTCTACGAATACGAAGTGCCCCTGAAAGTGACTCCCGAGGGCAACTACGACACCTACTCCGCCAATGATTGTCGCACGGTATGGCCTGCCGAGAACATGATAGACATCGACATGGACATACTCACCTCGCTCAAGAAGGAGCGCAACAAGCAGAAGAGCCTCGGGCTCGTGTCCTTCAACCAACTTTTCCACGCCTACGACGAGCACTACCCCAGCAACCGCATCAGCATCATGGGCAACCCGTCGTTGGGCGAGGTCAAGACCATCATGATTGGCGTGCGCAACAACGGGCGCACCGTGAAGAGCGTGGAGATGTGGGCCAACGAGTTGCGCCTTCAGGAGTTTACCAACGACGGTGGTTGGGCGGCACAAGGCACGCTGAACATCCAACTCTCCGACATCGGTTCGGTCAATGCCACAGGCCATGTCGAGACGGCAGGCTTCGGCGGCATAGAGCAAAGCGTGGCCGACCGCAAGGACGAGAACACCATCAACTACGCCATCACCACCCAGTTCGACTTAGGCAAGATATTCCCGGAGAAAGCAAAGATAAACGCGCCGCTCTACTATTCCTATAATAAGGAAACGGTAAAGCCCAAGTACAACCCCCTGGACACCGACATGCTTCTTGACGATGCGCTCGATGCCCTTCAGTCAAAGTCGGAGAAGGACTCGCTGAAGTCGCTCACCACGCTCAAGGAGACCCAGCGCAACCTCTCGCTCACCGGCGTCAAGGTGAACATATCCAGCCGCAAGCACCCCATGCCCTACGACCCCTCGAACTTCACCTTCAACTATTCGCGCCGAAGCAGCACGCGCGAGGGCGTGACCACCGTCTATGAGTACGACCGCCAGTGGCGTGCGGGCATGAACTACTCGTGGAGCCCCAACTGGAAGTCGTGGGAGCCCTTCAAGGACATGAAGTCGAAGTCGAAGTGGCTCACGCTCGTCAAGGAGCAAAACCTCGCCTTTGCCCCGCAAAGCATCACGTTCAACACCGAACTCAACCGCACCTACTACGAACTGCAGGAGCGCGACGTGGAGAACATGGAGAACAACCAGAGCATACCCGTCAGCTTCTCGCAGAGTTATCTCTGGAACCGCGAATTCAGCCTCAAGTGGGACATCTTCAAGGCACTCCACTTCTCGTTCCAGAGCGGCACGCACGCCGAGGTGGAAGAGCCCCACACGCCCGTCAACAAGGACCTCTATGCCGACAGCTATTCGGCATGGAAGGACTCCGTGCGCTACAGCCTGCGCCACTTTGGCCGCCCCCTCGACTACAGCCAGACGGCACAACTCTCATATAAACTGCCCATCCAGAAAATCCCGATGTTCGACTGGCTTACCGCCGATGCCTCCTACAACTCCACCTATTCGTGGAAGCGCGGTGCCGAGATGGAGGACGGCTCCACGCTGGGCAACACCATCAACACCCAGCGCACGCTGAACATGAACGGCAAGTTGGCCATGGAGACACTCTACAACCACTCCAAGTTCCTCAAGGAGGCCAACAAGCGATTCTCCGCCTCGAAGGCCAAGAGCGAATCGAAGAAGAAGGCCAACGCCAAGGCGAAGGAGAAGGAGAAAGAAAAGGCAGAGCGCGCTAAGGCCGAACAGGAGGCCCAGGAGAAGGGCGTGCCCGTGGACAGCATCCTCGCCCAGAAGAAGCAAGGCAACGCCAAAGGCATGAGCCAGCAGAAGAGCCGCCAGACGAAAGGCTTTGCCCAGGAGGTGCAACTCCACACCGACACCACCACGACCATCGCCCACAACCAAAAGTCGAAGCGCATCGTCGTGACGGCCCGCGACGAGTACGGCCACGAATACCGTCTCAAGTACAAGAAACTCGACGACAATAAGATACTTGTCCGCAACCTCGACTCCCTGAAGGTGCGCGTCAACGTGGTGGCCAAACCCAAACTCGAGGAGGAGAAGTGGTACACCTTTGCCCAGGCAGCCGCCCGGTTTGCCATGATGGTGCGCAACGTCAGCGTCTCCTACCGCAACACCTACAACCTTGCCCTCCCGGGCTTCATGCCCAACGTAGGCAACATGTTCGGACAGACACGCAAGGCAGGCCTGTTCCAACCCGGACTCAAATACGCCTTCGGACTTGTCGGCGATTCGTACATCGACTACGCCAAGCAAAACAACTGGCTCCTGTGTGCCGACAGCGTGGCCACGCCAGCCACCACCTCCACCACCGAGGACCTGCAGGTGAAAGCATCCCTCGAACCCTTCACCGACCTCAAGATTGACGTCAACATGTCGCGCACGCGCAACACCAGCAGGAGCATCCAATACATGTATCTCGGCAACCCCACCACCGAGACGGGCTCGTTCAACATGACCACCATCTCCCTGCGTTCGGCATTCGCCCGCCGAGGCAACGCCCACAACGGCTACCGCAACAAGACGTTCACCCACTTCTGCCAATACCTGCCCATCGTGCAACGGCGCGTGGAAGAACGCTACGCAGGCATCCGATACCCACAGGGCACTGGACAGGAGGGCACCTTCAATCCCGAGAACGGCACCGTCAGCCCCTACTCCTCCGACGTGATGATACCCGCCTTCCTCGCCGCCTACACCGGAGGCAACCCGCACAAGACCTCCCTCTCGCTCTTCCCCGGCATCAAGAAGATGCTCCCCAACTGGACGCTCACCTACAAGGGGCTCTCCACCCTGCCCTTCTTCCGCGACCACTTCAAGTCCGTCAACATCACCCACGGCTACAAGTCGGTCTATTCCATCGGCTCCTACAACACCTACGCCTCGTGGCTCTCCGCCATGACGGGCAGTGACCTCGGCTTTGTGGAGAACACCACCACCGGAGGCTACGTGCCCTCCTCCATGTACGACATCTCCACCGTCAGCATCAACGAAAGTTTCGCCCCCCTGGCGGGCATCAACATCACCATGAACAACAACATGACGCTCAAGCTCGAATACCGCACCACGCGCGTCATCGCCCTCTCCATGACCTCCGCCCAAATCAACGAAACCTCCTCGCGCGACCTCGTGATGGGATGGGGCTACAAGATAGACGACTTCCGCTTCTCCAGCCTCTTCGGCAAGGGCAAGGCCAGCGCCAAGCAAGCCAAGGGCAGCAAGGGCAGCAAGAACAAAAACGCCAAGGGCAAAGAGGACGAGGACAACAAGGGCAAGTCCGCAGCCAACGACACCAAGAGCCGCTCCGGAGCCAAGGGCAACTTCGCCCACGCCGTCAACCTCTCCTTCGACTTCTCCCTGCGCAACCAGGATGCCCTGCGCCGCGACATACAGACGGGGCTCACCGAGGCCACCTCGGGCAACAAGGCCGTCAAGACCTCCTTCCAGGCCTCCTACGCCATCAGCCGCATGGTCACCATGAGCCTCTACTACGACCGCCAGCGCAACGCGCCCCTGCTCTCCGCCTCTGCCTATCCCACCATCACCCAGGACTTCGGCCTCAGCATGAAGGTGTCGCTGACGAGATAAGAGAAAGTTGAAAA
>FLNZ01000120.1_pt1 | contig 11850 bp, 7 predicted proteins | sample 1140391 | NCBI WGS metagenome assembly FLNZ01 (sample SAMEA3878171, study PRJEB12797) | bioreactor metagenome | biome: Moose rumen | place: Sweden | collected 2011-10
CAGGCCGTAACAGCGGCGGATGTACCACCACGTATATTGGTTAAAATTTCCTACCGCCAAAGCGCGATGGATTTCGTAGCCAACATCCATAGCACGCACAGTATCGAGCTTGTTCTGGTTCGCCTGGTCGCCCGTATACATCACGGTACGCCAGTAGTTGCCGCTTCCCTGGCTTTCGGTGTAGTGCTCCGTCATCCAGCGTTCCACGTTTTTCTGGTCGGCAAGCGCATACTGGAACCAGCTGTCTTCGGTAGTCGCGCTGCTCGCATAGAAATGCGCGCCGAGAATGTCCCAGTTCTTGAGGGCGGATGCATCGTTCAGCACCTTGTCGTAAAGGTTCTTCCTGTAGGCGAAGGATTCCGTCGAAATCACCTTGGTGCCGTTCTTGCGCATCTGGTCGGCATAGCCCTTGGTGAAGTTGTAGATTTCATCGGCACTCCAGCAGGCCCATTCGCTGCACCAGTCCGGTTCGTTGCTGATGGAGATTGCGTACAGCGGAACTCCCTGGTTCTTCATATATGCCGTGAACTCGTTCAGATGGTCGACGTATTTCTGGTAGTTCGACTCGCTTATGTGCTGGTTTGCGCCCGCATAGTCGGACGTCCATGGAGTCGCATACAGGATAAATTCGTCGCCGGCGTACTTTTTTGCGTATTTCGCGGCATCGACCTCCTTGCTGAAGTCGCTTGAACTGGCGTACACGGGAATACGCAGCGTGTTGAGGCCGATGGTCCCGTCGCCGGTACCAAACGCAATCTTCGCATCCGCCTCGGAAAGGCCTCCACCGCCCTGCCACTGGTTATGGACCATGCCGCCGAACCCGCGGACAACCTGGTGTTCCTCGTCCAGGTCCACGTTCACGGTAGACGCAATCGCCATACTCCAGGCGCCTGCCACTCCAATGGCTGTCCCCAGCCCCTTCATTATCTTTTCGATTTTCATTTTTCACTCCTTGCGATACACCTTTGCGGTTTCTCCATTAGTACGGTTTCGAACAAAGCCCAGGCCCCGTACATTTTTTGCAGCCTTGACAGAGCCGTTCATCCAAAGTCTCGATGCTTCCGCCATGCTGCGAGCGGAAAAACTTGCGATTTTTTTGCCGGAGAGGTCGAAGACTTCGAAGTTGCAAGCCGGGGCGGTGGTCAGCATTATAACCTGCCGTATTTTCGTCGTTCCTCCGCCAATAGGTTCGGAATCCACGGCATCCTTGCCTTCGACAAAGTTGAAGTAGTCTATGTCGAACCAGGAACCAGTCACCGTAAGGCGAAGGACGTGTTCGCCGGCCGGGAGCGTGACGTTCACGCCCACCTTGTTGTAATCCTCGAAACTTTCTTCGCCGTCGGTGGCTGCCGGGACGGGGATTTCTCCGGTGATACCCTCGCCGTCGAGCGAAAACTTGAAACTTGAAGATGAACCCGCTGCGGCAACCGCCGCGTATAGGGTGTAGTCGCCCTCCTTCGCGACATTCACGGTGTATTCGAGCCATTCGCCTTCCTGGGTGTAGCCCACGATGATGCCGGTCGCCTTCTTGTACAAATCGACACCGCTACCATTGCGGTAATCGCTATCGCCGTGGTTTTCGGAATCCTTGTCGTAGTAGGAATCCACTTCGTCACCGCGTCCGGAACCCGGTTCGTCAAAGTTTTCGGCTTCGATTTTCCCGGGAATTTCCCAGGCCGTTCCGCCGAAGGGAGTCTGCGGTTCGGGAGGCGTCGTGCCGCTGCCTTCGAACCCCCATGCCTTAATGGCCATGGTGGAGTCCTGAGATCCTTTGAACACAAGGAACAGCTCTTCAACGACTCCCTTGAGTCCCGTCACCTCGCAAGAACTCTTTGCGAAGGTGGACTTGTCGCCGGTATTCTTGAGCGTGCAGGTGCCAGCGAGCGTACCCGTGGCGGCCCCTGTGCGAATTTCAATCTTGTCTCCGTTTGCAGAGCTTGCCGCCTCGACCGTGAAAGTCGTTGCGGAAGCGCCGAAGTCCACTCCCGAAACTCGAATCCAGGATTCCTTGGTGGAAAGCGGGAGCAGCAGGTGTTCGGCCACCTTTCCTGGAGCCCAGTTGGAGCGGCTGCGAATGCCTTTCTGCTTGGAACTAGTGAGTGCCGGGTACCAGTCGTATGGGTCGAAGTTTTCTATCTGTTCCGGCCCCTCCTTGGTGAACGTCACTTCCTGCATGGTTCCGTCTTCGTTATAGAAGAATTCGTCGATACTCACGCTTCTATGGTATGCGGGGGTCGGATTTGGCTCGCCGTCCTCGGCGGGGATGACTTCCAAGCCATCGTAGCCGTTGGCGATGCGCCGGTCATGATAAGCCACGTACCAGCGTCCCTTGAACTCGGCAATGCCGTGATGGTTGTTGTTGTAGGAATTGATGTTCGAACCCGCAATATTGGGGTTCCTCATGAAAATTCCCTTGTATGTGTAAGGCCCCATCGGGTCGGTCGCCATGCCATAGGCAATTCTCAGGTCGGATGTGCTGTAAGACAGGTAGTAGTTGTCTTTATACTTGTGGATGTAGGATGCTTCCATGGCCTTCGGCCCGCCAATCTTCAAGGCGGTCTTGGAATTTACATCAAAGCCCTTCATGTCCTTGTTGAACTTGTAGATATTGAAGATGTTGTTGTCGCCCTCCGCCGCAGGGCGGCTTTCGTTGTTGCCTCCGCCAAAGGTAAAGTATCCTTGGCCGTCATCGTCAAAGAAAATGGCCGGATCGAAGCACCAGGCGATGCCGTCGCAATCCGCAAGGCCCGCGCCCCAGTTGTTGATCAGTTTCTTGCCTCCTGTAACGGGGTTTGTCCAGGGGCCTGCAATGCTGTCGGCACCGATGAGGCCGATTCCGCTCCCGCCGCCATCGGGATACACGATGTAGAGCCGTCCGTCGTTAGGATTTACGGCAATGCCCGACGCCCAGATATCGCCGATGCCGTCCACCTTGCGGGCATCGTAAATGATGCCGAAGTCGGTCCAGTTCTTCATGTCCTTGGAACGGAAACCGTAAAGCGCCTTGATGCTGTAGGTCTTTGCGTCGTAGGCGGCCGGGTCGTCACTGTCGGTAATGATATAGAAATAGGTGCCGTCGGAAGTGGCCCCCGGGTCCGCCAGGTAATGATAGCTCGAAATGGGGTTGTCGGCATGCCCGAACACGGCAAGGCCCGCCATCAGGCAAGCGGCATTTTGCAGGCCGCACCCTTTCCATAAGTTAAGTCCCATAAACACTCCTTGATTAACAGGTTTCCATATTTTATTGTGCCACGGCCAGCATGCCTAATGGATATTTACGCGCAACGCCTTCTGCGTATCCGCATTCATTACGACTGCGATATAGCTACCCTGCGCAAGGGGATTTTCCCTGCCGAATTCCACAAGCGATTCGCCAAAACCACGGCGCACGTCCGCAAGCTTTCCGTCCGAGGCATAGAGCCGCACCTCGAAATTTCCGGGGGCGTGGACCATGAGGGCAAGAGATGACTGCGACATCGGCACGCGCTGTACCGAAAGCGTTGATGCGACCGGGATTTCATGCACCGGAGTCGTGCCGTCCATGGAATCGAACCTGAACCAGTCCACATTCATAAGGAAACTGCTTTCGCCGGAATATGCGAACCGAAGAGTCTGTTCACCCTTTGGCAATTCAATTTCGGAAGAAGCCTCGTACCAGTCGCTCCAGCCGTCGGTGCTGTCGGGATCCACGTCAATTTTGCCAAGTACGTTACCGAGAGAATCCAGGACCGTGATAGTCGAAGCCTCCTCGGCTCCGGACGCTACCCGTGCCGTGAGCCTGTATTTCCCCGCCGAAGAAACCTTTACTACGTATTCCGTATAGTCGCCGTCGTTGATCCAGCCGATGTTCGGGATTCCCTCGACATCGGGTTCCACGACAACACCGTCCATGGCGGTGTACTCCTCGGCCTCAATCTTGCCGGGCAAGGACGACGCCTCAAGGGGCTGGTTCAAAAGCCTAAGGTTGGAATCGAAGCCGTATGTCGCTCCGCCCGCAGTGACAATGCTTGCCGTATTGCCCTTGTACTCGATGTTCAGCAATTCCTTGTTGCTCGCCCTTATTGCAAGGTATGTCAGCGATCCGTTTTTCCAGGCCATGGAATCCACCGTAAAACCGCCTCGGGCCCGTAACCCGGCAACATGCCCATCCGCCCACTTCGACGGCAACGCAGGCAGCACCTGGATTTTCCCATTATGGCTTTGCAGGAGCATTTCATCAATGCCGGATACCGCGCCGAAGTTTCCGTCAATCTGGAACGGAGGGTGCGCATCGAACAGGTTGTTGTAGGTGCGGTCGGGAGTAAGCAGCATGCGTATGAGTTCGTAAGAATGGTCGCCATCGTGGAGTCGCGCCCACAAGTTGATTTTCCAGGCGAGGGACCATCCCGTAGCAAGGTCGCCGCGCTGGGTCAGGGTGGTTTTAGCCCCTTCGGCAAATTCGGGCGTCCCGTCTACCGTTATCTGCGAACCGGGGAACAGTCCGTACAGGTGAGATACGTGGCGGTGTTGGCTGTAGGGGCTATCCCAGTCTTCCATCCATTCTTGCAATTGTCCGTGCTTACCCACCTTGTTGGGCGGGAGACGCTTTACCGCAGCCTGCATTCGCGTTTGCAAATCGGAATCGAGTCCAAGGACCTTGGCCGCTTCGGTCGTGTAGTTGAACACGTCGCGGATAATCTGGTTGTCCATGGTGGGGCCGTAGCAGACGTTGTTGCCGCCGTGGGTGTTTTCGGGCGAGGCGCTGGGGGCCGTGACCAGGTACTTGTTGCCGGTTGCGGTCTCTTCTACCAGGCTGTTCAGGTAAAACAGCGCGGCACCTTTCATTGTCGGGTAAACGCTCTTGAGATACTCCTTGTCGGGGTTGAAAAGGTAGTGTTCCCAAAGGTGCGTCGTAAGCCAGCCGCTACCCGTGGGCCAGTGGCCCCAGGCCCCGTCGATTGGCGCGGTTCGGTTCCACAAGTCGGTGTTGTGGTGTTCCACCCATCCTTCGCTTACTCCCCAGTGCACCTTCGCCGTCTTTTCGCCCTGCGGGACCAAGGCCTTCACCTTGTCGATAAGCGGAAGCGCACATTCGGCCAGGTTCGCCGATTCGGCAAGCCAGTAGTTCATTTCGGTATTTATATTGGTCGTGTACTTGCTGCCCCAGGCGGGGCTAGTGTCCTTGTTCCAGATTCCCTGCAGGTTGGCGGGCTGCCCGCCCTTGCGCGAAGAAGCTATGAGCAGGTAACGCCCGAACTGGTAGTAAAGTTCCACGAGGTCGGCGTCGTTTGTAGATTCGAAGTTCTCGACGCGGGCGCTCGTAATGTCCCCGGCACTGGAATGCGCCTCCCCCAAATCGATTTTCACGCGGTCAAAAATTGCCCGGTAATCTTCCAGGTGGCTAGCCAAAAGCTGGGCGTAAGTTTTCTTGGCGGCCTGTTGCATGACGGCCGACGCATTTGCCGCCGGATCGCCCGAAACATTGTTGTACGCCTTGAAGTTTGTCGCGGTCGTCAGGACAAGCATCGCCTCGTTCGCCCCGTCCACGGTTATTTTTCCGCCGGAAACGGTCACCTTGCCGCCGTCCGCCGTGGCTACAAGGCGGTTCTGGAACTTGATGGCGTTCAGCGTGACATCGTACACCAGCGTGTCTCCGCTGCTAGACAGCGCATTGGTTGTATGCGGGGTCGTCATCGTGGCCCCGAAACTGATTTTCCCCTTTTCGCTGGCGGTAAAGTGCACGACAATCACGTGGTCCGGGTAGCTTGCAAAGTACTCGCGGACATAGTCCACTCCCCCGCTCGTATAAGATGTCTTTGCCACGGCGCGGTTCAGATCCAGTTCACGGCGGTAGTTTGTAGCGCTGCCGTGCGATGTGGTTATGACCAGGTTCGCGGCGGTAATTCGTCGCGTTAGTATGCGATGTGGTTATGACCAGGTTCCCCACCGGCTGAAAGCTTGCCGTCCCCGAACCCACCATGTTGGTGCCTACGATGGATTCCGCCGTGGAGTAATCCCCCGAAAAAAGGGCATCTCTCGCCTTTTGGAGGTAGTCCGCCGCCCCCGACTTGTTGTTGTCGCCGGGGGAGCCGTTCCACACGGTCCCCTCGTTCAGCAATATGACGTCCTTGGAAACGCCCCCATAGACCAGCCCCCCCATGTAGCCGTTGCCTATGGGGAGCGCATCTGTAAACGAATCGCCCGCATCGGTGTCGTACCACAGTACCAGCGGATTTTCGTTTGCTACGGCCATGACCGCCCCAAACGCACAAACAATCGGAAAAATTTTCATGTTTCCAAACCTCTGGATAAACAACCCGTATATAATATATCCTCAAATTCAAAGAAAAGATTTTTTTCATTGAAATTCACATGGACGATTTATCCAAGCTATTTTTTTCTAGCTACTTGTTTCCATTTTTTTGAACTTTTCACTTAAAAACAGGGAGAGTGATTTGTGGGTTCCGTGCGTAATTTTTTGAAAACAGGACTTTTTTGAATAGAAAAAGTTATATATTGAGTGAGATTAGTGTGAAACGTATTGTTTCCATAAGGAGTGAATTTATGAAACAAAGAGCCATCTCGCCGCTGGTCCTCGCGGCAGCCCTATCCATTTCTACAAGCGCATTCGCCCAGTGGGGCGGTTTCGATTGGGGAGGTTTCGGCGGAGACCAAAGTTCATCGACAAAGATGGAGTATTCCGAAAAATTTGCCGATGTGGACTATGTCGGCGACGGGAAAACCTACCACAAGCTGGACATATACCTACCCAAGGAGCAAAAGGATTCATACCCCGTCGTCATCCATACGTACGGGAGCGCCTGGAGTTCCAACAATTCAAAGGGATCCGCGGATTTGAATACAATCTGCGCCGCACTGCTTGATGCAGGGTATGCGGTGGTGACCCCGAACCACAGGTCTTCCAGCGACGCCATTTTCCCGGCCCAAATACAGGACCTGAAGGCTGTCGTGCGTTTCGTTCGCGGAAATGCCGACAAATACAAGTTCGACACGACATTCGTCGTAGCGTCCGGATTTTCGTCCGGCGCGCACTTGTCGGGACTGCTGGCAACGACCTGCGGCGTCAGGGAAGGCAAATCCGGTAGCGCCTCCGCCGACCTGGAAGGAACCCTGGGAAATTACACCTCGTTCAGCAGCTGCGTCAACGCGGCGAGCGTCTGGTCGGCCCCGACGAACCTGTACACCATGACGAACTCCTTCGAAGAAACCCTGGTCGGGGCCAAACGGTCCGGGAACGAGGACAAGTTCGCCGTCGCGAGTTCCACCAACTACGTGGATCCGGATGATGCCCCCATTATACTGTTCCACGGTTCATCCGACAACGTGGTGCCGTACTCGCAGAGCGAGGAACTAGAGAAACTGCTGCAGAAGGCGGGCGTGGAACATGACTATGTCAAGGTTTCTGGCGGTGGCCACGGCGTAAACATGTATTCCGACGAAAACCTGCAAACCATGGTCTCTTTCTTGAACAAGGTAAAAGAAAGTTCGGTCGTATCCATCGAAGAACCAGCCGACACCGAACCCGTTGTAGAGCCGCCTCAGGATTCGACAACCCTTGTCAAGTCAGGAGATTTCACGGAAAAGGCCAATTCCCTGATTTCGTGCACGCTATCTAATCGGACCATCCATGTTTACGGAGTTGCCAATTTCAGCTACAGGATTATTTCGATGAGCGGTTCCGTAAAATCCGGTAGCGCCACGGGCAATGTTGACCTGAGCAGGCTCGCGCCCGGAACGTACCTCGTAGAAATCTCCGCAAGGAACAAGGGCCGGATAATTCTAAAGTATACGTCGAAATAAGGGACTGCGACACCCGTCCTCATTTTGCAGGGCCGTAACGGTCGCTGGAAAATCATAAATCGAAAGGTTCTGTTCGCCCAAAGCGTTGTTTTCATCCTGGAGGGCGTGCAATGCACGACTGATAGGGCCTATAATCATTATTTTGGCCCCTATTTGGACCCCTCTCGCTCCACTTTGTTTCGCTTCAGGGCGACTTTTTAACATTGAACAATACAACGGGGGAACAGAGCCAAGCGGAAAAAGTGTTATACATATAGGGGTATAAGTATTTTTTTGCTATATTTCGCGCAACATACCCATGGGGGTATGTCCGGCAATGCCGGTTCATCTTCAAAAAAGCGAGGAAATATGTACAAGGCTTTTTTCGAGAAACTCGAACAAATAGGGGAATGGGGTGGAACCCGTCGTGACATCCTTTTTCTAGTGCTGGGCGGCCTTTCGCTAGCCGTAAGTCTGTTGAACGGGCGGATGTTCCACCTGCCCTTTGAATCCGCCTGGATTGCGGTCGTACTCTGCGGGACTCCCATCCTGATTGACGCCACTTGCGGCCTTGCGCTGCGTTTCGATATCAAGGCCGACGTACTCGTTGCCATGGCGCTTGCCGCATCGATTGCCATTGGCGAATATTTCGCCGCAGGCGAGGTGGCCTTCATCATGCAGCTGGGGGCGTTCCTCGAGGACTGGACGGTTTCCCGTTCGCGCAGGGGCATGGAAAACCTGGTGAAGCTTTCCCCCCAGATGGCGCGCGTCATCCGGAACGGAGAAGAAAGGGGTGTTCTCGCTAAAGAGGTTCTGTGCGGCGATATTTGTCGCGTTGTTCCCGGCGAGACCATTCCCGTGGACGGAGTAATCGTAAGCGGGGAAACCTCCATCGACCAGTCCGCCCTGACGGGGGAATCCATTCCCGTCGACAAGCGGGAAGGCGATTCCGTGATGAGCGGGACACTGAACCGGTTCGGTACGTTCGAAATGAGGGCGACCAAGCTGGGCGAGGACAGCTCCATCCAGCGTATTGTGCGGCTCGTGGAATCGGCGGATGCGGGCAAGGCGAAAATCGTGGGGATTGCCGACCGCATGGCTACCTGGGTTGTCATCGTGGCGGTACTTGCCGCCGGGCTTACGTGGTTCTTTACGGGCGAAATCATCCGCGCCGTGACGATACTTGTGGTATTTTGCCCCTGCGCCCTGGTGCTTGCGACCCCGACAGCCATTGTGGCCGCCATCGGCAACCTGACTCGCCACGGGATTCTCGTAAAGGAGGGCGACGCCCTCGAACGCCTGTCGCAAGTCAAAAAAATCGCATTCGACAAGACGGGGACCCTTACGTCCGGGAAACCCAAGGTGACAGGCGTCTACGCCGTGTCGGAAACCCTTGCCGAAACCCGTACGGATATTTTTCTAGAAGCGGTCGCCGCAGCCGAACTGAATTCCGAGCACCCGCTGAGCAGGGCCATTGTCGAAAGCTGCCCGAAACGCCCACCGGAACTCAAAAAGGGAAGCGATTTCAAGATGCATCTCGGGCAGGGCATTTTTGCCGTAGTCGATGGTTCGGCGCTATATGCGGGGAATCTCGGTTTCATAAGAAATCAAATCGAAGGCGATGGACAGAAAAGGCAGCTCGATTTCGTGGTCGAAAAGGCCGCCTCGTACGGTAGCCAGGGCGCCACCGTCGTTTACGCCATCGCCGGTGGCCTTGTGGGTTTCATCGCCTTGCAGGACGAACCCCGCAAGAATGCGCTCATGACCTGCGAAAGCATCCGCAGGTCGGGAATAGAACCCGTGCTGCTTTCCGGGGACGGCGACCTTGCCGTTTCGAATGTCGCGGGCCAGTTGCATATAACCGAATACAGGGCGCACCAGTTGCCCGAAGACAAGATGCGTTTCGTTCACGGGAACGCGGATGGCGCTACCCGCGCCGACAAGATTGCCATGATAGGGGACGGAATCAACGACGCTCCCGCACTCAAGGCAGCATTCGTGGGAATCGCCATGGGTGGTCTCGGATCCGACATCGCGGTGGAGGCTTCCGACATGGCGCTTGTCCGCGACGACATTTCCGAAATCCCGCACCTGTTGAAGCTTTCGCGCAAAATGATGCGCACCATCAAGCAGAACATCGCTTTTTCCATGACCCTAAACTTTATCGCGATAGGTCTTGCCATCGCGGGAATCCTGAACCCCGTAGTGGGGGCGCTCGTCCACAATGCGGGGAGTTTTATCGTCATAGTGAATTCCGCCATGCTGTTGAACAAGGGATTCAAAAAATAATTATATTGTCCCTTTGGAACTCCAACATCAAGGGGCGACTCATATAATGAAAAAATGCATGGACAGCGACAACCTGCACCGCAGATTGGCAAGGATTATCGGACAAATCAAGGCTATCGACCGCATGGTTGACGAGGATGTCGCTTGCGAGGACGTACTTTCGCAAATCAGCGCGGCAAAGTCCGCATTGAACAAGGCCGGGCAGGTCGTATTGGAAGGGCACATCAACCACTGCATCAGGGATGCCGTGGAAGAAGGCGATGCCAAGAAAATCGAGAACTTTACCAAGGCCATCGAGCGCTTCGCCAACATGCAGTAGCCGCCTCGCAAAAAATTCGGGATGACAAGGCAGCCCTACCCGGAGCGGCCTAGGTTGTTCTTTTTCATCCCTTGTATGTCGCGTGTGATTTTGTTAGATTTGTCTAATATGTTTAATGGCTCGGCTAAATCCATGCACCTTCTTGTCGGCATCTGCCTATTGTCAGCCCTTCTCTGTAGTTGCGGCTTTGATACCTGGTCTTCGGCTTCAAAGAAAAAGGGTGTAAAGCAAAAAAAGAACACCGAAACGAGCAAGGCCGTGGAGACTTCGGCTGCAAAATCATTCGAGGCCATGAACACCTTCGTGACGTTGAGGAGTTTTGGCAAAGACCCCGGCCAGGCAAACGATTCCGTCGAGGCTCTAGTCAAGAGACTGGAAGGCCTCCTTTCGACAACCATCGACACCAGCTACATTTACAGGATGAACCACGCCGAGGGAACACCTGTCCGTGTTCCTTTTCCGGTTTACGAACTGGTCGCGTTTTCGCTGCAAATGGCCGAAAGTACCGACGGAGCGTTGAACCCGGTGCTCTATCCCGTTGTCCGCGCCTGGGGGTTCACCACGGGAGAATACCGCGTGCCCCCGGAATCAGAGATTGCGGAACACATGTTACATACAAATTACAACGAAGTCCGCCTAGATAAAACTCCGGAGGGTGTGGACATATCGCTTGCTCCCCGGATGATGATGGACCTTGGGGCTGTGGGCAAGGGCTATGCCGGAGACAAGGCGCTCGCACTTTTGAAGGGGCTCGGCATGAAATCAGCCCTTATGGATTTGGGAGGAAACGTGCAAGTCCTGGGCTGCAAGGTTGACGGCAAACCGTGGAAAGTGGGCATCACGAACCCGTGGGGCGGCCCCGCCATTGGCGGAATTTCGGTTTGCGACAGGGCCGTGGTGTCTAGCGGTGGGTACGAACGCTATTTTGAGCATGGCGGCAAACGATACATCCACATTTTCGACGGAAAAACCGGGCACCCTGTTGACAACGGCCTTTCTTCGGTGACGATTGTCGCAAGTTCCGGCATGTATGCCGATGCCCTGAGCACCTCGCTGTTTGTAAAAGGTGCTGTCGGCGCCATCGGGTACTGGAAAAGTCACCGCGATTTCGACATGCTGCTCATGACCTCGGAACAGGAACTTTACTATACGGAAGGAATCCGCGACGTGCTGAAAATCAGTTACCCGTTTAAGAAAACTATCGTGCTGGAATAGCCTTGCTATAGAGCTAAATTATAGCCCGAGAAAAAGTTCCCAGTCTCCCCTATAGCACGGGCTGCCGTAATGGGCAAAAGTTAGATTATACTTAGCTTTATCCCTTTACATCTTTCTTTTGTTTTTCTAGATTTAGCCAGGTCTAACAAAGTTGGCTTTGTCTAAAAACCCAAACGGCCTAGCGACAGCCGACCAAAATAGGAGAATTCCCATGAAAAAAACACTAGCAACGGGCGTTCTTGGACTCG
>FLNZ01005336.1_pt1 | contig 11841 bp, 12 predicted proteins | sample 1140391 | NCBI WGS metagenome assembly FLNZ01 (sample SAMEA3878171, study PRJEB12797) | bioreactor metagenome | biome: Moose rumen | place: Sweden | collected 2011-10
CTGCCCCGCATGTTTCAATGAAGTCATGCATCTCTGACACGCATAGTGCTGCCTTCAAGGACAGCATCGCAGGCAGTCCCGCCAATAATGATGTAGTTGTCGGCAAAGGTCTCGAAAGCCTTGGCGAATCTGTCTATTCCGTAGACCATATCGATTCCAACATTGATTCAATTTCTTTCTGAACACGTTCGTCATTGTTTCCACGTAAGGATAGGGCCAGTGACAACCTGTCTACATAGCCGCTCCCGCCCAGGGGAGGATATTTCCATATTTCAATGCGGTAATTCCCATCAGTATGATTCACCCTCAACGGATTCATAGCTTTGAACTGTGCCGATGACAATGCGTACGTCTGCCGTGTCTCAGGATTGAGATGAGTATAATGGGCGAGCGCATTGATGCCGGCTACAGGCCCATCGCCATCCAAAGCATCACAATACCAGACAAACGAAACCGGGGATGAGAGCACGCTCTGCGCCTGTTCCCAGAGCTCTTTCCCTTGCCTTATGAAATGCAGCATCTTGGACTTTCCGTCACGCCTGCACCTGCATAACCCGACATCTTCCAGCACCGTGACGGCCCGTGAAAGTGTCAGATAGGATTGCGGCAGAATCTCGGAAAGTTCGCGCACTGACAGTCCCTCCAAATTGCCCCGCTGCAGTTGCCACAGCAATACATACTGCGAGGCAGGAGTCAAGGCCCGGGCCGCTTCACGGTCGGCAATCTTTCTTCCCGCATAGAGGAACGGAAGCCTTGCATAACCTTTATCCGGAATAATGTAAAACAAGTCTCTTTCGGCATATCTGGCACGCTGATACCGGGGAACCGGAGGAAGAAGAAATACGACCGGCGCTGAAAACAACTCTTCCAGCCGATCTTTTTGATGCCTGAGCTCTGAGGGTGTCAGCAGTTTTCCCGCTTTTAGCGCAGCGACAATAAGTTCCACACCCATGTGCGACGTGCGATAAAACGAAAACGACCATTTCGCCTCGGCCCACAACCCACGCATGGCATCCTTCTCCAAAGGCTCCAGCACCAGGATGTTACCATCTATGTCGATTATCGTATTCATATTCTTTGCTACAGTTACATTTCATCTGAAAACGTAGCAAATATAATGATAATTTTTTATAGAACAACTATTACTTCAACGTTCTTCCCCAATGTAGGTAGTCCGCAAATACTAGCGTTCTTCTCACTCCCCTGCCTCAACAATTTTGTTACACAATTAATCTTATGTTAACTTATGGATGCGTCAAGACTCCCCCGGTCGTGAACGGGGATGGCAGGGGCGGTCAAGAAATCAGGTCCTCAAGAGTCAGCACCCTCTGGAAAGTTCCGCTATATTCGTTGTATTTCAGTCCAAAGGTTGTTACGAGTGTCGGATGGATTTTGAATCTTGCCGGAAGCTGCTCTTTCAGGTCGTCTATCCGTTTCAGCATTTTTTTGTATGCTGTTTTGTCAACGGCATATTCCTCCGAATAGAATTTCATCTCGCAGAGATTGACGATGTTGTCTTTTCGCTTGATGAGCAGATCTGCCTGGCTGCCATCTGCGGAATCGTTACCGGCAAAGGCCCACGCCGAAATCTCCGTCGACACACCGGAAATCCCAAGTGCCCGTTTGATGGCTTCGGCCTGCCGGAAGCAGAAATCTTCGAAAGCGAAGCCACGCCAGCTGATAACGCTCTGGGAGAACTGGTTGTCGGACCAGTAATAAGGGTCCTGGCTGTCGTTGCCCTTGACGAACTTGCAATAGAAAATGCAGAACGGGTCTGTCAATTTATAATATTCCCTTGATTCTCCGAAGGGTTTGTACTTCTGGATAAAGTCGCTCTCTATCAGTGCTTTCAACTGTTTGGAGAAGGCTCCGTCCGCATCCACTCCCAATGTGGCCGCCAGGATATTTCTGGGGATGCCTTTTCTGTTTTTGGAGAGAGCAAGGACGATGTGTTTCATCTCCTCCGGCTTTGCAAAAACCGAGCTGAAGAGCCGGTCGAATTCATCTTTCAGCTTGCCCTCGTCGCTCCAGAAAAGCCTGTCGATATTCTGGGCAAAACTATATCCTTTCTTGAAATAGCCCAGATAGTAAGGAATTCCTCCCAGGACCATATGGCTTTGCAGGACGTCATACTGTGACAGCAAAACCCCCTTGGACCGGAAAAAATCGTCGCTTTCCTTGAAGGTGAACGGCCTGAGTTTGATGCTGCATTTTGTCCGCCCGTAAAGGCCGCCATGATTGTTGATGAAGTTGTCGAGTATCCAAGAATTCGCACTTCCGCAAACGACAACCATGAGATTGTCCCTGTGGCAGCCCCAGCCATTCCAGAACCCTTCAAACGCCGTCATGAATCCGGACCGCGGGGTATCCATCCAGGGCAATTCATCCAGAAAGACCACCTGTCTTGCCCCGTCATCCTTCTCCTGCAGGTATTCTTCCAACATGTAGAACGCATCAAGCCAGGATGACGGACATTTGCTCTTTGGCATTCCGTGTAAGCGCAGGGAGTTGTAGAAATGCTTCAGCTGGTCTTTCAGCAGGTTCTTCTTACCGGCCTCATCGACAGGCGACAGACCGGCGTGGCGGAATGTTATCTTGCCCTTCAGCGCCTCATCCACCAGAAATGTTTTGCCTACGCGGCGCCTTCCATACACCGCAACCAGTTGTGACTCGTCGCTGTCATATAGCGACATGAGTTCTTCTATTTCCTGCTTTCTGCCTATGATTGTAGCCATAAACTCATTTTATTTACCTACAAAGGTAGTAAAATAATCTGTTTTAGGAAAATAAAGTAAGATTTTGCACAAAATCGTGTAATAATCACCTAAAAGTTGGTTTTTTGTGGTGGCTTAGGTAATTATCAGCCATTCCCCGCTTTGCGCTATGACACTCCAGCTTCCCATCGTCTTCCCGGCGTGTTCGATGGTCCTTTCATCAAAGACCTCGTATCCGCGCTTCATCTTTCCAAACGCCAGGGCCGCCGATTAAAAGTCTATCTCAATGGGCGCCGCCGTAAACGAACTGATGGTGGCCTTGGCGTCCTTGAGGAAATAAACGGCGGTGTTGTCGTCATTCTCGTCGTACATGGAGCGGAGCTCCGGGTTGGCGTCCAGCATGGCCTTCTTGATTTCCACGCGGGGGTCTTCCACGAGCGTTGCGGTGATGCGGAGCCATTCGCTGCCGTTATAGGCGCAGATGGCGACCTTCGGGTTGGCGGCAATCTGCCTGGCGACGTTCTTCACGTGGCCGGTCTGGATGTAAAGTTTGTCTTCGATGACTTCGGCAGTGCCGAAAGGACGCACCTGGGGCTGGTCGCCGTCCACGGTTGCGAGGAAATAAACCTGCGTCGAACGCAGGAAATCTCTTACTCTTTGCATATTCTTGGATTTAATTAATCTGTCCGCGAGTCCTTTTTTTATGATACGATAGTGTGGATGATACGCCTCGCGATAAGCATCACTGTGATGATACGCATACTGTCCACTCTGGAGAAGGCTGTCAAGCTTCTTTGCGTCAACATCAAGGCACGGAATATCGGGACAGGTCTTCTGAATGACATTAAGGATTTCGACCCATTCTTTCTTCCAACTCTCAACCTGACTGTCGGTAACAGGGACCGCACTCGCAATGAGAGCGTCCGTCAGCTCTTCTGCACTGACAATTCCATCCCTGACAAGGCTGAGATTGACCCTGACATAGTTCGCTTCCCAGCCGCAGGGTTCGGTTGAAGCAAGGGGCAGGTAATCTTCCTGCTGCGTCTCAAAGAGCACGTAGTTCAAGGCTGATTCCCTGTCGGTGACAAGATGGCCGGGGCCGAACCTTCCCTGGAAAAAGCTCTTGTACAGGTCCGGAAGGCGGCTCTCAGGGAATTCAGTCATCTGCCGACGAATCGAAATCTCGACAGCTTGCCTGTCAATGATACCGTGATGACATGAAGTGGCTAGCACGGACAATATTACGAACACCAGTTTTTTCATGATTCTGACTTTGGATTGTATTTTAGTGCATCAGACGGCCACCCCTCAAGGTTATGGCCTGTATCCAGAGAGCGGATGTCCGCCATCTCTTGAGCGGCATGGCGATGCCGCAGTTGAGCTTGACGGATTCCATGCTAAGCGAGTTTTACGGCAGTTCCGGAGGCAGTTACCATCAGCATCCCATTGTCCTGTCCCAGGACCTCATAGTCAATGTCAATGCCTACGACGGCATCGGCTCCCAGTTGAGAGGCCCTTTCGGACATCTCGTTCATGGCCTGGGTGCGGGCCTTTATCAGCTCATCCTCGTAGGAGCCGCTGCGCCCGCCTACAATGTTACGGATGCTTGCTGCGAAGTCACGGATGAAATTCACTCCGGCGACAACTTCGCCGAAAACGACTCCCTTGTATTCTGTGATGGTGCGTCCCTCGATGGACGGGGTTGTTGTGAGAATCATGATTGGTTTTATTTAGTCTGCAAACAGATCGTCCATTAGTACTACTTTCTGGATCCTGCCGCTATACATATTACTTTTTAGGCCATAGGTTGTTACCAGGGTCATCTGAGGGTTTTTCTTTTTCCCGGTCAGTTCCGTGACAGCGGTGATCTTGTTGCGAATCTTTTCATCATAGTCTTTGTCAACGGAGAACAGGTCTTGGGTAAACTTCATCTCGCATACATTGACGACCCTGTCGGCCCGGTCGATCAGCATGTCAATCTGCGCTCCTTTCGTGTCGGGCGAAGAGAACCTCCAGGGAAATATTTCTGTGTGTACTCCCTGTATGCCGAGCGCTTGTTTAATCTGCCCCTGGTGAATGAAGCAGACGTTTTCAAAAGCCTGCCCCCTCCATGACGCCAGTTTCGGAAGGTTCTGATTATCCTGCCAGTAGGTCCGGTTGTTCGTCGGATGCTTTATGACGAAACTCAGATAGAACAGGCAGAAAGGATCTGTCAGTTTGAAGTACTTGTTTCGCTTGGATTCACCGAAGTTGTAGAACGACGTTGTCAAGTCACATTCTTCCAGCGAAAGGAGAAGTTTCCCAAAAGTTCCACCGTCTTTTACGCCTATTTCTTCGCTAATTTCCTTTCGCATGATTCCATAGGGATGTTTTGCAAGGCACTCGACAATCTGTTTAATTTTCGGATTGTCCGAGAACATGGATTCAAAGAGACGTTCATACTCCTTTTCCAGCTTGTTTCCCCTTTCAAAGAACATTGCGTCGATATTCTGTGCCAAGGACATTCCTTTTTGGAAACAGGACATGTAATAGGGAATGCCGCCGACTATCATGTATGCCTGAATCAGGTCGTAAGCATCCATCGTGATACCCCGGTTCGTGTAATAAGCTTTGGTTTCAGACAGGTTGAAAGGATGGAGATGTATGTCCCTGTTCGTGCGATTATACAAGCCTCCGTTGTTGTTTACCAGGTTGTCCAACATCCATGTGGTGGCGCTCCCTGCTGCAATCAGCAGCAACCTGTGACGCCCGGATGCATATCTGTTCCAAAAGTGTTCGAGGGCGCTCATGAAGGCTGCCCTTGGCGTGTCAAGCCATGGCATCTCGTCTATAAAGAGTACAAGTCTTTCCTTTTTGGGACGGCTTTGTATCAGCGCCCAAAGCCGGTCAAATGCATCAAACCAATCCTTGATGGGCTTTTCATCCTGATAGCCATATAACTTTAGCGTTTTGGCGAATTCATCCAACTGTATCCTGTATAGGTAATCAGGATGGCGGTCTTTCAGTTCGCGCGGCGAAATGGCCGTATGGAAGAAGGTGAATTTGTCGCCAAAGTATTCCCTTATGAGAAAAGTCTTTCCCACGCGGCGGCGCCCATATACTGCGACAAACTGGGCAAACTCTTCTTCCATGAGGGAATCAAGAATCGCGATTTCTTTCCTTCGTGCGATGATGTCCTGCTTCATAGCGGTATTATTTGGCGGTGAAGATACAAAAAATATCGTTCACCGCCAAATAATATCGGGTCTATTGCGAAGATATTAGTAGAATCTATTCCTCCGGAAATTGCTTCCTGAGCCTTTTGCGGCTGTAAACCTTTTTGGATTTCTGTAAGACCTTCCGGAGTCAAACAGGCTTGCCGTGCAACTCAATTTCCTCCATGCGTGCAGCACGGCGGTTGGCCAGCATGAAGTCGGCCTCCGTGATTCGAAGTCTCTTCTGTTTCTTCTTGGCTTTCATTACATTACCTCCAGCCGTGGTTTTACCGGATCGGTCAGATGGTAGATATGGTCTCGTTCAACCGCCGTTACACCCTTCACATCTGCAAAATACTCAATGGCTTTGATGATGTCGGACCCATCCGGAATCCGGATGGCAATTCCGGGGATAATGCTGTAATCATACAAGATTTCGACGCCGTAGGATTTGGCAGCCTCAAGGAGCGCTTCCTTTCCGACCTGCGGGTCGTACATGATGATCAGGTTCGTCGGGGACACGAATTCCAGATCCTCCTTCAATGGAATTTCCCTGGCGTCCGAAAGGCGATAGACCGATTTCTGCAGGTTTGCCTTCCCGAAGTTCCCGGCAGCCTCGAGCGAGTCTTCCGGGAACAGACGCACGCTGTCAAAGTAATACAGACTGTCACTGCGGTCATACCAGCCTCCGACGTAACCGTTGTGCTTCGCCGCATGGTCGATGGCCTTTTCCAGCCCCTCGCGGCCATGGCTGGACTGCGTTTGAGCATACGCGACGCATATGCCTTCCGCCGGTTCCGTCATGGAGTTCAGGTTCAGTGTGAAGCCCTGGTTGTGCGCCTTGCCATATGCCCACACCCTGTCTGCCAGGTCATCTTTTGGAAGATGCTTTGCAGTGCCGCAGGAAGCTAGCAGGCAGAAAGCATAGAATATGAGAAATACCCTATAGCGCATAATCAAGCCTCATTATCTTTACCGGCCTTTCATCCCCTCGATAGAGGTGGCTCAGCATATTCTGTTTCCCGGTATCCCGGAATCCGCACTTCTCCATCACCCTTCCGGAAGCGGGATTGTCCACGAAGAAATCACTCCATAGGGTCTGGAACCCCTCCTTGTTGAAGCAGTAGTCAATCATCCCCCGCAGCGCCTCTGTGCAAAGGCCCTGGTTCCAGTACGGCTTCCCAATCCAGTAACCGATCTCTGCATCCTCTTCTTCGATGTCGATGTTACTCTCTCCAAAGGCATAATACCCCATGCATCCGATGACTTCTCCGGTCTCTTTGAGTTCCAGCGCCCATGTGTGGCCATTCGAGAATATATCCCGGATAACGCCCCGGCTCTCATCGATGCTCTTGTGCGGAGGCCAGCCGGCCCTCTCCCCTACCTCGGGATCGGAGGCATATTTGAAAAGGGCCTCCGCATCCGCTTCATTCCAGGGGCGGACACGAAGGCGATGGGTTTCATAGATGCAGTCAGTCATGGCCTATTTCTTAACGGAATAACATCCAAAGATAGGAATTCTCCCTCTTCTATCCAACCGGCGTTTTTGCAAGAATTGCAGAAATGTGCGTGATGGGACAATTTGCCTTATCTTGGCCCCATATGAAGGAGATGTCCGGTTTTATCAAACGACTCGTCCACGTCCTCGCAGAGTGTGAAGACGTGGACGGATCCACCATCGTTTATCTCTCGGCCCGGCTGCGGGCAGTCCCAGGACGGCAGTCCTTCTGACCTCCTATGCGGAGTTAGGCTATTCGAACAGTGAAAAGCTTCTCTCGGAGTGTCTGCGGCTCCTGAAGGTCACGGGCGGCTGCTAGTCGATGTTCCAGTACGCTTCCGGGTCGCCGTCGAAGACATCGTCGATGTCCTGGTCGCTCCATCCTTCCACATCCTGGGCGTAGGACCCGTTGTTACGGTCGTAGGTCGGGCGGTCGTAGTCATCCTCGTAGTATGCCATATACTTCTTTGTAGATTAGGGTTCCGGGATGCCCGGCGGAACCGTTCCGCCTTCAAACGGAGCTCTTCTTTGTACTTTTGGGAGGGGTAGTTTCAGGCAAAGACCTAAATTTCAATTATTTAGGATTATAGCGTTTAGCGGGGCCCAAATAGTTAACTTGCACATTGTTAATAACTTTGTGCAATTTCTTTCAATTTTGGTTTGCGAAAACTATAATTAAAGGTTATATTTGTGACTTGTACAGCGGAAAAATCCTACGAGTAATGTATTCAGAGCCTAAGACAGTTAGTGCGCTTTTTGGGTTAATTTGCGAACTTATCTCGCAGATTAATTACTTGTTGGTCTCTATGTTCACGCCGGAGAAATACGCCTCCGGCGCGTTTGTTTTGCCGTTTAATTACAAGGATATATCAAACTTCAAAACTCAAACAATATGATTCAAAAACAAAGGGAGCTATATGAAGCTCCGACTACACAGCTCATCAATCTACGTATTGAAAGCGGAATCCTGACAGGGAGCAATCTTGGTGCTCCAGGTGCCGCCGGTCTCGGATTTGGGAGTGGCGACAACATTAATGATTACACTGATTTTGATTTTTAAGATTCCCGCCCTATGAAAACAAATCGTGTAATTACTGTAATTGCCTTTTTGGCATTTGCTTTCCTTTTTTCTTGCCAGAAAGAACAGGTAATTGAGGAGCAGACCGAACCTACAATAGAAAAGGCTTCTGCCATTATGACCGTCAATGCCGGCGAAATCCAAACAAAAACCTATCTTGAAGCCAGCGGTAGCGACTACAACGTGTTTTGGTCAGCCAATGACATGATTGCCGCTTACGAAGTCGGCAATGGGACCATTGCATCTTCCAAAACATCTTCATCGAAACTGGACGCCAATACTTCCAGCGCATCCTTTACGATGGATTTCAGTGGCAATACTACATTGAGTGCCAACTACTCCTATCTATTTGTCTATCCCGCTGCCGCATTATCGCAAAGCAGCGATATATACCGTGGACGAATCAAGTGGGATCAAACTTTCACTTCGACCACCTTTGATAAGGATGCAGACCTCTTGATATCTGAGGCAGTTACAGATCAGGCAGCTCGTCCCACATCAGTAAATGTAGGATTTGCCAGGGTTGGCGCAACGGTGCTTATGAACTTGAAAGCCCCCACCACAACTGAAACTATCCAGTCAATAGAGTTTTCTACCACCGAGGGCAATATTGCCGGTTTTCTGAAGGTTTACCCCTTGACAGGCACCTATGACACAGATATTTATTCAGGTTATCAGAAGATAACCCTTACCCCGGCCACTTCGACCACCTATACAGGTACAATCCCTGTTTGGTTCCGGTGTGCGGCAATTGACCTGTCGGACAATTTTACAGTCACGGTTCACACGACGGGTAAGAGCTATACCAAGACGGTAGATTTGGCTTCGGCAGGCAAAGTTTTAAAATTTGAAGACGCCGCACTGACCAAGTTTAACGTAGATATGTCTACGGCCACCGCTTACACACATTTCACGGTGGGTTCCGAAATCACTTCAATTTTCCCGGCTACAAAAGCTGGAGTAAAATTTTCCAATGCTCAAGGAACCGGTGCCACCGCGCCTTACTATGCTTCTCCTTACAACTGGTACAAGAACAGCACCATTACCATAAGCGGAGGAACGACCGGTAATATCACCAAAGTCGTATTCAATTATTCGAGTGGAGCGCTTGCTGCTTCCAATTTCGAATCTGATGATGATGATTCATCTTATGAATTGTCTGGTTTGGTCGGTACCTGGACTGTTGGTGAAGATGCTGTGACAAGTGTTACATTCAATAATAAGACAAGTAAGGCGACGTTCTCTTCCATTGATGTTTACTATACCGGCACTCCCAACGAGGAAGTGGTTACGAGCACACCTACTATTGCTTTTGCCACAGCTACTTATGATCTTGCCCTTGGCGGAACCCGTACGAATCCCGCCACTTCAAATTACAACAACGGAACCATCACTTACTCTTCGTTGGATGAGACCAAGGCGACAGTTGATCCCACAACAGGTGAAGTGACTCCGGTTGCTGTTGGCGATGTAACAATCCGCGCTACAATTGCCGGAGCATCCACGGCTTACACTGTCATTAATTCGAACCATGCAGATTGCACGGTCACAGTTACAGCTCCAGCGACATATGATGTTCTGAATTATACGTGGACAGGTATCTCCGGAACAGGCTACGCTGCATGGTCCAATAAAGCAGGAAGTTATTCTGATGCCGTATATGCAGGAACCACGGGTGGTACCAATAGTTCAATCCAAATGAATTCCGGGTCTCCCAGAGGCATTATTTCAACAACTTCCGGTGGAATATTATCAAATATTACTGTTTCATGGGAATCCCATACAGCAGATAGCAGAACTGTCCAAGTCTATGGTAGTAATGTACCTTACTCGGGGTCCGGAGATCTCTCCTTGGATGCAACTCATGGAACTTTGATCGGTAGCTTGGTAAAAGGGACCAGCACCTCTCTCGATGTCACGGAGTATTACGAATATCTGGGCCTGTACGCAACAGGTGCCCTTTACCTGGACGAAATTCGGGTGAGCTGGGAAGACACTAAAAAAAGAATTGATGCACCTACCGCTTTTACTGCAAGTTCAACAGGTTCGACAATTAATGTCACGTGGACAGATGTAGCCAGTGGTGTGAGCAAGTATCTGGTCACTTGCTATGGGAAAACAGACCAGTTGATTGATCCAGGTGTTCAGAGTGCTTCTTTCACGGGACTGGCCGACGGAACTTATAAGGTTTCCATCAGGGCGATTCCTTCAGATTTGACATCTTATTCCTATTCATCAATTCAGTCCAGTGATGTTGCTGTTTCTTCTGGACCCGCACCTCTTTTGACTTGTGATATGACAACGAAGTTGTATGGAACATCTTTATATAATACAACCATTACGTACGGTGACGATTGGAGCATTAAGTATGGGGCTAACAATAATAAAGGTTGGGAATATTTCAAGATGGGCGGTAAGAGCGCTACTATAACTGATAGTAATCCTTGTGAGATATATTCTAACACCGCCACCTCAGCAGTGGCAAGCAAAGTCGTTGTTCATCTCCCTGCCGGTTCCCTTTCTAAAACTGGGATGTCAGTGACAAGTTGGGGCGTTGAAGTTTATAATAACAACGATTATGCTGCCGAACACAAAATTGACTCGGCCGCAGGGGGTGGAACAATTACCAGCTCAGAAGGAACGTTTACTTTCACGCCATCTGATGACTATAAGACAGAAAACTCTACAACGACATGGCCGTCAGGTTGTTACTTTAAGGTGACCTGGACCTTAGCTAACACAACAACCACCAATGGTATAGTTTACGTTGATAAAGTGACTGTTTACGGGAACTGATTTATCAACTGTATTTTAGAAAAAAAGCATCAACCTCGCCGATGGGGTTGATGCTTTTACAATTCCCTCGATAAACGATTTAATCTGCGAGATAAGTTACCTTGACCGCCCTTATTTCACCCCTATGACATTCTCCGAAATATACGCCCTCTGGAAGGAGGAAAAGGCCCGGACGCTGAATAAGTCGTCGTATTCAACCTATGTTTTAACGGTGGATACTTACATCCTGCCAACGCTGGCGGACAAGGAGAACATCACCGAAGCGGATAAGGATGCAATGTGTGAGCACATCCTGTCGGAGGGGTTAAAGCCACTGACGGCACAAGCGGCGGCCGGGGTTCTATGTAACATCCTTCGGTACGGAGCCGGCAAGGGCTTGTGTGAGTACCCTACATGGACGGCGAACAAAGGGAAACGTCGTGCAAGCAAGGAGGTGCATGTGCTCACCACTGAGCAGCAGGCAGCTATCATTGACTTCATCGACAAAGACCGGAATCCGGGCAACATCATCATCTACCTGGCACTCACAACGGGTATCAACGTGGGAGAACTTCGGGCCCT
>FLNZ01002603.1_pt1 | contig 11831 bp, 6 predicted proteins | sample 1140391 | NCBI WGS metagenome assembly FLNZ01 (sample SAMEA3878171, study PRJEB12797) | bioreactor metagenome | biome: Moose rumen | place: Sweden | collected 2011-10
TATTCTTTTCTTTCATTATTTTTTGCGAATCATTACTTTAATTATTATATTTGCGGCGTAATATACTTTGTTGAATCCTCAATATGAGTAGAATCATCACTTCTTATACTTGACATCATGAAAACATATTTTCAGAAATTATTGTTAGTGGCAGTATTTGTCGTATGTGGGTGTATGTCAAATGCACAGATGCCTAATGAAAAATTTGGCAAGCCAACAAATTTGGAATGGGACTTCACCGGATGGGGAGATGCTGTTGATGCTGATGCCATCATCCTATGCAAGACGATGAAGGCAACCTACGTGCTCTCTGATCAAGTGTCCAATTTCAATGAGTCTTCCACAGATATCAGTTCTGACAATATTACTGATTTCGGTAAAAATGAACTTGACGTGAACAATGGCATGGTGAAATACGAATTCAGACTTCGCACGAAGATTCTGAAGCCTGAAGGTGCCAAGCACGCCAATATCGACATCACATACTATCATCTTGAAAACAATAGTACAATTATTGCTGATGAGTTGTACGACATGAAAATCAGAGTCTTCACCAAAAACGAGAAGGGAAAGATGGAGAAAAGGAAAGTCAATACGGATTCTTTTGTCACAGAACGAATTGACGACAACTATGTGGTGATGCATGTGGTCGTGCCTGATGTGCAGGCTGGCAGTATCATCGAATACGAATACAACATCATCAGCCCCCGACCTGCATTTATTTATGATTGGGTATTCCAAGAGTGTATTCCAACGGTACGTTCAAAATGTGAAGTGGATATACCCGCTTTTTTGAAGTTCAACGTGAATGCCCCTGTCAGCACTTTTATCAGGTCGAGTGTGGAGGTGGGACACTTGACCTACGATGCCAACAGGGCTGACCTGAAGAGGGCTAAGTCTTGCGCCACCAACCGCTATCAAGTTTTTGGCGATTATGTCCTTCCTGAGGGCACACCCCTTAAACACACGAGATTTCGCGATAATGATACTGCTGAAAAGGTGGCTGATCTCACCTGCCGGGTTGCCACTCCTGGCGTCACAGCACCTGTCTATATGCCTGAAGGACATACGCATCTGCGGATAAAATAGCTGAGGGTACACATGAGACTTGCATGCTTTCCTTCTCCGCCTCCTGATATGCCGCGGAAACTGTGTAAAGGGTAGGGGAGAACGGGCTGTTCAATATATTTACATGAGTTAGAATTTGCCTCAATGAAAAAAGTGAGAATCACTGCCATCCGTCAGACCATCTACACCGACTTGATGGAGAGATACGAGAATCCTATTGAGCATACATGTGATGTGACAGTAGGACAGGAATGGATCTCTGTCAATGGCAAATGTCCTGAGGGGATGTGCCCGTCCGCCTGGTCGTCAATGCGGGAGTTCGTGGAATCCCTGGCCAATGGCGAAGGTAATTTCTATGACGGCTGGATGCAGAATCCCATGAGCGCCATGATCAGCTGCAACGACGGATTCCGTCCATTCAGTTTCTATATTGAAACCATTGATGATTGAGGTACTGACATCATGTCTTTGAGATGTCAAAATATAAAATTTGATAACATGAGGAAAATCATCACTTATCTGTTGGCCATGCTGGGATTGACTACGGCATGTGGCCAAAAAAATTATGAGGATATGGATGTCGCCGAGTTTGCCACACTCATCGCTGATACCAATGTGGTGGTGCTTGATGTGAGAACGGCAAGCGAGTATGCCGAGGGGCATCTTGACAGCGCCGTCAACATCGATGTGAAAGAGGGCGATTTCCTGCAAAAAGCCAAAGCCACACTCCCCACAGACCGTACAATAGCCGTCTATTGCAGGAGTGGCAGACGATCGGCCAATGCCTGCGGCCAATTGAGCGCGGAGGGCTTTAGGGTCGTCAACCTCAAGGGGGGCATCATGGCATGGACAGGACAAAATCGCCCTGTCGTCAAGGAGTAGCGGTTTCGCCACATCCTTTCCTGTCGAGTATATAGCGTCGTCACGCTGGCCGTCGACATCATTGGGCGATGTCTAATACATCAGCCAGTCGATGGCTTTGTCCGTGCCTGAGAGACCGGCGTCACGTGGCTTCAACTTGTCGGAGGTGGCACCCAATACCAACAAGAATCCCTTTGGCAGCAATAGCGTGTGCTCACCCATTTCGAAATGGTAGCGGTGGATGTTTACTTGTGGCATGCCATCGATGCGGATGGCACTGGTCAGCAGCGGCTCTGCCTGGCCATAGTCATTGGCTGTGGCATCGGTTTCCAATTTGGGCGCCTTGGCATATTTCATCTGGTCGTCACGGAAATATCCCACCAGCAAATCCACTGGTCTCGAGGTGCTGAAATGAAGTGTCGTCCCTTGTTGACGCTGCTCACTACTGTTCATGACCAGTGCGGTCAATCCGGCGAGCTCTGGAGCATAGTCGGTCACTACACTGTCGAGGTCGGCAAACAGGTGCGCTCCTTGGGATATCTTGGTGGTCTTCACTTCCCCATGCCACGTCAGTTGGGCGTCATGCAGTGCCTGGATACGCTCTTCCCGCTCGTCCATCATACCCGCGTCCTTGGAACGTAGCATGGCAATATTCCGACGTAGATTCTTCAGTTCTTCTTCATAGCGTGGGAGTAGCTCTTCCCATGTCTTCATCTTGCCATCGTCTCCTCCGATGGGGATTCTGCGTTGGGCTGTCTGCATGCTGTTGGCATAGAGATAGGTGTCTTTCGTGAGGTTGACCAATCGACGGTAGTGTGTCAGGCTGTTCTCTAAAAGTACCGTAGCACTGTCTAATTCGTTGATGTCTTTTCCCCATTTGTAATTGAGGATATGTCGGGAGGCTTTCACTTTCCATCCGAAAGAGTAGGCAAATTCGCGGTAACAGTGCATGTCGTTTTGCAGACGGAGCATCTCGTCGGTATGGGTGGTGGCTTTGCCTGCCACAGCGTCAATAGCTTCCACGGCCTTGTCACCATGTCGCTCACATTGTGCCACAATGTCAAGTGGCAGCTCGCCGATGTGCGGCTCATGTTTCCATTCTTTCTCCACATACTCTATCAGTTTCTCTCCCTCAGGGCCGCAACTCTCGTAAAATCCTGGCCAGATGGTGTACTTGTAGGGATTGACCAGCTGACTGACAAACATGCCGAGCAGCAGCGTCTGACGGTTGCCCTCGGTGATACCGAAGCGTCGGAGCAATTTGGGCGCTATCTCTCCGCTCTCCTCATAGGCGGTGCGGATGCTGGAAGCTTGGTCGATAGTCATACCATAGTATTCGCCAAGCAGTTTATCCCAATAGGTGGTCTCTGCGGCACGGTCCCGACGACAGTTCCACGCATAGCGCCCCCATGTCTTGTACCACATCCAGTCGCGGTCTATCTGCCGCTCTCTTGTGCCGTCCGACATCTTGTCGGCGCTGTAGGGCCAGTCCCAGTAGGAGGCCTGCGGGTAGAGATGCAGGGCATTGGCATGATGGATGTCGTGCATGGCGGTGACAGCCTTCTGGACAAAGTCGGGAGAAGACCAGCGCCAGGGCTCGAGATTGGCCAGTATATGCACATTGCTGATATGTGTGCTGCCCAAGGCTGCAAGATCCGTATGTATCTTTGTCCATGGACCTCTCGGCTGATAGGTAGTGAGCGACTCACCATTATATTTGTGCATCGTATAGAGATTCTTGTATAACGGCAGTGCCGCTTCCATGACCATCTTGCAGTCGGTGTCGTGGGCACGGAGCAACAGGGGGGGCTCGTCGCTCCGGCCCTGGGCGCTTAGTCCGTCTTTCACACCTGGGATAATGGTCCTCGTAAACCACTCCACGTCATCCTCATAGGTGTCCATCGCCTCGCCGAGACACACTAACAATCCCACATTGGGATATTTCTCGATGAAAGCGGCCACGGACTTGCGGGTGTAGTCGCTGATGAGTGGCGTGATGGGACGGTGACGGTCTTGCGTCTTCAGACCATAATGGTCGGCGAAGGACTTGCTGAGGATGATGTTGTAAAACATCTGTATGACGAAGATACCGCGACGGTCGGCCTCCTGGGTGAGAAAACTGAATATCTCCTCGTTCTTCTTGAACGTCTCATCGTCCACTTCCACGGCGAATGGATAGTCGGGCAGTCTCACCAATGATGAGAAAGGATGACCATTCCAGAGATAGAGCGAGTTCATACGGTTCTCCACCAGCATGTCGAGGTACTCTATCCACAGCGCCTTGTCGTAGAACCATGGGAAATTCTCGGGGGTGTAGGGATATTCGTAGACACTGTGACCTGGCAGGTAAACGGTCTTTTGCAATCCGATGCAGGCACCGCGAAGCACCATCTCGGGCTGACTGTAGAGCGGGCTGTCGGGCATTTTACCTTGGTCACGAAGATAGTCTGCCAGATCCACACACCCGTAGATCACCCCCGAGGCGTCGGCACCGGTGACGTGGATGTTTTTTCCATGCCGTGTGATGGTATATGACTCTTTGATACCGGTACTGCCCACTTGGAGGGATATCTTGTAGTCACACTTCTTCTTGTCGGTGCATTGCCAACCGAGATCCGTCAGATGTCGCCGCAGATAGTCGGCGGCATATTGCTCGCGTGGGGTGGCATGGCTACGGAGGGTGATTCTCGCTGTCTGTGCCATGGCATGGCTGCAGAAGAGTGTCAATATGAGTAGCAGATGTAGTACGGATTTTCTCGTCATGGGTGATTGTCTGTTCTGTAGATGGTGGATGTCTGTGAGGCTCATTTGATCTTGGTGGCGTCTATCCGTTTGTAGGCTACCTTCTGCCGACGCCAGGTGTAGGTGCAGTGCAGGCTGCCGTCTTTGCCTTGTATGATGGCGGGGTAGGAATATTGGCTGATGGGACTGTCTTCCAGTGTCAGCACATGACGCCAGTGGAGGCCGTCGTCGGAGACGGCGATACTGAGCGGTGTGCGCACACCTTTGTTCTCTCCGTCAAGTGTCTGAAAATCATTGTATATCAGTATATGACGACCATCGTGAAGGGTCACCGCATCGGTTCCTGACTGGTTGTTGGGCACGTCTGTCAATGTCACGGTGCTCCAGGTGTCGCCGCCGTCGCTGCTGAACGAGGTGGCCAGTTTCTGGTTGCGACTACGACAGAGCACTTGCAGCCGACCGTCTTTGTGCTTCAGGATAGAGGGCTGGATGCAGTCGATCGGACGGGGATGGGCTTCTGGCGTGAGTATATCTTTGCTGAGCAGAGCATCTTCTGCGTCTATAGGACCGACATACTTCCATTCCTTGGTCTTCAGATCGTAGATCTCGAAGTGGATTTTCCAGCCTCCTACCTCTGTGCTCGAGGGACAGACTACACGGTCGTTCACCAATTCCGGCTTGTTCTTGATGGGACCTAAAAAGCCGGCAGGCAGGGGCTCCCGCTCACTCCAGGTCTTGCCACCATCCCGGGAACGTACCAGCCACCCGGTCCAGTCGGCTACACGGAGACCGATTTTGTAGAATAGCCAGATCTCACCGTCTGGCATCTGATAGAGTACTGGATTCCAGCAGGCCTTGCGACGCATCTTGGCGGTATCCCAGTCCTGACGGGGGATGATGGGTCCTGAGCTGGCAAGGGTCGTGGAGTCGTTGATGCCGGCAATGTCTGCGTCGCGGGTGCCAAGGAGGAAAACTCCGTCGCCGGCTAAGACGGGGGCTTCCCAGACGGACGCCCCCTTGGGCTTGCGACTTACCCAGATACACACGTCGGGGTTGTTCTCATGCAGTCCGCCGAAATACGAGGCCAACAGGTCGCCATTGGGCAGCTCGAGTATCGTCGAGGCATGGCACTGGGGGAAAGTGGCGTGCTCATAGACAAACTCATCGTCAAGGATGGCGGCCGAGGCGGTGGGGATGGCGACATTGAAATGGTGTGTCCCCGAACCGACGACTTTCACCGTCGCGTCGGGCAGATAGACTTCTGCGGTAGTGTTGCAGGGGATTTCCACCGTCCAGTCCACATGCTCCAATGTCTTGGTGTAGCGGCTGCTCACTTGACCATAAGGGGTCTGGTGGCTAACGTCGGCACCGAAGTTATCCTCTATCGTGAAGTCGGGCTTGAGAATAATCTTGCTGTACCCGGGGGCACCGGGGCGGATGCCGCCTAAGTATTCGTAGCACCAGGTCATCAGGTCGCCAAGGAGCATGACGTGGTTGGCGCTGTTCATGGCTGGATCGGCCTTGTCGCCGTTCCACAACTCCCAGATGGTGGTGGCGCCATTCTCCACCATATAGCCCCAGGAGGGGTATTTCTTGTTGGTGGCCAGCAGATAGGCCACATCGCTGAAACCATTGTCGCTCAATGTGCGCAATAGCCACGAGATACCAATGACACCGCAGCTCACCTGACCATTGTTTTTGGTAATGATATTGCTCACGACATTTTTGATTACCGCATCCTTGTGCTCTGTGTCGACAAGACCGAAAGCCAGGGCAAGGAGATTGGAGGTGGCGGTATTGTTGCCGTAATAGATGCTGTCGGGGTAGAGCGGGTGGCCAGGCACCAAAGAGGTGCCTGGGCGGCACGTGAGAAACTTTTTGTTGAACGCCTCTGTCATGGCTTGCGCACGGGCATCCCACGCTGCCGCGTCGTCCTTGCCTAAAAGGGTGGCGAATTTGCTCATCAGCCGCAGCACTCTTATGGTATAGGCGGTGGAGATGAGCGAGCCGTCGGTGATACGGTCTTTGTCCTGACTGTGTATCAATTCCAGACGCTCGGGTGGTACACACCAGTCGCCGTATTTATCGTGCCCCACGATGCCGTCTTGAGCGTATTCGCCGACGATATGGTTGATCCATTTCTCTATATAGGGGTAACTGTCGCGGATGGGTTGCAGATTGCCGTACTGCTCCCACAGCATATCACAACTGAAGGGGAGGGCGGCAGGCCACGACACATCGTCGCTGTAATAGTTCCAGAAGGCTGGAGCGACATCAGGGATGCAACCGTCGGCACGCTGTGACTCGCAGATATCGCGCGTCCATTTGCTGTAGAGACGCTCGTTGTCGAAGAGAAAACTCTCACCCAGCGACCCGGCGGTGCGGTCGCCGAGCCAGGGCTGGCGCTCATTGCGCTGAGGACAGTCGATGGGCATGCCCTTGTAATTGCTGCGGATGCCCCAGAGGGCGTTGTGATGGATTTTGTTGAGGATGGTGTCGCTGCAGTTGAAACGGCCTGTCACCTCCATCTGGTCGCTGACGACCTGGGCGGTCAGGTCAGCGGCGGTGTAACCGGCGGGAACTTCCACATAGCGGAATCCGTGATAGACAAAGGTGGGATGCCATAGTGCTCCCGACTCCCGACCGTTGCAGATATAGATGTCTTCGCATCGGGCGTCGCGGAGATTGGCGGTGTAGAGACCACCGTCGGAATCGAGCTTCTCGGCATAACGCAGTCTCAAGGTGTCGCCGGCTGCTCCATGCACACGTATCGTCACCCATCCGGCCATGTTCTGACCAAAGTCCACAATGGTCTTTCCCGCATGAGCGATGACATGCTGGGGGCGCAACTCTTCGACAATGGTCATATTGGGGGTCATCTGACCATGCAACTCGCCCGTGGGGATGTCGGTGCGCTCGGCTTTCTGCCACTGTGTGTCGTCGTAGCCGGCATGAGTCCAGTCGCCTAACTCTTTCCGGGAGTCGTAATATTCTCCGTCGTACTCGTTGTTGGAACGGATGGGACCGTCGGCGGTGACTTTCCAACTCTCGTCGGAGCGCACTTTCTCTGTGCTGCCGTCACGGTATTCGACGATCATCTCAAAACGGCATTTGGGAAAACCGAAGACGGGTATCTTGTAGGGCTTGTTCTGCCGCATGGGGAACATACGGCCATTGCCGAGAATGATGCCGACGGCATTGGCGTCTTGTAGCAGCATGCCGGTCACATCAAAAGCGTTGTACATCACACTGCGGCGGTAGTCGGTGGGGACTGGCGCCAGCACTTGGTCGCCGACTCGACTGCCATTGATGTATAGTTCGTAAAGACCCAGTCCGCTGATATAGACTGTGGCCCGTTTCACCTCCTTTTTCAGTTGAAACTCCTTGCGCAGATAGCGGGCGGCAAGACGGGTGTGGAGCCCGGTTGTATCGCCTGGTGTCAGACGCTCCAGACCTATCCATCGGCTGCCCCACTGTGAGTCACCGAGCAGACCAATGCCAAAGGTGGCAATGTCGCTCCAGGGGGATTTGCCGTGGTTGGTGGTGATGCGTACACGCCACCATACTCGTTGGTTGCTTTTCAGCGACGTGCCGGCATAGGGTATCCATAGTTGCTGCGATGACTCCACCTCTCCACTGTCCCAGAGGTCGCCCTCGTTGCGGAGGGCTTTCTCTTCACTGGAGGCCATGATGATGTGATAACTCTTCTGCACGGTGTTGTCCTTGTCGGAATGGGATGTCCAGCTCACACGTGGCGTGCGGGTGTCAATGCCGAGGGGATCGCATAGGTTCTCCGTGCGAAGGTTTCCTACCGTGACACTGGCTGAGGATAGGAGGGGTAACAGGGCGCTCAACAGGAGTATTAGGTATTTCCTCATAGTTTTTTGATGATGGAATCAAGGGATGGGTGACTGATTCGTTGTGGTTATTCATTGAGGTCTCGCTGACGCTCATCTGTCGGGACGTCGCAGATGCTGGCCTGGTCTTTCAAAAGATAGTTCTTGCTGCTGTCGATGACGATCAATACACCGTCGCTGACGGTGTCGCGTGGGCGCTGGCGGTTGAAGGTGGTCGTCTTGTTGTCAAATTCGCCGATATATGCCAGCTGACCACTGGCGGCATCCATCCACCAGACATTCTTCTTCGCCCCGGAGATCTTGGTCAGGTCGAGTTGCATGGGGACGGTGTTGTAATTGTAGACCAACAGGTAGTCGTTGCCACGGGTGGCCATCAGACGGTTGTACTTGGTCCCGTTTTTGCCTACGATGACGCTTTGGTCGGGAATACGCACTGTATAGGGAAGGCTGAGCATGAGGGCTTTCAGGTATTGCATCTGGTTGAAGCCTGGGTCGTTGAGCGCCTGATACCATGTCTTCTCCGCACCACTCGACCCGTAGGAGGTGGGATAGCCGGGTTTGAGCATCTGCATGATGGCGTTGTGACCATAGGTGTGTCCGCAACTGCCGGCAAAGACCGACCAATAGGCGTATCGCCGTACGTCGTAGTCTTGCCACCGTTCTTCATTGGGGTCGTGGAGTCCTTTGGGAATATCCTCATAACTGGGCTCAGCGTCCAACACGGGCTTCATGGGACTGTAGGTCCAAGTGGAGTCTACGTACATCCAGTTGTCCTCCTCCGTGTCGTCAGGGATGGGATAGTCGGCGTTGCCCATCCGCTGCCCATATTTGCGATGACCGCTCTGGAAGGTGTGGAGGTCTATCCAGCTGGCTTTGCTCCACCATTTCGCTGAGGTGTAACGGCCGCGGGGATGATAGGTCATCAGGTGGTTCTTGTCGATGCGCTTGATGGTGGTGGCAAGGGTCTCCCATACCTCGGGATGGATGTCTCCCTGGATGTCTCCTCCCATAAACCAGATGATGTTGGGCTTGTTCTTGTATCGCTCTGCCAGGAACGTGCCGTATGCCTTGGCAGACTCTACATCCAGACTGCCGTTCTTCACCATCGACCCCCAGATACATACCATGCCGATGTAGATGCCGTTCTGTCGGGCCACGTCGATGATATAGTCTAAGTGGTCCCAATAGCCGTAAACGCCTTTGCGGTCGATGCCGCTGAAATCCCAACCGTCAACCAGGGAGGGCTGGCCGTAGATGTTGTACGAGGGCACACCATCCATCACCTGCACTTGCACCACATTGTAACCTGCCATACGGCATTTCATCAGATAGTACTCAGCCTCGGCACGGTCCAGCCGCTCGGGGAGCAGCCACCCTGTGTCGCCCAACCAGAAGAAGGGCTTGCCGTCTGCATACTGCAGGTAACGATGATTGTCTGATACTTGTAGACGCCAGTTGTTTCCCGACTGGCCTTGCACACATAGGGATGCTGTCAGCAGCATCAGTGATAGGATGGTTTTTCTCATAATTAATAGGATATGATAGATAGACAAAATATTATTTATTGTAAGTTTGGGATCTGCCAATACGTGACTTTGGGGCATTGCTTGTCCGGGGCGTGTTACCGGATGATATATTCACCCCCCTGTTGGGTGTCGAGATCGTATAAGTAGGTTTGGACGACGCTATGACGGATCATCTGCGCCTCCGGACTGACCGACACTTGTTGGTTTCCGAGCACCTTCAACAGGGGATTGGCACATACACTGGCAGGGAGCAGGCTGCCATCATTCTGTCTGATTTCTTTCACTCTTCGCAATCCCTTGCCATGGAGCGGACGGTTGCTGCGCAGACGACAGACTCCACCGAGACGGGATTTGATGACGGTATGATCCAGACGACCTTTCTGCCAATGGATGTCCACCTCAAACCCTCCGCGGGCCATCAGGCCGGTCACACTGCCTTCGGTCCATTTCGAGGGAAGGGCTGGTAATAGGTAGAGACAACCGTCGTGACTCTGAAGGAGCATCTCGGCAATGCCGGCGGTACAACCGAAATTGCCGTCAATCTGGAAGGGGGGATGGGCATCGAAGAGGTTGGGATAGGTGCCGCCGCGCTGTTTGGTGGTGCCGAATATAAGGAAAGTGTCGGGCGACAACGTCAATTGGTCGGAGATCAATTTGTTGGCATGGTCGCCATCCAACAGACGGGCCCACAGACAGACTTTCCATCCCATACTCCATCCCGTGGAGACATCACCACGGTGCGTGAGCGAGGTGCGTACGGCGTCAAACAGGTGGGGCGTGCGGAATGGGGAGACCTGGCCACTGGGATAGAGGGCATAGAGATGGGACACGTGACGGTGGGTGTCTTCAGGGTCGTCAAGGTCGGCGAGCCATTCTTGCAGCTGTCCCCATCGTCCGATCTGCAGTGGCGCGAGATGCTGGAGACGCTCACTGAAATGGGCTGCCGTGGACTCATCTCCCATCAGGCGGGCGGCGGTGACAACCTCGGTGAACAACTCAAACATAATCTCGTTGTCCATCGACACACCGGCGGAGACGGCGACACTGCCTTTTGGAACATTCTCGGGCGACACGCTGGCTCCGATGACAGACCAACCGTGGCTGGGCTCTGAGACACTGATTTGGTCGAGAAAGGTGGCGGCACCCTTCAGGATGGGATAGTGCGAACGGAGAAACTCCATGTCGCCACTATAGAGATAGTGCTCCCAGAGATGGCGGCACAACCATCCGCCGCCGGTGGGCCAGAGACCGGATGGGGCATGGTCCACAGGACCCGTTATGCGCCACTGGTCGGTGTTGTGATGGAGCACCCATCCGTCGGCGCCATACATATCCTTGGCAGTCGTCCGTCCTGTGGTGGCGACATCGTCTATCAGATGGAACAGCGGACCGTTCATTTCCGGCAAGTTGGTCACCTCGCTGGGCCAGTAGTTCATCTCCAAATTGATGTTGGTGGTGTATTTGCTGTCCCACGACGGAAACATCTTCTCATTCCAGATGCCTTGCAGGTTGGCGGGATTCAGATCGTCGGGCTGCGAGGAACAGATGAGCAGGTAACGACCAAAATTAAAATAGGTGGAGATCAGGTGGTTGTCTGCATGGGCCTGGAACTGTGCGAGACGTTGGTCGGTGGGTAGGTTGGGGTAGGGATCGGCGCCAAGATCCAGGCGGACACGGCGCATATAGTGGCAGAAGCGTTGCAGATGCTCCTGACGGAGTTGGGCGTAACCTTTGTCCATGGCTGTCTGCAGATGGCTGAGGGCAAGAGCATGCTCGT
>FLNZ01000425.1_pt1 | contig 11824 bp, 8 predicted proteins | sample 1140391 | NCBI WGS metagenome assembly FLNZ01 (sample SAMEA3878171, study PRJEB12797) | bioreactor metagenome | biome: Moose rumen | place: Sweden | collected 2011-10
GCCCATGCGGGTGTCGCCTATTCCAGGGAGGTGACTTCCGAATCCTTTGCTGCATTGGATACGGTGGTGCTGGAACCGACGGCGGTCCTTGCCGGAGTCATCGACGTTCCCGAGGGAAATTCCTCGGTGTGGGTTGGTGTGTCCGGGACCGACATGCTGGTGAAAACGGATGCTAACGGATGGTTTGCCCTTTCTGCGCTACCGGCGAACGATTCCCTGATACTCTATTTCGTAAGCGAGGATTTCTCCGAGGGACTGGGCGAAACGGTCGTTTACGTGACGCCCCTCGAATCTGTAATGAAGGATTATCGGAGCGGGGCTTCTGCCGACACGTCCACGGGGGATTCCGCCGAACCCGAAAAAATCCCGCAGGTGACCGTCCTGCTGAACAATGGGACTTCGGCCGCATTCGCTGCCGTCGCCTTGCGCGCGGCCGATGCTAGGGTGGAAAACTATGCAGTCCAGAATTCAATGACCGGCTTTGACCTGCGTACCGACAGGAACGGCCAGTTTGACATGGAATGGCCCACGACGGGCGATTACCGATTGACGGTTTCCAAGGACGGCTATGCCTATTCCAAGGTGTTCAGTGCGAGAGACCTTGCGAAGATAGACACCCTGCGGATGGAGACGTCCGCCTCGATTTCGAGTAAGGTAACGCTCCGTTCCGGTACGGAATCTCTTTGGGTAGGTGTCTATGGCCTCGACTTGTTGGTCAAGACGAATGATGAGGGGGCGTACGTGCTTCCGAATGTGCCTGCAAGCGACACCCTCGGAATCTATTTCGTAACGGCGGATTCCAACAAGAGCCTCTATGCTGAATGGGAAGCCTATGCCAAGGCCGGCAATACCGAATTCCTGAGTCCCGTGAAGGTGCTCCAGGATTTTGAAAACGGGGCTGCCGGTTGGTACATGAATATCGACTCCCTGAAGAAGGGGACGACGATTACCCCCGCGAAGAATGTCGGTGAGGGAATAGAATATGATTCGACCCGCAAGTCGAAAGTGTTCCACGGTACGTACAAGCTGGCCAATGACAGCTACGCCTGGGCTCTGGTCGGAACATCTTTCGAGCACTACATGAACCTTGCCGCTATCGATTCTATCGAATTCTATGCGAAGGGCGACGGGAATATCCGGCTTTCCCTTGAAAACTACATCGATTCTTCCAAGAACCTTAAGGCGGCGACAGAATGGATTGAGCTGTCCAGCGAATGGAAACGCATCAGCGTGAATCCGGCGGAACTCTGCGTCAGCGGCGCAAGCACCGAAACCTGCTTTGCCTCGTGGAGCGCGGTCAAGAATTACGTGAAGCAGTTCCATGTCTTCGTGCAGGACGGCACCGAATTCTACATCGACGACGTGACTCTCTACGGTGCGCTTTTCTAGGATTTCTAGATTTTCGGCACCATGACCAACCAGGAAAGACGCGACAAGGGAATGGCGTAAATCGCCGATGACGCTTGCTGGGCCGAGATGGCCGTGGCCCGCAGGCTGTGCCAGAAACTGAACGCGATGGACCGCTCCGATTTCGAGGGCCTGAAGGCGGTGGCGCGGGAACTGCTGGGCTCTTCGGAGAACGCGGTGCTGAACCCGCCCTTCTATTGCGACTACGGTTTCCACATCCACGTGGGCAAGAACTTCTTCGCGAATTACAACTGCACCATCTTGGACGTGGGATGCGTGACCATCGGGAGCAACTGCGTCATCGGTGCGGGCTCCGTGGTGACGAGGGACATCCCGGACTGGACTCTTGCCGCAGGGAACCCCTGCCGCGTACTGCGGAAGATTACCGAAGAGGACCGCCGCTACTATTTCAAGGATCGCGAGTTTGACGGGGAGGCGATGTGCGCGGTTTTCAAGTGAGCGAGGATCAACTCCCTAGCAGGTGGAACTTCAGGTAAAGGGAGAACGCGTGGATGCGCCTGGACATGGGTTCCGCCATTTCGGAGGAATAGGCCGCCATCTTGATGTAGGTGTCGAGCCTGTGGCCAACGTCCATCCATCGTAGCAGCCTGTATTCGAGCGCCGTGTTGTTGATGAGTAAGAAATCCCAGCCGTTCACGCCGTAACTCGGGGTAGAACCGTCAATCGTCTTCATGGCATCGACGCTTATTTTGTTATAAAGGTGCCAGTGCTTGTAGAGCGTTTCGAACAGCATGGTGTACTTGACTCCGGTGTTGTACTGGTAACTGTCCTTGTCGAGATTGTATTCGGGGTGAAATTCCTTGATGATGTCGTCGTAGCCCATGTCGGCGGAGCCCAGCATTATTCAGTAGAACTGGTTTGCCTCCCTGAACCGGAGATCGGGAGTGAGCGAGGGCCAAATCCAGGCCTGCGCCCAGCGAGAGCGTGCTGAAGGTGGCCAGGTCGCCGTAGAAGGTGTCGTAATCCAGGTTGACGGAAAAGTCGAGCCAGTGTCCGCGCCCGTGTATTCCCTTATTCGCGAGTTTGCCCATGACATCCATCTGGAGCAGGTTCCCTTCCAAGCCGCCTTCGACGAAGACATCCGCCGTGAAGTAGTCAAAAGGCCGACTTACCTTGTTGTAGGGCTTCCGTATTCCAGGGACAAGGCCAGGATTCCGTGACGGTCGTTCCATTCGTTGTCCTTGGGCATCACGGTTTGTTCCACGGTATCGCCTTTCGCCGTCGAGCCGCTTGCCGCGTGTTCCCTAAAGATGGCGCGTATTTCGCGTGCCTCCTCGACACTGATGACGGCGTCCTCGTTTTCGATTTTTTGCTTGAGGCTGTCGGGAATCGTGAATGCGTCAAGGGATTCCGCAGCGAAAACTCCCCCGCAAAGGAACAGTAGAACGGAAGGCGCTGCCTTTAGTCTGCTTACAAATATGACGCCATTATAAAAAATGCGCAAAAAATGAAAGGTCTGCAGGGGAACTTTCCGACAGGGGCCCAAAACGGTGGATTGCGTGTCGGAAATCCCTAACCACGAATCGCTTTCTTGCTATCTTTATGGCGAAAAAGGGCGCAGGGAATTGTCCTCTGCGTTTGGATTTCGTCGTTTAACAAGCAATCGACCTCTGGGCCGTCTCGTCGTAGCCAGCCCGCAAGGTCACTAAAAAATGAAGGATATATGGCAAATCGTGTTGTAATCGGTTCCCAGTGGGGTGACGAAGGCAAGGCCAAGGTTGTGGATTTTCTGACGCTCGACGCAGACTACATCGTGCGTTTCCAGGGCGGTGCAAATGCAGGCCACACGGTCGAGGTGGGCGACAAGAAGTTCGTTTTCCACCTGATTCCATCGGGCATCATGCACGACGACAAGATTTGCATCATCGGTAACGGCGTGGTGCTCGACCCGGTGCAGACGCTCGCCGAAATCGAGGACCTCCACACCAAGGGTGTCAACCCCGAAGGCCGCCTGTTCATTGCCGACAACGCCCACGTGGTGCTCCCGTACCACTCCGCCCTAGACAAGGCGAAAGAAAAGAAGGCCGGCAAGGCCGCCATCGGCACCACGGGCCGGGGCATCGGCCCCTGCTACAGCGACAAGGTGAACCGCATCGGCGTCCGCGTGGGCGACCTCATGGACGAACGCGAACTGCGCCCCCGCGTCGAAGCGATGGCCAAGGTACACAACGAAGAATTCAAGGTGATGTACGACGTGCCCGAAATCGACCCGGAACAGGTCATCAAGGACTATCTGGAATTGGGCCAGAAGATCAAGCCCTTCGTGCGCGACGTGAGCGCCATGCTTTATGAGGCCGTGAAAGCGGGCAAGCGCCTGGTGTTCGAAGGCGCCCAGGGAACCATCCTGGACGTGGACCAGGGAACCTACCCCTTCGTGACCTCCAGCAACACCGTCGCGGGCTACGCCAGTTGCGGTGCCGGCATCGGCCCCACGGCAATCGACCAGGTGGTGGGTGTGGTGAAGGCCTACACGACCCGCGTGGGTAACGGCCCCTTCCCGACGGAACTTCTGGACGAAACGGGCGACACGTTGAGGAAAATCGGCAACGAATACGGCGCCACCACGGGCCGCAACCGCCGCTGTGGCTGGTTCGACGCTCCCGTAGTCCGCAAGGCCGCCGTGGTGAACGGCCTTACGCACCTCGCCATCACCAAGCTCGACGTGCTCGACACCTTCGACACCATCAAGATTTGCACCCATTACGAATGCGACGGCGAAAAGATCGAAAACTTCCCGAACCAGCTTTCGAAGGTGGGCCGCTGCGTGCCGGTGTACGAGGAAATGCCCGGCTGGAAGTGCGACACCACCAAGTGCCGCAAGCTCTCCGACCTGCCCGAAAACGCCCGCAAGTACCTGGACCGCATGGCGGAGCTTGTCGGGGTGAAGATCGGCATGATTTCGATCGGCGCAAAGCGCGACCAGAGCATTATCGTGGATTTGGACTAAGTTTTCAGCGAGGTAAAGATGGACAACAATGTATGTGGCCTGTTGAAAGGCGTTGACCTATTCTCTGAATTGACGGAAGAACAGCTTGGCCTGCTCGCCAATTTGGTTGTTGTCCAGGACTTCAACCGCGACGAAACCGTGGTGCTCGAAGGCGACTGCTCGATGAAGGCGCTGTACCTGATTGCATCGGGAACGGTGCAGGTCTACATGACCGGCGTCGATGGGCGCGAGACGATTCTCAGCTTCCTGGAACGCGGCGACTTCTTCGGCGAAATGTCGCTCATCGACGGCGAACCGAGGTCCGCCTCGGTGCGCACCGTGACCGATGCGCAGCTGATGATTATCCATCGCGATCCGTTCCTGACGCTTATCCGCCAGACGCCCGAAATCGCGATGTCGCTGCTTTCCGAAATGAGCAAGAGGCTCCGCAAGGCGAACAAGCAGATCGGTTCTTTGTCTACGATGTCGGTGAGCGGACGCGTCGCGGGAACCCTTCTGAACCTGATGGAAGAACGCGGCATGCGCATCCATACCGATAACGGACAGATGGTGACGGTCATCCACAACCGCCCGACGCAACAGCAGCTGGCCGACATGTCGGGCACGACCCGCGAAACCGTGAGCCGCATCTGTTCTATGCTCGTGAAGGCGAACGCCATTGCCATGACCGGGAAGGACATCGTAATCTTTGACGAAAGTGCCTTGCAGGAAAAGGCGACGAAAGGGTAGGTGAATTCGGAGTTCGGAATCGGGAATTCGGAATTATATGGACAAATTAAAGACTATTGCGTATAAGGTTTTGTCGTGGCTCAAGGCGGCGCCGATTGTAAAGGCTGCAGGCATCTGGATTGTCCTTTTGATAGTGCTTGCCTTTGCGGTCGATAAGTTTCTGATGCCGATTTTTTCGGGGCACTTCGCATCGACGGGTACTGTCCCGAATCTGGAAGGCATGACGCAGGAAGCCGCCGAGAAGGCCCTGGATTCGGCGGGCTTCAAGTTCGAATGGCTCGAAGATGGCCGCTACAGCGCACAGGTCCCGGAAGGCCTCGTGCTGGTGCAGATGCCTGCCGCCGGGCGCACGGCAAAGCTCGGGCGCACGGTCAAGCTCACCAGGAGCTTGGGCCTGCGCGAAGTGGAAATTCCCGACTTGCGCGGCAAGAGCCAGAAGCAGGCGGCCATCTCGCTCAGCCGTGCGGGCCTTGTGCAAGGCGCAATCGTGAAGGGGGCGCACCAGAGCATTCCGCGTGGCGTCGTGATCCGTACGATTCCGTTTGCCGGGCAGAAGGTGCGCGTGGGCGACACGGTGAAGGTCGTGATTTCTGCCGGCGTCACCAACGGCAATACGCTGCTCCCCGACTTCGGCGGCGAAAAAATCGACAACGTCTATGCCAAGATCGAGAAACTCGGTTTCAAGGTCGGAAAGATCAAGCGCAAGAAAGACGAAGAAAACCGTGAACCCGGGACGGTCATCGAGACCAATCCCAAGCACGGCGATTACCTGCCCCCCGACACCAGGATTGATTTCTTGATTGCGGACTAGGAGTATGCGCATGAAGCCGTTGTTCTTTTCGCTTGCAGTCGTGGCGACGCTCCTTTCTGTGTCGCTGTCGTTTGAAGGTTGCGCTTCGGCGGCGAAAAAGGAGGCGACGGCGCTTACGGCGGCGGATTCAGCGGCGATTGCCGCTGCGGTCAACCTCAAGATGCGGGGCGATTCGGCGCAACATGTAGCGGGCGGGGCCACCGAAGAACCCGCGCTCCCGCAGAATATCGACGCGGCGCACGAATCGTTTATCCGCGCCCAGGAAATGGAACTCCGTGGCGAACGCGCACTTGCGAACGTGTTCTGGCAGCATGCGGCGGAATCGGACCCCTATAACCGCTACCTCGCCTTCAAGCTTGCCGAAATCATGGCGGCGCAGGGCGCGGACTCGCTTGCGCTGGAGCAGGCGCAACACGCCCAGCGTCTCAAGGGGCGCCAAACGGCGTCCCAGCTAGGCCTGTTGGCGCACTTGTACGTAAAGGACGGCCGCGCCGATTCTGCACGCAAGTACTTTAACGCGGCGCTGGATTCTTCCAAGTACCAGGACATGACGCTCCTGTACGATTACAGCCTATTTCTGGAAGCGGTGCAAGACGCCAAGGAACTGGTGCGCGTTTACGACCTGCTCTTGCCGCAGGTAAACTACATGCCGACCCTTTTCCAGCGCCAGCTGAAGCTCCTGCTCGACCAAGGGAAGGACTCGATGGTCGTGGAACTTTTCGCGAAGGGCCACGAGGCGACCGGCGACAAGAAGATGCTGTTGCAGATGGTGCAGGGGATGGTGTTCCAGAGACGCCTCAAGGAAGTCCACGCGGTGGTAGACACCCTGACGGAATCTAGTCCCGAGGACGAATCCATTATCGTTCTCCTGATGAGCGCGCTCGCAGAAACGAACCGCGATTCCGCCTACGCAATGCTAAAGAAGAAATACGTAAACGACGGGGTGCGCACCCCGATGCTTGCGAATTTCCTGGGACATTACGAGCACCTGTTCGGCGAGTCGGATAGCGCGAAGGCGCACTTGAAGTATGCCGCCGAGAACCTTCAAGACCAGCGTGTTTACGTGACGAGCGCCTACCACACGCTTTCGGCGATTGCCTTTAAGGAAAACAAGCCGAAGGACGCCGTCCGCTATGCCGAAAAGGCGGATTCCGTTGCGCTCGGAAGCGACAAGGCGCAGCTCGCCCTGACTTACGGTACGGCGGGGATGTACGCGCGGGCCTACAGAATGCTGGATTCACTGATTGCCGTGTGGGACAAGTGGACCCCGATGGAAGGTATCGCCGACTCAGCCTCGGTGCGCCGCATGGAAAACGACGTGGAACGCAACCGTCGCCAGTTCCGTAGCGTGTACGCCCGGATACTCTGCGTGGAAGCCCAGGAAATCTGGCAGAAGGACATCGGTGATTCTTCAAGAGTCAGGAAGTCGCTTGCCCTGCGCGAGCGCGCGGACGTGTTCTATAGGGAACTTGCCGCGAAGGATTCCTCGGACCTTGGAATCCGCGTCCTGATGGCGATGAACCTGGAACGCATGGAACGCTACAACGAGGCGTTCGCCCTGTTTGAGTTTATACTGGGCGCCGTTGACCCGCAAGTGGACATCGCCGAGGTGCTGAACTACTACGGCTACACCTTGATTGACCTGAACCGTACCCCCGGGGAGCTGGACAAGGGCATTGCCATGGTCGAAAAGGCCCTTGCCCTGGAAAAGTCGTCGGACCCCTCCGAAGCGTACCTGGATTCGAAGGCGTGGGGACTTTACCGCAAGGGAAAGTTTGCCGAGGCGCTAGAGACGATGAAACAAATCAAGAATCCGCGCTTTGACGAAGACTACGTTTACTGGGAACACATGGCGGCCATTCAGGAAGCGCTCGGCATGAAGGCCGAGGCGGCCGCCGCGTACAAAAAGCTGCAAAAGCTGCAACCGAAGCACCCCGCCGTAAAGAAGCGTTTCAAGAAATAATCGGAAAAACAGAAAACCGCTTCGAAAAAAATATATATTGCGGGTATGGCTTAAGGCTATATCCTCTTTTTGATTTGGGTGTGTCTATGAAAAATGTATTTGGAACGGTACGCGGGATTGTGCGGGTCGCCCTGCTAGGCATGTTCCTGTTTGCGCCCGCATCACTCCTCGCCGCTGGCCTCGTGAAGCAGGATATCGACACGACAGATGCCATGGCGACGCTTGAAAATTTTGACCGTGGCTTCTATGCGCCGCAGGTGTTGCACCTGAAACCCGCTGGCGGGCAGCCGGTAGAAAAGCCTTACGGCAAGCTTTTGCACCTGCGGGCCGAAATTTCGGAGTTCAGCAGCAATGCGTGGCTCGGAATCGATACGACGGGCGGAAAACGCGACACGACGCGCGGCGTGAGCCAGGACCTGACCGAAGACGCGCTGAACGTATTGCAGGCGACGTTCGATAACGTGCGCAAGTATGGCGGGCACGCGATTGTGCGCATTTGCTACGACCCGTGGTACAATGGCAGGAGCAACGTGACGCCCGAACACAAGTGGGTGCTGCGCCACGTGGAACAGCTCGCCCCGGTGCTTTCGAAAAACACCGACGTAATCGTGGCGCTCGAAATGGGCATGCACGGCGCCTACGGAGAAATGCACAGCGACACGAGCATCACTTACGACCGCGTGGCCGAGGCGGTGAACCTGATGCTGCGCAATACGCCGCCCGAACTTAAAATCCTAACCCGCACGGGAAACTATTCGGCGAAGGTTTTGGGCTTTGACAACTGGGGCGTTGATTTCCACATCGATGGCGAGAAGTTCGCGGAGATTGCGAAGGCGAAGGGCGACACGATGTACCGCGTGGGAATGTTCAACGACGGCTACCTGGGAACGCAATACGATTACGGCACCTGGGGCGCGGACTGCAAGACTTCCATCTGCCGCGAAGAGGGTGTGGCCTGGCTCGAAAAGTACAGCATCAACACGCCCTACGGCGGCGAGGCCTTGACAACGGCGAGCGGCTACCAGGTTATCAATACGCCGGAGTTCCTCGCATACGAGGGATTCCGCACGCATACGAGCTACCTGAACATCCAGTGGAATTACAATCTGATTAACGAGTGGAAAAGGACTCCCTTCAGGCAGAAGGATTTCGATTACGACCCGGCGCGTGTCGATTCGCTCTCGGGCTTCAAGTACATCGACGACCACCTGGGTTACCGCTTTGTTCTGCGCGAATCGTGGTTGAGCGATACGGTGGGGAGTGATGGCATTTTACGTGCGAAGCTCCGCATACAGAACGTGGGATTTGGCAACCTGACACGCAAGATGAAGACCGCGCTTGAAATACGCATAAAGAAATTTGTCGGAAATGACGAAAACGATATCGCCCTGGATAGCTACAATGTGTCGCTTCCGGATTCCGTCGATTTCAGGAATGTCCATAGCCGAAAAATCGAAATCAAGGGGGCCGATACCGTGATGACCTTTGACGGGAACAACGAGGTTTTAATCGAGGCGAGGTTAGACGGCTACCAGGGAGAAATGGAAGCGTCCCTGAAAATTTGCGGGGATGACCGATGCGACGACAACGTCCGCTTTGCAAATAAATTGCCAGGTTGGTATGCCGAAGGTGCGACCCCGTATAACGGCGTCTGTCTCGGAAGTTTCATCGTGGATAAAAATCTGAAGCCGACGGGAATTGCCTCGCAAGTGTCGCCTGCGTCTGATGCGCAAAAGAAAAACGCCCCCTTTGTACAGAGGGCGCGCAACAGTGCGGTTGTCCGCAACGGCGAAAAGCGCTACAAGTTGAACGGGGCCGGGATACCCTTTAACTGAATCTAAAGAGTTTACGGATTCTTTTAGGGCCGGGCGCGTACCGCCTGCAACAGTTCCTTTAACTTGTTCGAAATTGTTTCCCAGTCGCCCGCGAGCATCAGTTTCGGGTCAAAGATACTTGCCCCGAAAGAAATCAGGTTCGCGCCCGACTTAAGGTAGGTGGCGGCGTTCTCGGGGTTCACGCCGCCGCACGCCATGAGCGGAATGTCGCGGAAGGGGCCGCGCAGCGCCTTGATGTATTCGGGTCCACCCACGCAGTTCACCGGGAAAATCTTCACGGCGGCAGCGCCCATGTCGTAGGCCTTTTGCACCTCGGTCGGGGTAAGCGCGCCCGGGATAATGGGGAGCCCGGCCGTGCACGACAGGCGGATGATGTCGTGGCGGGTGTTGGGCGTTACGATGAATTCGGCACCTGCGGCAACCGCCTTCTCCAAGTCGGACTCGTGGCGGACCGTTCCCGCTCCCACGGCAATGCCGTAGGGCTTTGCGGCGGTCTTGAGCGCCGCGATGATTTCGGATGCGCCCTCGGTGTTCATGGTGACTTCAATGGCCTTTAGGCCACATTCGGCGGCGGTCTTGACGCAAGCGGCTTCTGCGCCCCGGGGAATGTCGCGGAGAATGCCCACGACCGGCATCGGTTTTAAAAATTCTAGCAGTTCCATGGTGTTTAAGATAGAAAAGTGGTGAAAATAGCTGGTAGGCATAGGTTTAAGAGATTGCGTTTACGACCACCTAATTATTTCTCTTTCTCTATTTACCAAGCGCACTTTTTCATCTTATGCGTACTCGGACTTTATCTGAAGACCGAATCAGTCGGAGTACGGCAAAAAATGTATATTAAGCAAGTTTTACAGGGTTCAATCAAGTCGGGTGCAGGAATGCGGCAACAGGAACAACAGAAAGCGGCGAAGAGATTCGCAGAAGACTGGAAAGGCAAGGGCTACGAGAAGGGAGAAAGTCAAAAGTTTTGGCTTTCGTTGCTGGTGAACGTTTTCGGTATCCACGACTTCACGAATTTTGTCTATTTCGAGAACCAGATCAAGGAAAAGTTCGCCGACAAGACCATCACCAACTTCATCGATGTCTATATTCCGTCAACAAGGGTGATGATTGAGCAAAAAAGCCTGGACAAGGACCTTCGCGCCCCCATCCGACAGTCCGACGGAACGCTACTGACCCCTTTCCAGCAAGCCCGCAAGTACATATCGGGTTTGCCCCTTTCGCAGCATCCGCGCTGGGTAGTCACTTGCAACTTCAAGAGTTTCCTCGTTTACGACATGGAGCGTCCGAGTGGAGACCCCGAAGAAATCCTGCTAGAAAATTTCGGGAAGGAATTTCACCGGTTGCAGTTCCTGGTCGATAGCCGGAACGAACAAATTCGCCGCGAAGAAGAAATCTCCCTGAAAGCAGGCGAACTTGTCGGAAAGCTCTACGACGCACTATACAAGGAATTCATCAATCCAGACGAGAAAAGCCTACGAAGCCTAAACATCCTCTGCGTCCGCATCGTGTTCTGCCTATATGCCGAAGACGCGGGGCTTTTCGATACAAAGACCGCATTTGAAGACTATATCCGGAGTTTCAAGATTGAGAACGTACGCCGCGGCCTTATTGACCTGTTCAAGGCTCTCGATACAAGAATCGAGAATCGCGACAAGTACGACACGAAGTTGAATCCCTTCCCCTACGTGAACGGTGGTCTTTTCGCATACGAAGACATCGAAATTCCGAATTTTTCCCAGGATATCGTCGATGTCATCGTGAACCACTGCGCTCCTTTTGACTGGAGCGAAATCAGCCCCACCATTTTCGGTGCAGTTTTTGAGAGCACATTGAATCCCGACACGCGCCGCAAGGGCGGCATGCACTATACCAGCATAGAGAACATCCACAAGGTCATCGACCCGCTTTTTCTGGATGGCATCAAGTCCGAATTCTCCGAAATCTGCGGGACAAAGACCACTAAAATTAGAAACGACAAGCTTGAAGCTTTCCAAAAGAAGATTGGTGCGCTTAAGTTCCTGGACCCCGCCTGCGGTTCAGGCAACTTCCTTACAGAAACTTATGCAAGCCTGCGTAAAATCGAAAACGAATGCATCAAACTTCGTCTC
>FLNZ01003274.1_pt1 | contig 11816 bp, 13 predicted proteins | sample 1140391 | NCBI WGS metagenome assembly FLNZ01 (sample SAMEA3878171, study PRJEB12797) | bioreactor metagenome | biome: Moose rumen | place: Sweden | collected 2011-10
TGCGCTGCAGGAACAGATAAAGGCTATTCAGTAATCAAATATCAATTCAATTATGGCAAAGAAAACAGACAAAAAGAACGACCCTGCAAAGCAGGAATGGAAGCGGCCTTGTGACATCAAAGTGACGCGCACGGCCAGCGAAAACACCATGTACCGCAAGTACATAGCCGAAGACGTGTACCAGCGATGGACGGAGGACTTCATCGATGAGGACACAAAGGAGGTGGTAAGCATCGAGCGCAAGCAGAAACTCTTCGAGCGCGGAACATACCTCGACAAGGGCAAGATTTCAGAGGTCATGTTCGCTATACAGGCCGAGCAGATCGAGAACATTGCCGTCACCGACACTCCCTATGACGTGCTGCGCTTCATTACCAACGGCCTCTTCCCTTGGGAGGTGTCGGTCATGGCCGGAAAGACGGGCGAACTTAAACGCCAGTACCTCGTGAGGGCGCAGAGCGTCGAGCAGGCTATCACTATCTCCCTCGAATACGCTGGCATGTACCTCGGACTGACGGGCTGGACTTCCGTCAAGTCGGTTAAGAACTGCGACTATCACATCATCGAGGACAGCGACGAGTGCATTCCCGTAAACGCTCCCGAGGACTACGACGCAGACTTCGACTATTTCAAGGTCACGGTGCAGAGCCGTTTCTATAACGACCTCGACGAGGACATAGAGAAGCGCAACCACACCTACATCATCAAGTCTCACGACGTAGGAGAGGCCAAGGAGCGCATCACGGACTACTGCGAAAAGAAGTGGGAGGAAACGCTGAAAAGCAACCCCCGTAACTCTTTCATCGTACTAAAGGCACAGCCATACGACACCGACGGCATCGTGCCCCTGCCATACTGCGAACTCTATCACGAGAAGCAGGAGTATTAACAATTCAAACCATTTTTACAACTATGCCAAACTTCGGTATCAGGATTGACCTCCTCAAAATCAAGGGGGCATTCATGCGGAACCTCAAAGGCACAACCGCAACCAAACGCTGCCTTATTATCCCCGTTGACGACTGCGACAGCATCTTCCTCGGAGAGAAAGGCTGCTATCTCAACATGACGGGTATTGAAATGGGAAACCCGCAGTACAACGACACCCACTGCATCAAGGGCGACCTCCCCAAGGAGAAACGCGACTCCCTCACAGAGGAGGAGAAACGTGCCCTCCCCATTCTCGGAGGCATGCGGCCTATCCAGCCCAAGCCGCAGCCGTCTATGCAGGTCGGAGGCGAAGTGCCTTTTGAGCAGTTAGACACCAGCGGCGATGACCTGCCGTTCTGACGCGAAACGACATTCTCTCTACGGGAACTTATCGGGGAAAGGCTTAACACCTGCCCCGATAAGCCGTGTAGAGGGCGAGAAAACAACGAGAAACAACGATTTTACCCATGACCAAGGAACTTACCAGCGGAGCGAAGAAAACGCGCTCTCGCCAAAATTCGAGAAAAATAACTATCCACCAGCCACCGCAGACGGAGAACGATATGTTTACGAGGCTGTGTAACTCACACCTCCATGTCGAGTGTGTCAAGGAACATCGTTTCTACCAGCCGCGCAAGTGGCGTTTCGACTATGCCCTGCCGCATTACAAGATTGCCGTTGAGGTTGAGGGCGGTGTATGGACGGCAGGTCGCCACATAAGGCCGCAGGGCTTCCTCGGTGACATCGAGAAGTACAACACGGCTACCCTGCTCGGCTGGCGCGTATTCCGCACCACTCCCGACAAACTACTCACGAACTCGACCATACTTTTGCTAAAAAATGCTATTTCTGGGTCGTTTTGCACCCCAAATTGCGATTTTTTGCCCGAAAAATGATTATATTATAACCATTTTGTGTAATTTTGCAAGCAAATATGCAAATAAATAGAAATTGAACCATGATTAGATTTTCAGAATTTGTCTCGCTGGGACACCCCGACAAAATCGCTGACTACATCAGTCAGTATCTTCTCGACCGCTACATTGAACGCGACCCCGACACGCGCTATGCGGTGGAAGTGCAAATCAAAAACTACAAGGTAACGCTCGGAGGCGAAGTGTCCTCAAAGGCGCAGTTCACAGACGAGGAGATTGCTGCCTACGTCCGCGAGGCCGTGAACGACATCGGCTATACGCGAGAGTACATGGAGAAATGGGGAGCCGAAAACACTATCTGCGGCGACCTGCTCGATGTGTCCGTACTCATACGGCAGCAGTCACCCGATATTGCACAGGGACTTTCCGGCTGGGGCGACCAAGGCATATTCTTCGGCATGGCCTCCTACGATAAGCAGACATGCGGAATGCCCTACGACCACACGCTGGCGAAACGCCTGTGTAAAGCACTCTTTGAAAGCGGACTCGGAGGGCTTGACATCAAGACGCAGATCGTCACGGACAATAACCGTGTCCGTAAGGTCATAGTGGCTATCCCTCTGCTTCCCGACACCACCATGAAGAAAGTAAAGAAGTTCATCAAGTCACGGCTTCGCGGACTCCGAGGCTACCAGCTCATCGTCAATGGCACAGGCCGCTACGTCCAGCACTCCAGCATAGCAGACTGCGGCACTACAGGCCGCAAACTTGCCGTGGACTTCTACGGTGGCAACTGCAAGATAGGAGGCGGCTGTCCGTGGACTAAAGACGCATCCAAGGCCGACCTCACGCTCAACCTCGCGGCTCGTAAACTGGCAAAGAACTACGCCATGGCCTACGAGTGCGACGTGTTCGTTTCCCTTGCCTGCTGCATCGGCAAGAAACAGGTAGATGTATCTATCCGAGACGCAGCAGACAACATACTGGTAGAAGGCAGTTGGGATATAGACCCTGCGGAACTGCGCAAGGCTTACGGACTCGACAAGCCCATCTTCGCCTCTATGTGCCGCTGGGGGCTGTTCGGAGAGTATCAGGCAGACAAGGCGTGGGAATAGCCGACCCTGCTCACCTCATAGATAAGGCGACCAAAATATAACATATTAACAACCAATTAGTTACACAATGAAAACAGAAAAAGTGCTACTTTCGCAGTTGAAAGTAAATGCGGCCAATCCGCGTACCATTACTAACAGGAAACTACAGTTGCTCGTCGAGCGGCTGCTTGCTTTCCCGAAGATGATTACCCTGCGTCCCGTTATCACGGACGGCAGTTTTGTTGCATTGGGCGGTAACATGAGGCTACGGGCTTTCATAGCCATTAGCCACATGACCATTGAGAACATTGCCGAGGTGCTGGCCAAGACAAAGAACTTCCAGCGGCTCTCGAAAGCGGAGCAGGAGAAACTGCTGGAGTACTGGCAGAAGTGGTTGGAGAAACCGACCGTGAGTGTGGCAAAGGCCTCCGACCTGTCCGAGGAGGAAAAGAAGGAGTTTATCATTGCAGACAACGCCTCATTCGGTGAATGGGACTACGACAAACTGGCCAACGAGTGGGACAGCGACGACCTCGTGAACTGGGGCGTGGACGTATGGCAACCCGAACCCCCACAGGGCAGTAACGGAGGCGGCAATGCCAACGGGCTTGCAGCAGCCGAGAACGCAGGGAACGAGCAGCCCTTTGACGGCTCCAACCTTCCCCCCGAACTGCAAGGCGCAGACATCAACCCCGACGACCTCCCGAAGATTGAGGGCGACAACGCCACGGCCATGGAGCGCGTCATACTGGTGTACCCCAAGGAGCGCACCGAGGAGATTGCACGGCTGCTGGGGCTGGAGAAAATCGACAAGGTCGTTTACAACATCAATGAACTTATCCCCGACACCAAAGCCGAGGAACAGCCAGCAGACGAGTAATGACCTACGAAGAGTACATAGCATACCACAAGCAAGGTGACGCAGGAGTAGAGGAACGCATGATAGCCTCGCTCTGCCGTCACTTTGCGCTTTCGGGCTGGGATGCCTTTCGCCTCATATACTTCTACACCATGACCTACCACATACCGAGTGCGCTGGATATGCTGATAGAGGGCGAGAGGAACATCAAGCGGCTGCACTTCCGTACCGATAGGCGTTATGTACGCTGCAACGGGGCTTTCCCCCGACTCCTGCAGGAACTCACCCATGACAAGTACGACCGTCTGCTGACCGTAAGGACTACACAGGAGGCCTACGACGTAGTGAAACAATGGTATTTCTTCGGACGCTATGCGGCCTACCTCTTCCTCGAAGTGTACTGCAACGTGTTCACTCCACAATGGGAGGATAACGTGGCCTACGGCTGGGAATCCAACGAGAACTACACGAAAGGAGCCGTCTCGATAACGAGAAGCAACGAAAAGGCCGTGCTTGATAAGTTCCTCAGTCGGGCGAAAATCGACGCAAGAGACAACGCTTTCGCAATCGAGACGAGCCTGTGCGCTGTAGCCAAGTTCAACAAGGGTACTCGCTGGAATGGCTACTACACGGAGCGTATGCTGGAGGAGGCCAAGGGAACCAAGTACGAAACACTTATTTACCAACTTGCACAATGACATGAGCCAACGACCTAAGACCTGCGTGTTCATTACAGGCACGAATGCAGTAGGAAAATCTGCCCTTGCTTGGGCTATCATCGACCGTTACGGCGGCGTGGATAGGATAACCAACGACGTGACCTACTGCGTCGAGGGCAGTATATGCCTCGCTGGTAAGTACGGAGTGACCCGTTACGGCGGCGTGGATAGGATAACCAACGACAAGGGCAGTTCTTGTACCTCCAAGTTGGCAGAAGTCGTGGAAGAGGGCTTGCGCCATGCCGACGTGATGATATGTGAGGGGTCGTTCATGAATACTTTCGGACTGAACCTCACTAATGCCATGTTCAAGGCTGACCGTCACCTCATCGTGTCGCTCTATACGGACGCTACGACCATATACGAGCGTATCTGTGGTAGGAGCAACGGGAAGTATGGTACTGGCAAGCGCAACTGGCCGACTATCATACGCAAGCAGCGACAGGCCATGGTGGCAGCGCAGAAATGGCAGTCTATCGGTGTCAAGGTGCTACAGATAGACACGGCCAAGATGAGCATCGAGGAGGAACTACAGAACGTACTAACGGCCATCGAGCAACTATGTGGAGAGCCTACGACGATAAGATAGCCAAGCAGATATGCTACGACTGCGGCTCTCCCGTGAGCAAGGCAGCGTACAATTATTTCCGCAGGATGCTATACACCAGCGGTGACAAGGTGTGGTCGGAACTCTACGGCGACCAGGCTCTCTACTTCGCCACTCGTGGCAAGAGCCATGTGCGCCTCATTGAGATAGCCGTCCGCTCCCGGTATCAAGGCCGAGGGCTTGGCAAGGAGGTACTTTTCCGGCTCCTCTCGCGCATGAAAGCCGCTGGCCTGTATAAACTCACATTCCGCACCCCAATCGTTGAAGAGGCGCAAAAATTCTGGCTTCATATCGGAGCGCGTATCGTGGACGTGAAAGGTGAGGACTACGAAATGGAATTAACAATCAAACAAGACAAGTAATCATGGCATATTATCAATCCCCAAGGTGGAGCGCGGAAATAGCCGACTGCTCCATGCCTATGACCTTTGACACCTACAGCAACTGCGCTTTCGGCTGCATGTATTGTTTCAGCCAGTACCAGCGCGGCATAGGTGGTGCCAAGGAACACTACCTCGCCAAGGAGGTCAACCCCGTAAACGTAGAGCGCATCAAGAAAATGTTCACTGACCCCGATAAGTACGCAGGGCAGTTCGCTGAGTACATCAAACAGCGTCGAGTGATGCAGTGGGGAGGCCTGTCAGACCAGTTCGACGGCTTCGAGCACAAGTACGGCAAGACGCTTGAACTGCTGCGCTTCTTCAAGGAGATAGACTACCCTCTCTGCTTCTCTACCAAGGCAACGTGGTGGACTAAAGACGAGCGTTACATGGAACTGGTGCGAGGGCAGCGCAACTGGAATTTCAAGTTTTCCATTATCACCCTCGACGAAGAGAAAGCCCGTATCATCGAAAAGGGTGTGCCGTCGCCAATGGAGAGGCTGGAGGCTATCAGACGTATAGCCGAGGCTGACGCTGGAGGGGCTACCCTGCGGCTGCGCCCGTTCATCATAGGCGTTTCCACACCTACCTACCTCGACCTGATACGTGAGGCCGCTGACAGGGGCGCAACGGCTCTCTCTACTGAATTTTTCTGCGTGGAGCAACGTAGTCAGACCCTAAAGGAGTATATGCCGAAACTCTCCGAACTTTGCGGCTTCGACCTCATGGCGTTCTACCGTAAATTCTCCTACGCACAGGGCTACCTACGTCTGAACAGGAAAGTCAAGCGTCCTTTCATCGAGAACATGAAGCAGGTCTGCGACGAGGTGGGTATGCGCTTCTATGTCTCTGATGCCCACTTCAAGGAACTATGCCACAACGGATCGTGCTGTGGCCTCCCTCCCACATGGAACTACTCGCACGGCCAGTTCTGCGAGGCACTACAGATATGCAAGAAAAACGGACAGGTGACGTGGGATGAAATCAAGCCCGACATCGAGAGCCTACATCAGTACGACTGGGGCAGGGCTTCGGGCTTCAATGCGAACTCCAGCGAGAAACGGGCGCAGTTCTACGCTATGAGCATGGCCGAGTATATGCGCTGGCTGTGGAACAATCCACAGGCTGGGCAGTCGCCCTACAAGATGTTCGAGGGTGTCATGCACCCGTCGGGCAAAGACGAGAACGGAAACATCATTTACACCTACAACAAAGAACGTACAATATGAGCCGTAACACAAGCAAACGCAATCATATCAAGGAGGGGCGCAAGGAGATAATTGCACCTCTATACAAGCGCGGCTGGAGCATAGCGAAGATAGCCGAGGAAGTGCGCACACGGATGAATACCACCTGTTCCACCCGTACCGTATGGAATGACATCAACGAACTGCTGGACGAATGGAGAGCAGCCCGAATACAGGATGTTGACCAGCGGCTGCAACTCGAACTGGAGCGTATCGACGATGCAGTATGTGAACTATGGGAGCAATGGGATAAGAGCAAGGAGGACTGGGTGCGTGAGTACAACAAGCGCGTCGGTGTCCCTGTTCCGGCTGGCGAGGGTCAAGGTGGCGGCGAGGCTACCGAGATTGTCACCGTCAAGCGCGAGAACAAGAGCGAGAACGTGATAGGCCTCGGCAACCCTGCATATATGGCAGAGATACGCCAGCAGCTGGCCGAGCGTCGCAAACTCCTTGGCCTCTATGCCGCCACCAAGACAGAGGTGACGGGCAAGGACGGCACACCGCTCATCCCTGCTGAGAAGATGTCCGAGGATGAGATAAAGGCTGAAATCGAGCGTATCAAGGCAAGTCGAAGTCACTAACAGCGAACCATGGACTACAGAACGGCTATGAGACTACTTGAACTGGAACGTGAGTTGCACAAGAGAGACGCAAGGGTGCGCTTTCCTGTGTTTCTCGACTATACCACACCCTCATACGACCGCCAGTGGTTTCATACACTCATTGCCGAGAAGTGCCAGCAACTCCTGGAGGGTACGCTTGGCACCGACCGTCTGATGCTGTTTGTCCCTCCACAGCACGGCAAGAGCGAGATTGTCAGCCGCAAGTTCCCTGCGTGGGCTTTGGGTGTCAATCCCCTGTTGAAGATTGTCGGCAGTTCATACTCCGCAGATCTCGCGCAGCAGTTCTCCCGTTCCATCCAGCGCACTATAGACAGCAGCGAGTACGGCGAGGTGTTCCCCAACACCTACCTCAACAACATGCGCGTCAAGACAGATACGCAGCGCGGCTGGCTCCGTAATGTTGACCAGTTCGAGACGGTGGGCTACGGCGGCTTCTATAAGGCCGTCGGTGTCGGTGGCTCCCTTACGGGTACTCCCGTTGACCTCGGCATCATCGACGACCCCGTAAAGGACGCGCTGGAGGCTGGCAGTCAGACGTACCGAGACCGCATTTGGGACTGGTACACCGACGTATTCCTCACCCGTCTGCACAACAACTCCAAGCAGATACTCATTATGACACGCTGGCACGAAGATGACCTTGCTGGCCGTCTGCTGGAGCGGGAACCCGAAAAGTGGACGGTGGTGTCTATCCCTGCCATACGCGAGGACATGAACCTCCCCGAAGACCCCCGACAGGTAGGAGAGGCACTATGGGAGGACAGGCACTCGCTGGAGCGGCTGCTTGACGTGGAGAAACGCAGTCCGAGAACCTTTGCGGCTCTGTATCAGCAGCGGCCTACCATCGCTGGCGGTAACATCATCAAGCGCGAGTGGTTTAAGCATATCAAGGTGGCCGAGTTCAAGCGCATCTACGACAACGAGCCTATAGTGTTCTTCCTCGACACCGCTTTCACCGACAAGACCAGCAACGACCCGACGGGCATCATATCGACCTGCAAGATAGGGGGCGACCTGTATGTTACTCACGCCCACAAGGTGATGATGAAGTTCCCCGACCTCCTGCGCTTCATCCCCGAATATGTGCAGCAACATGGCTACAGCCGTCGCTCCACGATCCGCATTGAGCCGAAAGCCAACGGTATCTCCGTTATTGACCAGTTGAAAGAGACTACGGGGCTGAACGTGGTAAACCCCCCCAGCCCGAAAGACAGCAAGGAAACACGCCTCTATGCCGCCTCGCCAACGGTTGAGGGTGGCCGTGTGATACTCGTTGACGGTGCTTGGAATGAGGCTTTCGAGGATGAGATTTGCGGCTTCCCTGCCAAGCCTCACGACGAGTATGTAGATATTCTCGGCTATGCCATCGACTACCATATTGCCAACCCGTTCAAGCCGATAGACAAGGCGCGGACGGCAAAGAAAGTATATTAACAACCCCAAAATTCATAGAACTATGCCAACAATTCAAGACATCATCCGCAAGGAAAGACCAGCCTCCGAGATTATAGGCGACCTCAAAGAGAAGTCTATCTCAGTGCCTGGCTGGAATGGTCGCTTCGGCCTCGCGCAGGAGTACGACCCCAAGAAACACCCCGTAATGAACAAGTCGCTGTACCCCGACGTGGTAGAGGAGGACGGCAGTATTGACCACGTTACACGCATCACGTACAACCTCCAGCAGTTGGCTGTGAAGCGCATGAGCGAACTATGCTGCGGCATACCCGTGAAGCGCATCTATTCACCCGAGAATGACAGGCAGAAAGAGATTGCGCAGTACCTCGAAAGAATTTTTGTCCGCAACCGCATTGACAGCGTGAACAACGAGCGTCTGAACATGCTTTTTGCTGGCTGCGAGGTGCTGACGTTGTGGTATGCGGTGGAGCAGAAAAACAAAGTTTATGGCTTTGACAGCCCTCTGAAACTGCGCTGCAAGAACTTCTCCCCCATGCTTGGCGACAGCCTCTATCCCCTGTTCGACGAATACGGCGACATGATAGCCCTCTCTATCGGCTACAGGCGCAAGGTGGCTAACAAGACAGTGTCCTACTTCGACGCATATACAGCCGACAACCACTATAAATGGGCAGATAACGGCAGCGGCGGCTGGACGCTCATAGAGGAGGACGATATTAGCAAGATTGGCAAAATACCAGCCGTCTATATGTACCGTCAGACACCCATTTGGGAGGACACCAGCAAGATTGTGTTTGAAATGGAGTGGTCGGTAAGCCGCAACGGCAACTACCTGCGCAAAAACTCCAAGCCCCTGTTCTGTGTGTTCGCCGACGAGGAGATACGCTATGACAACGAGGGCAACGAAAAGGAGGAATTCAAGAGCGTACTCCAGTACCCCAAGGGCAGCACCGCTGGCTATGTCACATGGCAACAGGCCATTGAAAATCTGAAATTCCACATCACGGAACTGCGCCAGTCGTTCTTTACACAACTGCAACTCCCCGACTGGTCGTATGAGAGCATGAAAGCCAACCCCATGAGTGGCGAGAGCCGGAAGCAGTTGTTCATAGACGCACAACTGAAAGTGCAGGATGAGTCTGGCCGTCTGCTGGAGTTTTTCGACCGCGAGGTCAACGTGGTTAAGGCGTTCCTCAAACTCATGCTTGGAGAAGAGTATGCAGGGGACATCGAAGCACTCCCCGTGGAGAATGTCGTTACTGCGTTCACTATCACGGAAGAAAAGGACACCATCAGTAACCTCATGCTTGCAAACGGCAACAAGCCCATCATGAGCCAGCGCGAGAGTATCGAGGAGTTTGGGCACTCTGACGATGTGGATGCCACTTTGGCCGAGATACAGCAAGATAGCACCCTCGACGCATTTTCTCTGACGCAGTAAGGAGTTTATCAGATGGCTACCCGAAGATTGACGAGAGGCAGCGAGAAGCAGCGAGAGAAGCCGAAATACGAGTGCCGACACTGTGTCCATTCCTACGACTGGCACAGCAAGGCTCTCGACGGCCACTTGATACTCTGCCGCTGTCCGTATAAACAGCAGGGCGGCAAGTTCTGCATATTCCTCCGCGACCCTGCCTGTGAAGAACATTTCAAACTGAGACCCGACTATGCCGAAGCCGACAAACAAGTATGACCGCCAGCACCTCGCACATCTACAGCAGTTGCAGCGGCAGATAGACGCTATATACATGGAGGCGACCCGTGAGGCCGCTGCAATAGGCGTGAGTATAAAAGACTTCAACGCTGACCGTCCTTTCACCTTTGACGATTACCCCCTGACCCGTCAGCGCGTCGAGAGCCTTATGCTCCGCTTCAAGGCTGCTGTTGAGGTGTGCGTCGTGAACGGAGTGGAAAGCGAGTGGACGCTGGCTAACAACAAGAACAACGAACTTGCCAACCGCGTATTCGGGCGCAATGTAGGGCGGCTGACACAGGAGCAGTACCGGCGCTATTACAGCACCAATGAGGCTGCTCGTGACGCTTTCCTACAGCGCAAGGAGCGAGGGCTGAACCTCTCCGACCGAGTGTGGCGGTACACGGGCGAGTTCAAGGAGGAAATAGAAATGGGGCTTGACCTCGGCCTACGGGGTGGCTTGTCTGCCGACGAAATGACGCACGATCTGCGGAACTACCTCCAGCACCCCGATATGCTATTCCGCAGGGTGCGCGACGAACACGGGCTGCTCCACCTCTCGAAACGGGCGGCGGCGTTCCATCCTGGCCGTGGTGTCTATCGTTCCTCGTACATGAACGCCCGACGGCTGGCCGCTACGGAGGGGAATATCGCCTACAGGACAAGCGACCACATGCGCTGGCAGGAAATGGACTTTGTCGTAGGCATAGAGATACACCTTTCAAACAACCACACCTGCAAGGGGCGTGACGGCAAGCCGCATCCCTTCCATGACATCTGCGACGAACTGCAAGGACGCTACCCCAAGGACTTCAAGTTTACGGGCTGGCACCCTCATTGCCGATGCTATGCTACCTCCATACTGAAAACAGACGAGGAGATAGCCCGTGATACACAGAAGATACTCAACGGGGAGCCTGTGGACGGCGAGAGCATGAACAGGGTGCAGGACGTTCCCGATGCTTTCAAGCAATGGCTGGGCGATAACCAAGAGCGAGCGGCCACCAGTTACTCTGTGCCGTACTTCCTAAAGGACAACATGAAGTATGTTCCTGCTGAAATGAGGGAGGCCTATGCCTCACGTATGCCCTACGACACCTACGAGGAATATGCCAAGGCCGTGCGCTACAATCGCACTCACGCCCAATTCTCTGCCCCCATCCGCAAGAACAACGCGGCTCTATCAAAGGTGCTGCCAGTGGTGCAGGGCAAGATTATGAATTTCACGGAGGCCGACCACAGCAGGAGCAACCCCGACTTTGACTTGCCCGATGCAAGGACGCTGGGCTATGAGCATAATTGCCAAACTTGCACGATGGCCTTTGAACTGCGGCGCAGGGGCTTCGACGTGGAGGCACGAGCCAATCCGATTG